>Ga0207098_10258_pt1 | contig 17183 bp, 15 predicted proteins | sample Alteio_BWMinHeat_84_FD_153548 | JGI IMG/M metagenome (GOLD analysis project Ga0207098, IMG submission 153548) | Enriched cells from forest soil in Barre Woods Harvard Forest LTER site, Petersham, Massachusetts, United States -... | ecosystem: Environmental > Terrestrial > Soil > Temperate forest >...
GTTTCGAAAAGCTGGTTTTTCACGCAACGTTTCGGCCCGCGCATTAATCATTTTAAAATCACCTTTTGCCTCTTTAGCCCAAAAAGGAATTAAACCCCAGCGGAAAAGGTCAAGCTGCCTTTCTTCGCCAACCTTCCGAAGAACAATCATGTCCTGGCTCGGAGCTATATTATAGTTTGGCCTTACCAACGGGATCTTTATCGGCCTTTTACTGATATACCGTAAAAATAATTCTTCTTCGGTATAAGTCGAATATGCTCTGCCGCACATAGGTTACTTCTTCCTCTTAGATTCAAAAAATAAATCACAAGACTATTTATTTTCTTTCTTAATATAGTTGATAATTAAATAATCAGCTTTACGATTCTTAACCCAGGGACCAATCCATGAAATCAATAAATAGTAATTGTTCTAAACTCCGAATTTCCTTTTTTATCGTCATCAGTTTTATTTCGTATTCTTCGACATCAGCTTTAGCCACTGTAGCCGATGAATCTCAAGACTTCCCAGCCACGTCCATAGCAACACCAGCCCCTGCAACTTCCGTCCCTGTAACAATGGCAACTACAGCCGCGCCAGATCCCGACAGCGTACCCCTCGATCAAGTCATCAATTTGGGTTTAACAGGGCTACCTAAAGAGAACCTGACCTTGTACAAAGCACTACGGGACTCTATCAAAAGTTATCTTATCTCACTAAAGAAAAAGAGAAGCCACTTCGACGACGCAGAATACCGAAAACCCGCTGGCGTAGCGAATTTCTTAAAAAAGCTCCGAACAAGTGATGATATGGAAGCAGTATTACGAACGGTCGAGTGCCTTCCTGGCAATTATTTGTTCGCCGCCGGCTCAAAAGCAGAGCAGGAATTTCCGAATCAAAAGTCCATTGAAATCGCTCAAGCATTCTACCAGCGAGCGCTCACCTGCGACAAAGGCGAACCCGCTGTAAAAGCAGGATACCGACTAGGTCTTCTTTATGTATGGCAAAAACGGTATGCCGAAGCAAACGAGACATTAGCAAAAATCACTGACCTTCAAGACGCAGTCGATTATCGTTCCCGAATTTATTATTGGAGATCTCAATGCGCCGAAAAACTTCAAAATATCGCTCTCAAGAAAGAAATGACTGAACGCCTACTTACCGAATTCCCTTTGTCATTTCATGCAACACTAGCAGGTTCCGGAGTAGGCTCCCGAGTAGGTTCCATAACAAATTCGGATAAGACTTCTCAACCGACTCTTAATCTCTCTCCGGCAGACCAGATTCTAAACTCGAATCGAGAGCCTCTCGTCATCTTTCGTAGCAAAAAAGTTCCTACCATCAATCAGGTGATCTCCATTGCCGAAATTCTGATTCAACATAAAAAGAGAAATTTAGCTGCCCTGGTTCTAAGCAAAAATCTTGAAACCATCAAAACCGCTGAGCCCGGGCTTCAACTCTATGTCTCTGTTTTATTTATGAGAGCGGGGAATTTTCTGGATCGCACCAAACTTCTTGCTCAGCTTCTACGCGACAATCCTAATCTCATTTCAAAATCTTCTATGTTGATGCTTTATCCTATGGAAAAAATGAACATTCTTCAAACCATGCGCACCGATCTTGATCGTAGACTTGTGATTTCTCTCATCCGCCAGGAGAGTGCATTCAATGAAAGAGCTAGAAGTTCTGTGGGCGCTTTAGGCCTGATGCAACTTATGCCAAAAACAGCGAGAACCCTCGAAAGAGTCTCTAAACACCAACTATTTCATCCCGTTACAAATATTCGAATCGGTGTCAAATACCTGGCCCGACTTATTGTCCGATTTAAAGGAGATACCGAATTGGCTCTTGCAGCTTACAATGCTGGACCTCAACGCGTTTCCGAGTGGTCGCAACGTTATGCTGTTGGTAACAAACTCCTTTTTATGGATATGATTCCATATAAAGAAACCAGAGAATACGTCGCTTCTATCATCAGAAATTACTACTGGTACGACAAACTTTACCCAAATCGGGGCGAACGAAATAGCAACTACCGTTTCAAACTGGCTGAATATGTGGCTAGCCAAGCCAGCAACCAGGAAATCCAGACCCGGGAATGACCAGCCAGAGACTAAAACAGGACTAGAACAGAATTTCCGGAGTAGCCTCTGAGGATCCTTCCAGCATGGTCTCCTCTTCAGATCTGCTGATCAGATAAAGAAAGCACGCTGTACCGATACTAAATAAAATAATTCCTGCTGCTGGAAGCATCGAACCATTAAAGGCTTTTTCGGATAAAAAGAGCATAACAGAACTGATAACAAGCCGGGTCGACGTCAACATTGCTGACGAAGCGCCTTTCAACGACTTAAAAACTTCCATCGGAGCCGTTGCAAAACTTCCCAAGCCGATCCCGGTACCAAACCCAACCAATCCCATAAAAAAGCACATCAAAAAAGCTGCGGTCGGAAGAAAGAGCGAAACAAGGAACAGACCTAATGCCCCGGCTCCATTGAGAGCCAAGCTCACTTCCTTAGTCATTTTGGTCCCATACTTCCGAATAAAGGAGGAGCCAATGAAACTCGCGATCCCAAAACATACCATCGTCGTTGCCTGATAGAAGCCAAAAACCCGCTGATCCACTTTGAGATGATTTAGAAAAACCAGCGACATATTCGCGATGTATACAATTATTGAAGAAAATAGGAGCGAACAAACTACAGCCCGACTAATATATCGCCAACTTACCAATATTTTTAGAAAGTCTCTGGCAACCGCTGGTGGACTAAACTTAGGACGATTGGACTCAGGCAAAGTCTCTGGAATAACCAAAAATGCAGCCACCAGACTCACCATACCTAATACTGCCAACAAAATAAAATTGGAGCGCCAGCCAAAATGCAGATTGAGCCAGCTTCCTAAGATGGGCGCGCCAGCCATGGCGCCTGTAATGACGGTATTCATCACACCAACAAGAGCAGCCGCTTCTGTGCTGGTATAGAGATCTAAAATTACTGAAAAACCAACCACCATAGGTGCCGCAGCGCCTACGCCCTGGAGAAAGCGAAAAAAGAGCATTAACTCAAACGATTTAGCGAAAACGCAACCGACACTGCTCAAACAAAACACGAATAGTCCATTGAGAATGGTTTTTCTTCTACCAAAACTATCTGCCAGTGTCCCATAGAGCAGACCTGCCAGGCACATACCTAGAAAGTTGGCGCTCAATATAGTTTGGATGTGTTCTTCATTCGTTCCGAAATAATTCACCATGTCCGGGAAGCTCGGGACATTAATGTCCGCTTCGATACAAATCGAAACATAAAGCAGAATCAGAATCGCAACAATTGCCGGGGATTTTAGTGAGGTCTTTTCGCTCATAGGGGTTCACCAGAAATTATACTCATTAGCGAGTACAGTTTCCCAGTTTAACATCGCCAATCTCATAAATCAATGCTCTGCGTTACCTCAATAAATAGGATTATGAAATCAACTAGTTAAATAATCTCACCAAAGAAATTTTAAATAAGTTCTACGTAATGTCTTTCAGAATTTAATCGACATCGCTAATTTTGGTGAGCTTTGTCGCGACCTTTCCCGAAAGACTCAGAGTCCGCAAGCTTGCTAAGATCGCACAGACAATAATGATCGAGATTCCAATTACGTTCTTTGGAGTCAGATGCTCCGCCCAGAGAAATTCGCCTACCAGAACTGCCCAAACGACATTTAGGTAGGTAAAATTCGCAATCATCGGCGCTTTGCTCTTTTGATAAGCAACTGTGATGCAATATTGTGCGCCCTGCGCCGCAAGGCCCATCAGTAGCATGAGCATGAATTCGTGTGCATTCGGCGTTCTCCAGGCCAGGGCAGACAAAGGCGAAGCTAGTAGCGGCGAAACTATAAGAATTCCCACTAATCCAAAATAGAAGACAACAACTAGGGGGTGTTCCGTTTTATTCAGCGAACGAATTGTAATGTAAGATATCGCCGAAAAGACCGAGGCCAATACGCCCAGGCTCGCATAAAGGGTGAAATCGCTGAGTTTGACATTGTAAATGAGAGATACTCCAAAGAACGCTACGGTGACCGCAAACCACTGTAGCCGAGTCGGAGGTTCTTTTAAGAGTAGCGCAGATATTAGAATCGTAAAAATCGGCGATAAATACTGCAGTGTCACGGCCACCGCAAACGGAAGCTTTTGCAGAGTCATGAAATAGAGGAGCAGTGCGATCGTTCCGGTAATGCCCCGAACGACGAGCATTTTTCGGTCCACACCAAAGAATGAAAGTCCCTTTAGCTTGAGAATGCTGAAAGAGAAAACAAGGGTAACCAGACTCCTGAAGAAAACGACCTCCGGGAATGGAACGCCTGGGGCGTTTTTGATGCAAATTCCCATAACGGTCAGAAATAACGTTGAAGTAATGAGATAATATGCGCCTGACATGTCCGCCCGCCCCCTGATTTTACCGCAAGTTCCCCTATAACATAGCTCGAACCTAAAGTCATACAGTTGAAATTACAATAATTGCAATTTAGCCCCACCCCGCCTTCTTCTTTTTTTAAATTTAATAAATTTATGATATAAACCGGCATTATGATTTTAGTCTTTAAAAGGCGAATTTTTTTCTTATCTATTCTTTCCTGTTTAATCTCTGCGTGCGATGGTGACGGAGATAATGTTTCGCCTCCAGAAACAAACCCCAGTCCCCCAGCGACTTCCGCTCCTGTTGCCCCCGATTCGCCACCTGTAAATCCCGGAGGTCCCGTAAATAATCCAGCACATTACCCGGCATCGCCGCCTCACCATTGGACACCTGCCGAAGTAAAAAAACTAGGCTCGGAGGAGCTAGCAAAAAGAGGCAGTCGGGCGGCGCTCACGGATGATCAAATTTCAGATGTTTTGGAACTATTAAGTCCAGACCAACTCGACATAGTCGACCCAGCTTATGCTCCCGGGCTGACACATGCGAAGAGAGAGACCATTAATAAAAATACTCAGGTCGTCAGCCATTTGAATCCTGAATTTATACAGGAATTGTTTCCGGAGATGACGGCTAAATACCTTCAAAACATGGATTCCAACAAAGTCAGGGAGCTACTTAAACCTGACGCAGACTTGGACAATCTCAAAGCAAGAGCGATCTCTAGTCGTTTCGACTACTTATGGAAAGATGCACTTCAGGCTTTTCCTCTGGAAAAAATATCATTGATAATTGGCGATTTAAAACGTTGCGGCTCTATTGGCGGGCTCTTCCTGAGCTGCATCTATAGCCTTTCGCCAGAACAAATTGGTGCTACGGGAGATAAAGGTCTGCGTTACTTTTCTGCGAAGCAACTAGCGCTTCTTAGACAACCACAGCTTGTGGCCATTACGGGCAAACAGTTAAGTTGGCTGACCTCGGAGCTAGCTGCGGCGTTTACGGATAATCAGATCCCCTCACTTTCGCCGATGGCCATTGCTCAAATTCCTGTTGTTTGTAACGGTGGTAAAAACTGCGAGGACGGCAGCTTTAGTAATCTATTCGCAGATCATTTGCGCCCCTGGACAAAGGAACAGCTTAAAGCGATTACCCTTGATCAATGGAAAACCTTAGATCCTAAAGTAATACGTGATCTGCAAGCGCGTCGTGACTTTTAGAAAAATGCATTAGACAGACTAACGTAAGTACAGACTAGGCAGTAGCATTTCTTCTAAGATTTTGGCAATACATTGAATAAGGTATATATCGGATTCGAGATGCACCACAGCAATGACGCCACAAAAACTGACCGACACATTTGGCCGAAGATTTTCTTATTTGCGGCTTTCCATAACAGATGCTTGTAATTTTCGCTGCGTTTATTGCCTTCCCAACGGATATCTAAAACCAAAAGATCGAGAGCCCGATCTCTCAGTGGTGGAGATTCGAAACTTAGTAGCCGCTTTTGCGGAACTCGGAACCTGGAAAGTGCGGCTTACAGGTGGCGAACCGACTTTACGGCGCGACTTGATCGCAATTGCCACGGCTGTTTCATCGGTTGATGGCATTCGAAAAATCGCCCTTTCTACCAATGGCTATCGACTTGCTCACACGGCGAAACAGCTCAAACTTGCTGGCGTCTCCGCACTCAATGTTAGCATCGACAGCTTAGACCCGCAGCGTTTTACAAAATTGACTGGCAGCGACAAACTCGATGAAATTCTTCGCGGAATCGACGCCGCCTTCGCTGAAGGATTTAAACAGATAAAAATAAATTCTGTTTTAATGAGAGACGGATTTGACGAAAATTACGAGGAGGAATTTCACGCCTTTTTAGATTTCGTCAGAAGAAAACCCCTAACGGTGCGGTTTATCGAATTAATGCGCACCGGCAAAAATCAGGACTTATTCCAGCAACAGCATTTATCTGGGTCTGCAATCACTCATCGCCTGGCCTCCCAAGGTTGGATACCGCAGCCCAGGCAAGAGGCCGATGGTCCAGCTGTCGAATGGGGCCACCCGGATTATCTCGGAAAAATGGGTGTCATTGCCCCCTATTCCAAAGACTTTTGTCAAACCTGTAACCGACTCCGCGTCACCAGTACTGGCGGCCTGCGGCTCTGCCTTTTCGCCGAAGGAAATTTTTCATTGCGCCACCTTTTGCAAAGGGATACCCAACGAGACGAACTTAAAGAGCTCATTCGATCGCTGTTAAATAAAAAAGAAATTTCCCATTATTTACCGGAGGGCCGCTATGGAAATAACCAAACCTTCTCCGCCATCGGCGGGTGACCAGTCAACCTTTCAGATGGTGTCAATTTCGGAAAAACAAGCCACTTTCAGGCGTGCTGTAGCTTGCGGAGAAATCGCGCTCTCGCGATCAGCATTTGACGCGGTTAAAAATAGGACGAATCCAAAAGGAGATGTTCTCGCCATTGCCGAAGTTGCCGGAATTCAAGCGACGAAGAAGACTTCCGAGCTGATACCTCTTTGTCATCCTATTCCCATCGAGCAAATGCGCCTTAGCTTCACTCTCGACGAAGATCGATGCGCAATTCAATGCTTCTGTGAAGTCGCCACTTTTGCAAAAACCGGCGTGGAGATGGAAGCTCTACAAGGGATCACAGGGGCTCTTCTAGCTATTTATGATCTATCAAAAGCGGTAGATCCGGTGATTACGATTTCAAATATTCAGCTCGTATCAAAAGAAGGTGGAAAACAAGGCCACTGGCAGCATCCAGAAGTGCAAGAATCGGTTGAAATGCAAAAAGCCCACCAAGAATCGCAACTGGACCTTCACGAAATCCGTACAGCCGTAATTACCGTGAGTGATCGTTGTTTTTCAGGTGCGACCCAGGATTTGTCGGGCCCAGCCTTGATCGACGCGCTCCGAGATTCTGGCGCTCCTGTCATTGGTAGCGCAATTATTCCAGACGAAATACCTGCGATTAGAGAAACCGTTTTACAGCTTATCAGGGATGAAAAGCCTGATCTGATTCTCTGCACTGGCGGGACTGGTGTAGGGCCACGCGATGTAACACCAGAGGCTTTAGGAGAACTATTTACAAAACCGATTCCAGGTGTTGGAGAATTTCTGAGGTATGAAGGTGGAAAACACATTCCATTTTCATGGCTGTCGCGAAGCAGTGCCGGCCTAGTTGGAAAAACGCTAGTAGTGGCTCTACCCGGAAGTCCAAAAGGTGCCGTCGAGAGCTTTCAAGCATTAAAAAAACTACTCCCCCACTTGATTCGGATTGGTCAGGGTGGGCGTCATTGAATTTATTTAGAGATTCAGCAAAAAACTGGATTGGCGATGCATTCGGTGCGTTTGCGGATTCTGCGATACTTTTTCCCATTCTAAGTCTGCTCATTTTCAATCAAGGTTATTCCAGCACACCTTTATTCATCACTGCCGGCCTAGTCTATCTGATTTCTGGCTGGCTATTTCGAATTCCGATGTCGGTTCAACCTCTAAAATCCATCACAATCACGGCCGCGGCGCTGCACGTCAGCCAAATGGAGATTCGACTGAGCGCAGTTCTCTTGGCGATCGTTTGCCTGATCTTAGCCACAACTCCAGTACACCGACTTCTCGCTAAGACTCCACAGTTTATCGTTCACGGAATTCAGTTTTCTCTTGGCTTGTTGCTTATTCAGAAAGGAATGTCTCTCCACTGGCTAATCATCGCGCCAGCGCTGGTTTTTTTCTTTATTTCTAATCGGTTTGGATTTCCGGTTTTAGGCTTAGCGGCAACCCTAGGCTTCCTATGGACTCTCGTGCACCCAGGCAGTACAGACTTTATGCTTGCATCCGGACAGACCTCCATCCGACCTGAAATAATTCTCTCGCTAGCTCTTCCGCAAATTGTGTTGAGCCTCGGAAATTCAGTCGTTGGAACTGTGGCAACAGCACAACACTACTTTGGTGAGCAGGCAAAAAAGGTCACATCCCGAAATCTCCTGCTCTCAATTGGTATCGGAAATCTAGCAACTTCCTGGCTCTGTGGAATTCCCTACTGCCATGGCGCCGGCGGTCTCACTGCACACGTTAAAGGTGGTGCAAAAACCTGGCATTCCAATATAATTATTGGGGGCTTCCTGATTAGCGCTGGTGCGATAGCCGCGTTACAGGATGATCATCATCTCAAAATTGCGCTACCGCCACTTCTGATGGTTGTTCTTCTAGCTACCATTGGGTTCCACCATCTCGAATTAGCAAAATCAACATGGCAAAAACAATTCGGAAAAATACAACTTGGCTTGATGGCACTACCGGCGCTAGTTACAGGCAATCTGCTCTGGACACTGGTAATGGGCATACTCATTAAGAGTGCGATTGACATAAAGCATGCCCCTGCAACCACTCGCTCTCCCCGTCTTCGTAATATTCCTTCTTCCAAATCGGAGCCCGGTGTTTCAATTCATCGATGATGTATCGCGATGCTTGGTAGGCCTCGCCCCTATGGGGCAGACTCACCCCGATCACTACACTTGCTTCGCCGACTTGCAGCTTTCCTACACGGTGGGTAACGACTGCGCAGAGCGAACTTCCCCATCGTTTCTGGGCTTCTTCACAGATTTCATAAAAAGTTTTCTTTGCTAAAGGAATAAATGCTTCGTAGGCAACGGCTTTTACTCTACGTCCCTGATTGAAATCACGGATATTTCCCAAAAACAAAATTTCTGCACCGTGGCCGGAGTTCGTTAGATAATTACGAACAACATTCAAATCAATCGGAGCATCACCTAAATCACAATAAATCATATTTTAACCGCCGCAAACGGGAGGTAGCACTGCCAGCTGAGTATTCTGTGAGACTTCGGCTTCGTCCGAAAGAATCTGAGTCTCGTCGGCGAAGGCGGATAATCTCACTAACTCCCGAAATTTTTCACTATCTAGCACCTGAATATCTGCCCCTGCTAACAAATCGCAGATTTGAACACGCAGATCTTTGATTTTCAACGACGCTGGTATTTGAATTTCGCAAAGGGTACGTCTGAGATAAGGCTCGAAACCACCGAAGAATTTTATTTTTATGTTCACTATCTCTCCCTAAAAAAATCAACCCACGATCCTGCCGTCACTTGGCCAGTGCCCTCCGGCAGCACCACCCAGCCGTCGGAATGCATAAGCGAACTAATGATAGCTGAGCCTTGATGTTCTAGAACGCTCGCTCCACCTGACGGTCCTTCTAAAGTAGCTCTCATAAAACAACGGAGTGGTGTTGGCTTTTCAATCGTAGCTGCGAGCTGAACGCGAAGTGGTGGCTCCACTGGCATCCCTGAAATAGCTCTCACGCATGGCCCGATCAAGAATCGCAGTCCCACCGCCGTGGAAACCGGATTGCCAGGAATTCCGAAAAAAAGGCTGCTTGGAATTTCCGGGGAGTTTTCACGTGTCTTTTCGTGGATGGACGGCAATTTTGCAAAAAGCGCCGGCTTACCAGGCCTTATTGCGGTTTTGTGAAAATAGATTTGAGCATCAAGTCTCTTGAGGGCTTCGACGATAAAATCATATTTACCCATCGATACTGCGCCAGTAGTAATAATCAGATCTGGCGAAGGCGAGCTTGCACGAATCGCGGCCAGACGTTTCAAAAACCCATCTGCATCGTCAGAAACAACACCAAAGTATTGTACGTCAGCACTATACTCATGCGCCAGCGCCGTTTCTAAGAACGGACCGGATGAGTTGCGAATCATTCCCGGTTCTAGATTTTTAGTATTATATAAACAAAGTTCATTTCCCGTACTTAGCACTGCAATGCGCGGCTTTCTGACAACTCTAAAATCTGTGACTCCGAGGCCTGCAAAACCCATTACATGCCCTGAATGCATACGCGTTCCGGCTTTGAGAACGAGATCGCCGCGTTTAAAATCTTCGCCCTGTGGACGAATAAACTGATTCTTAGCCTGTGGTTGGCTAATCAGAATTTCCGTGATCTGGCCCTGGTCATTTCGGATTACTTGAACATCTTCGATTTTTACGACAGCGTCAAAGGCTCCTGATGGGAAGGGTGCGCCCGTCATAATCTCCCAACACACGGGTTGTTTATCGGTAAACCCGATTGCCTCAGTAGCTCTCGTGCCAGCAGCAATCGTCCCTAAAACCCTAAATCTCGTTGGCCTTTCAAGCGTCGCATTTGCTGTTTTATCTGCACAGATTGCAAACCCGTCCATGGCAGAATTATCAAACGGCGGCATTTCTTCCGGGCTGGCGATTGATTCCGCAAGGACTCGCCCACAAAGTTGCTCGTACGACTTTCCGAAAACTGGGTTACAAACTAGGTTTTCATATTCAAGTCGATGCTCCCTTGCAACCGACTCAATAATTTCCAATGCAACGGGATATTGAATCATCGAGTCGGATTTACCAGAATTGCGGAATTTCGCAATCGGATATAGCTAGATCAAATTTTTGTTTGCGAGATCTTAAATTGGTTCCAATCGTTTGGCGTGTTGAGATTTAAATCCGCGTGGTCAAGAAAGTCAGAAAAGTGGACCTCGTCTTTGCCGAGTTTTGCAATCTCATAATCCAATCGCTGGTGCGGCTCAAGCAGCAAGAGTCTTTTTGAAAAACTCTGCGACAGCAAAACCGGGTGTCCGCGTTTTTCGTCGTCAAATCTAGGCAGGGATACTTCAGCAGTCTGGGTGAGTAATACCTCTTGTAATTTTGTCCAGATACGGGCCTCAGGAGCAGGTACGTCGATCGGAAGCACAAAACTTCCTTTATGATTTAATGACAGTCTATTGAGAATAGCATGAATCCCGATCTGCAAAGATGAGAACATGCCTCGCGCTGGATCTGGATTCACCGCGATTCCGAGGCAGAGACCCGACTCTTGATGTTGCTTCCAATTATTAATATGACCCGTTACCCACGGTAATTGTTGCTGATAATTCTCAATCTGATAGCCTAGAACAACAACTGCATAGCTTCCGCCGGCCAATGCAAATCGAGAGAGCTGTTCTTCTAACCAAGATTGACCTTGCCATTCCAAAAGACCTTTCGGAACCCCCATTCGGGAAGATTTTCCGGCGGCCAAAATAATCAGAGGAAATAATTCCAATTCTACAAATCTCCCGAAGGAAAAAGAGAAACAACAGCTGGCATAGCTGCAGCACTATTCTGATCACAATCGCTTGGACTCTGGGTACCGTCGATGGCAGGAAAACCAAAATCCCGGACCGTCTTCAGAAGGAGCTTTGCATGTTTATTTCGCATAGCAATGGGAAATAATACCATTTGGACAAACATTGTCCTATCAAAGGAATCACGAGACGATCGTCCTATCCGATCGATAGCGGATTTTAACAGTTCCAAGTTTTTTGGGCCTGTCAGGATTTCTAGAACTTCAGCTTTGGAGGCGGCTTCAGACGGAAAACCCATCAATAATTCTCTAAGAATTTCGGGGTCTGGAAATTCGCATGTCACAGAAAAAACAGACATTCGTCGAATCAAATTATTCCAGTATGCCCGGTCAAAATTTACTCGTTTTGGACTTAACTTAAACTTTTCGCGAACCCTATTCTCGACACCAGGTACTATACTCGACGGTCTCCGGTGCAAATTGATTAGCTCACGCACTTCTTCTGAATCACCAAAAACTACCGCCGTCTCCAACATCGGGGCGTGTATGCAATGGCGACCTAAACAATCGAGAGTCCCACCTTTCTCCTCTTGAGAAGGAGGAACGATCGCGACTAAGGAAGTTTTTCTCTCTTCGTTGTCCTTTTCGCGAAACCCAAGCGCCGTGAGTCTCTCCAATAATTGTTTCCCCTCCCTTGGCGAAGAATATGTCCTTTTGTACGCGTTCATTTCTTCTTTGCTCGTGAAATAGGCCAACCCCTTTTCTTTGATAATTTCCCATAATTCTTGGCTATCCCAGCCAAGACTCTTGGGAAAAATCTCGTCACGATCTTCCACAATGTACTTTAGAAGCAAATTCCCAATTCGGCGATGCGGTAAATTCCTAAACATAGAAATAACAAAAATCGGACGCTCCCCACCCGAAGTTCGCCCTGCTGCCGCTTTTAAGACGTAATAAATCGGCAACCTACTATTGGCAGTACTACGCACTGCCGCTTCTAGAGCATCCCCGAAATCCTTTGCGACTTCTCTCCAAAAATACCGAAATACATCCACATTCCGAAAAGTCGCGGCATCAAGCACGAGCTTTGACCAATGCTTAGTTACAAATTCCCTATCTGTTCTACTAAAGAGGAATTTTATCACTTCAAGGTTACCGGTTTTCACGGCCTCATGTATGGTTGTAACAGCTTGACCTTCTCCAACGATTTTCTCAATTATTTTCGCACCCCGCTCTATCAACATTTTGACAATAGCTAATGCACTTGAATTCGGATTTTTGGCAACGAGGAAAAGTGCTTCGTCCAAATCAGACTGCTGAGGATTGCGGGCAAGATATTCTCTCACTTCCGCCAGATTTAGGTTTTTGCTAGCCTCTATTAACGCTCGACCAGCTTCGACAGGTGGCGCCGTTTTCACTTCGAAACGTACTGAGTCATTGCTAACTCCCGTATGCTCCGGGGCGAAAGTAAAGCGTCGTCCCTGTCTTTTAATATCATTTGTTTTAGTATCATTTGTATGATCACGATGTAGATTGCCGCTATTTATTCTATCACTTGAATAAACTATAGTTGGTGAACACATAAACCCCACTTGCGTCAAAGTAAGAACAGTCAACAGAGGCGCCCGGCTATTAGGGTATTTCCTATTATCTAATACCTTCCTGCGATTTGTTTTCATACTCCGTTCACCTTCTTCTGAAAACAGGCTTATCAATGGGAAAGATAATGTGCAACTGATTCTATCTCCAGAATGCCTATACCAATATACTTTAACCATTCAAATTTATTATTTCGATAGATCTGTTATTTTTTTAAATTATATTAATTGGACATTGGATCGAATCGATTGCATCCCATAATAGTGCGATAAAATCTCGGCGCTAACGCTGATAGCGACTTCCTGCGGGGATTTTCCGCCGAATGGAATTCCAATGGGACATTTTACTCGTGCCAGTTTTTCGCTAGGCACTTGCCGCGCCTGGAGGCGTTGTGAGAACCGCACCCACTTCGGTTTACTACCTATTAGGCCGATATAGCACGCGTTTCGGTCAAGCAATTTCTCTAAAATTTGTTGATCGAGATCGTGTCGATGGGTCATGATGACCGAATAAGTTTTCTTGGCGTCCCAAGGTGCACTTTCAATAAAGTCTTCCCATCCATCGGAATATCTGACCGCGCCCTCCGGAATCTGATCCGACTGGATCCATTCTTCCCGTTCATCGACTAAGTGTACTAAAAACGGTGTACCCGCCATGGTGCGACTGAGCGCTTGACCCACATGACCAGCGCCAAAAATATAGAGATGTGGTCCATTAAATAATACTTCCATAAGAAGCTCCACCACTCCGCCACAGCATTGGCCGGTCTTTGCACCTAACGGGTAGGTGATAGTTCGTGCGGTGGCGTTGGCTTCAATGCAGACCTTTGCATCTTGAATTGCAAGTTCTTCAAGCCTACCACCACCAATGGTCCCTCGGATATCGCCGTCTTTGAACACTATCATTTTTGTACCGGGATCGCGAGGCGTAGACCCAGAGCAACGGGTGACAGTAACTAGGACAACGGGCTGAATGGGCCGAACATTTTTCTGTAGATCATTCAGTTCGGTGATCCAATTCCACATGTTTTAAAAAATCCCCCAGAAGATTATTACAGACTGCCGCACGATATTCTTTGTTGGAACGAATATCATCAATAGGCGAAATCTCTTCAAACAATTTTAATTGTAGTGCTGAGAAATCCATCTGAGAAATACTCGCCTGATTCTGAATCATCGCTTCTGTCTGGTAACAGCGTATGACAACAGGAGCAACGCCGCCCAAAGCGATTCGGACGACCGGGCTCTTTCCAGGAAGGCCAGCGCCAAAAAAACCCGCAAACGAAACTTTGGAAATCGCTTGAGCCCGCCGGGTTCCTACTTTTCGAAAATAGTGAACGTCGGACTGATTTCCGCTCACCGCTGCACCGACACCCGGCTTTCTGCGCGGAATACGTATACTTCTGATCAGCTCATCCGGTCTAAGATCGATTTGTTTATATCCCAAGTGGAATTTTGTGTACGGAATCGTTCGCACTCCTTGCGCTGAAATCAGTTCTAGTTCTGCTTCATAGACCAGGAGAGCGGGCGAAGAATCAGCGGCAGGAGAGGCGTTGGCAAGATTTCCAGCGAGGGTTGCACGATTTTGAATTGCTATGGCACCTACGAGCTGACTCGCCTGATAGAGAATAGGAAATTCACGCTGGACGATGCTGTTTCTTTGAATGTCAGTGAATGTTGCGAGGGCTCCAATTTCAAGAGTGTCGTCGGATTCACGAATGAATTTGAGTTCTTTCAAATTCCAGAGACTAATAAATTTTTTCTTCTCTAGTTTGCCCGTTTCGAAAACAACCATTAGATCCGTACCACCGGCAAAGGGGGACCAGACATTCTGCTCGGAATGCAAAAGTTTAAGTGTCTCGTCGAGATTCTTGGGAACAATCATCTGGTAGTCTGAAACAAGAGCTCTCATGATACGGTTTTCCTGACTGCTTCAATGATTTTTGCATACCCAGTACATCGACACAGGTTTCCGGCCAATCCGCTCCGAATTTGCTCGTCAGAGAGAGTCGAAGGAGTCGCAGTTTTGAGCAAGTTCACAATCGCCACCATCATTCCGGGCGTACATATTCCACACTGAATTCCACCTTCTTCAACAAAAGTATCTATGAGCTTCTGATTGAGCGGATCACTTGCAATACCTTCAATCGTCGTAATGTCTGATCCGTGTGCTTGGGCGACAGGAATCAGACAGCTGTCCACGATTTCCCCATTCATCAAGACGGAACAGGCGCCGCACTCCCCTTCGCCACAACCTTCTTTCGTTCCCGTAAGGCGAAGGTCTTCCCGCAATACATCGAGAAGGCGCGCCATCGGGTAGGCTTTCACTTCATGGGATTGCCCATTCACTCGAAATGCAATCGTTGATGCAGAAACAGAATCGTTCACGTTTGCAAAGTCCTTTCGTCTTTTTGTTTCTGTCTTTTACTAATGACGCGAAAAATATCTTCCGGTAACAGTGGGACTTGATTAAATTCTCCCGTCAAGTCTCCTAATGCGTTTTCAATTGCATTGACGACGGCCGGCGCTGGTCCATCCATCGGTAATTCACCAATGCCTTTGGCCCCAGACGGACCATACGCCCCCCCTTTTTCCTCAAAAAAAACTCGGATCGGAGGCAGATCCATTGTGGTTGGAATAATATAATTTGTTAATTTGTTATTTGCCATTCGGCCATTTTTCCAAATCACTTTTTCATAAAGCGCAAGGCCCAGTCCTTGGGCAACTCCGCCCTGAATTTGCCCTGCCGCTAATACGGGGTGAATGACTTTGCCCACTTCTTGAAGAGCCACAACGTCTTGAACGGTCACTTCGTAAGTGAGAGTATCAATGCTCAAGTCAACAACATAAATAGCCCAAGCATATGCTGCGTAGGCATCCCCTCGATAGTTTGCATCGTCCCAATTAATCTCTTTTGGTTGCTGATATTCGCTGATGACTTTGAGTGGACTGACAGATTGAATATAGCCCCGACAAGCCGCACTGAAATCACTAGACGAATATCCAGAATAGTTTAAAAATCCGCGATGAACCAGTGTTTGCTTTAAGCCAAGGGCGGCGGATTCGACGAGTTTGCCCACTACCATACAGGTGCGCGAAGCTACCGTGGGACCACTGTTTGGGACAAAAGCAGTATCAGGTTGGGCAACTTCGACCAACCCATAATCGATTCCGAGAGTATCCGCCACAATTTGGGAGAGCATGGTATTCGTGCCTTGGCCAATTTCCGTGCTTGCAACTAAAACTCGAACTTTACCTTCGACTGTCGCTTCTACACCGACCACAGAAGCAAGATGTTTTTCACCGGAACCAGTAAAGCCGGAGCCATGTTTGAAAGCCGAAAAACCAATACCGCGCTTCACATGGCTTTTTTGTTTATTTGAAACAGCATATTCCTCTGTCTTTTCGGAATAGCCGGCGAGTTGAAGAGCACGGTCGAGCATCTGAGACAAATCAATCTGATCCCGAATTTCCTGATCTGTGGCCGTTTTTTGGCCCGGTCGTAAAAAATTCCGCCGCCGAAACTCATCTGGAGAAAGGCCCAAGCGCTGAGCAATGACATTCATATGGCGCTCGAGCGCAAAAATACTTTGTGGTGCGCCAAACCCGCGAAAGGCTCCGTGAGGCGGTGTGTTCGTAGCTACTGCTTTGCTCTCAATTCGAATATTGGGGCAATAGTATGGCCCGGCCGAATGGATCGTGCCGCGCGAAAGAACGACAGGAGATAGGGTGCAGTAAGCACCTCCATCCAACATAAATTCTATTTCCATTGCCAAGAGACGTCCGTCTTTTGAAACCGCCGTTTTGTGTCGCGTGAGTGAAGGATGCCGTTTTGTAGTCGCAACCATATCTTCGGAGCGATCATAGATCATCTTCACGGAACGCCCACTTTTCCAGGCAAGCAAAGCTGCGTGACCAGCTATGACAGTCGGATATTCTTCTTTGCCACCAAAACCCCCACCCGTTTCGGTTTGAATAACGCGAATTTTGTGTGGTGGCAGATTAAAGAGAGAAATCAGCCCTTTTTGAATGTAGTACGGGCATTGCATCGAGCCCCAAATCGTCACTCCATC
>Ga0207098_10260_pt1 | contig 17159 bp, 11 predicted proteins | sample Alteio_BWMinHeat_84_FD_153548 | JGI IMG/M metagenome (GOLD analysis project Ga0207098, IMG submission 153548) | Enriched cells from forest soil in Barre Woods Harvard Forest LTER site, Petersham, Massachusetts, United States -... | ecosystem: Environmental > Terrestrial > Soil > Temperate forest >...
CTGGTCGGCGCTTTGTGCCTCGTTCATGGACGCGTACAGCTTTTTTTTGATGAAGGATGCCAGGGCTGTTTGCGGTTCAACCGTCATGGAATAAGCCGATACATGGGGGATAGCCATTGCAAATATCTGCTCCATATTATGCTTCCACTTGCTGTCGGTTAACAGCGGATACCCATAGATCAGGTCGGCGGTAATGTTTTCAAAGCCGGCATCCTGTACACGTTTAACGGCGGCTTCGGCATCGCGACTGCGGTGCGCACGGTTCATCCAAAACAAATCCTCATCAAAAAACGATTGTATACCAATGCTGAAACGATTAATTGCCGTTTGCCTGAGTTGTTTTACCTGCTGTTCGTCCAGGTCGTCGGGATTTGCCTCTAAAGTAATTTCGGCATCCGCCGCTACGGTATAATATTTTGTGATGGCATCTATCAGCAAATTAATCTCGCTGCTTTTTAACAACGATGGTGTGCCCCCGCCAAAATAAATAGTCTCAATAGTTTCGCCGTTCAAGTATATTTTTTGCAGGGCTATCTCGTTTTGCAATGCCTTCAGCATCTCATCTTTATATTTGAGCGAGGTGCTGAAATGAAAATCGCAGTAGTAACAAGCTTGTTTGCAAAAAGGGATATGGATGTATATGCCGGCCATAGGGCAAAGGTAATTGCAATTATGAATTACTTAAGATTTATGTTTGTTTAAGAGAAGGCGTCGTCTAATTGAGAATCATTCGGCGTGATGATCGATAGTTCTGCCGGTTCCAATCATCGATGTGCCTTCGGCCATTTCCCACAATATATCATCCATCCGTTCTAATTCTGTTTCAATAAATCCCAGCACCTGCTCGTCTGATGGGTCGGTTTTTAATATGGGGAAAAGACCTTTTAAATTCGCTAATGGACTCCTGACTAAATGCGATTGTTTCCATGTCATTTCGCGTATTTTATCGATGTGAGATTGTATGCTTTGATAAGCTGTTTGAAGGTCGTGCTCAGCTTCTTTCCGCTTCGTGATATCGGTTATGGCTAATACCAAACCCAGTATCTTATTATCTTTATCAGCGATTGGAAACAGTCTGACGTAATACCATAATTGGGTATTGTCTTCGTGTGGATAACTTACCTCGTAACTGATGGTATTGCCTTTAAAAACATTGTCGGTATATTCGAGAAATTGTAAACGCCTGTCTTCAGGCATCAGATCATATATCTTAATAGTGCTTCCCTGTTCAAAATTAAATTGATTTTGCGCAAATATCAGGGCCTTGTTGTTATATTCAACTATATCCAGGTCGGCGTTCAGGAGCGCATAGGCAGTATCGGTGTTATTTAAAATGGTTTGTAAATTAGCTTCGCTTGTTTTAAGTAATTCCTCTGCTTTTAACTTTTCTGTAACATCGCTTGTTGACGAAAGCCTTGCAAGCCGGCCCTCAAATTCAATATCCTGGGCAATGATATTGACTAATATTTCCGTTCCGTCTTTTTTAACATGTTCAACAACCCCAAAATCGGTTGCTTCTTTGAGGTCGGCTTGATACCGTGCCAATAATATGTTCCAATATTTAACAGGGCGTAATTTTTTGATATCCATGCCGTATAGTTCTTCGGGCGTATAGCCATATAATTTCGCTGCGGCATTATTAGCGGCTATAACAGTCAGATCATCTTTAGCAGCGATCCACAAAGGCATAGGGCTGCTTTCAAAAAGTAATTTGTATTTCTGCTCGGATGTTTTTAACTCGTCTTCGGCTTTCTTACGGTCGGTAATATCTATCATCGAACCAATAAAGGTAGGCTTGTCTTCAAAAAACGTACGGGTCCCATAAAATTCAACCCAGTTTGAGCTGCCGTCTTTTCTTCTGCCCATGGTTTCATAATGTACACTTTCAATGCTTTCTTCATTTCGCAAACGAACCATTTCAGTCACTATGTGCCGATAGTCGGGATGAATTACGGTTTCAATAAGAGAATTTCCTATCAAATCATTAGGGTCATAACCAAATATTTCGGCAAACCGGGGATTTACATAAATAACTTTGTTGTTTTGAACAATATATATACCCACCATTGATTTTTCGGCAATGGTGCGAAACCTCACTTCGGCCATTCTCAACTCAGCTTCCATCAATTTCCTATGTGTAACATCACGGGCGACAACCAGTATCCTTTCGTCAACAAACCTTTTTAAGTTTATTTCTACATCTAAAAGATCTCCATTTTTCTTGATAATCTTTCTTTCAGCAATGGTCGATCGCCCCGGTTCGATCTCTGTATAGATTAACGGATAGTTTTGCAATAATTCAACATTAAGTAACGATGTGATGTTCATCTGCAACAACTCTTCACGGGTATAACCCGTCAAATGGCACACACTGTCGTTCACATCCATAAAATCGCCGGTATTGCTTAACACGTAAATGGCATCCGAAGCATGTTCAAATAACGAATGATATCTTTCTTCACTCTTTTGCAATTCTGTATTTAATTCTCTGAGCTTTGCCGAGCGTTCTTCTACTTTTAATTCAAGATGAGTATTTATATTTCTTATTTCTTCTTCGGCTTTCGAACGTTGATCGTCTACTTTATTGAGCCAGTTTGCCGTTATCCATATCATCATAAGGCTTGTTATTAAAAGGCTTATGGCTAATAACGATACACCTATTTCGGGCGGGAGGATATGAAAGCGTTCGCTTTGAATACGCAATGAGCCAAAAACAATGAGCACCAGCAACAGTGTTGTAAAATGCCGGCGCGCCATTCTATTGCCAATCCCTTTGCCCGTAAAAAGCCCTGTTACACCTAATTGAGGATTTAAAAGCGATGCTGCCATCGAGAGTAAAAACAAAAGAATAGCGGTATGAATAGCCATCGAACTTACATACAAAAAATTGTAGAGCATCGATACCCCGTAGATATACCCCATAATGGCGATGCCCGAAATCACGGTGACGGCATGCAGTAAATATTGAAAAATGATGTGAAATTTGCCCGGCCTGGTATTTAAACCCAACAAACCCAATCCTAATAAAGTAAAACTTGCCGCTGTATTATAAGCCATTCGGCCGGGGAATGGAAAGCGAATAGTTACTGATTGATAATCGGCAGCAAAAAACTGGTCGATATGCGCATCAAAATGTACCTGGTATTCCAATAAGGTAACTCCACCAATAACACTCACCAGTAGCAGCAGTATGCGATATATAATATTTGCTGATCTGCTTTGTTGTCCGTTTTTTATGATCAGTGCCCAGCCCAATAGGGCAAAGCAAATAGCGGAATTGATCTTCATGGTAACCAGGCCAGGGATTACGCTTTCAAGGCCTTTTATATCGAAAGTCCAGCCAATAAGCACTGCCACGCCTGTAAAAAGCGAAATCAAGGCAATCCATTTCACTGTTTTGCTGGGTAAAAAGTGTCCGTTTGGTTGCGATGTATGAAAATAACTATTAAGCAACTAAGATTTATTTATAAATTAAATATAAAGTTAATAGTTGTAAAGCTGTATAATTAATCGCAATATTATTATTCTCTCAACGCATCATCCCACATAAGTGCTAATATCGAGTTCAAATGCAAGTCCTTGCCAGGCGTGTTCACCGGTCTCAAATTTTTTAAGATTCTCTTTAGCGATTTTTTGAAATAGTTTGAGCGCGTCACGATCATCAATGCCGGACGTATCCTGATCGAGGTGCTCGCGAAAAAGCGCGCAACGGAAAGCACGTACGGTATCGGGCTCCGCGAAAGCGACATTTATCTCGCTGTTCCCAAACAGCGAAAAGCGATGCAGATTGCACGAGCCTGCAGTGGCCCATTCATCGTCAATCAGCATAAGCTTTGCGTGTACATAAACAGGTTTGCGTTGGCCATCAGCGCCTAACCCGGCAATACCCGCCAACATAAAATTCTCGAAAGAGCCAAGTTCTGCGCGCAATTTAAGAAGCGCCTGCCGCTCCGGCGAAACCGGCAAACTGACGCCTGGCTCGGCAGGCATCAACAAAACCACATCCACACCGCGCAGGAGGGCCCTGTACAGGCAATCGAGTATTTCAGGTACATCAACACTGTGATTTTCTATATAGACAGAGCGCCGGGCGGCATTAATGGCGGTACAATACTGATCGAAATTTGACTGCTCACCTGCAGCGATATCGTATGCTATTCCTCCTGGCGTTACCTGTCCGTCGACATAGCGTCCCTGGTGCATTGTCCGTTGTATCTGCACCAATGCTTTACCTCGTTCAAGCGGTACAGAGAATGGAAACGACAGGTTGGTTTCGCTACCTGTTCCCCTCCGGCCAGTTTCTGTGAATCGCTCGCTCGCTTCGTTCCAGCGTTGTACAAAGTTGTGGTGAACGTCAACCACCGAGGGGCCCTCCAGTTCAATGTATACATCATGATTGTGCCCTCCACCGCGATGGCCGGGCGCGACCATAGAGTGTGGGTTGAGATTGATGCCGCCAACGAAAGCCGTTCCATATTCGGTTCCGGCATCAATGAGCCAGCTTTTTTGATGTTGGCAGAAACCCGGATGAGCACGATCCCAGCGGATATTTACGCCAGATTGGCGTTCTTCGAGTAAATTAATATGAGCGTCAGATCCCCAGAATGCATTTTTTCTTAACCATGCGGTCTCTTCGTCGGGCCGCCAAAAAATAAGCCTCACGTCAATGCCTCTGGCGGCAGCACGGTCAAGAACGTCAAATGTACTGCCTCGTCCGTCCGGCATTACAAAGTCTGCCCACATAAAAGTCACCGTCACCCAAACGCTTTGCCCGGCTGCCTCAATTGCTTCACAGATACGACGGAATGCCGGTTCACCATCAATTAACGGAATCACCAGGTTTCCTGAACGAACAGGGTAGGACGCTGATTGGACGAAGGGAACAGCAGTATTAGTCATTATAAATTAAAAAGAATAAACATCTACACCTGCCATGTGGCAAAGTTCGTGATTTGGACGCAAAATGTTAGCCCTGTTTTATAATTGAACATTAAACGGTTTACATACGTATCAAATCGTATTTTCATGTAAATTTGTGGCACAAAGTATGCGGGTTACCATTCAAATGCGTCAAATCATCCTGGCTTTTATTGCTGTTGTGTTTACAGTGATAAATTGTTTCGGCCAGGCCGATACCATACGCACCCATGCCGATACGCTACGGGTACAAAGGATGCAATACCTGGCCGATAGCGCGGCATATGCACGGAAAAAATTTATTGCCGATTCGCTTGCCATGCAATTTATCGCCATGCCCGATCCTAACCGCCACGATCAGTTTATTGATACTTTATTAAAAAATGATGGTTTTGAAGGGTTGCTATTTAAAGGCGGCGCGCCAAACCATTACCTGCGTATAGGTACTCCGCGCCATATGCGTAATCCCTGGATTATTGCTGTGATTTTTGCCTTATTAATTTATACCGGCATACTTAACCGTGTAATTGGTAAAGATATTTACAGCGTTATAGAGGCTTTTTATGATAAGCGGGCCTTTGGTAAACTAAGCAAAGAGGATAGTTTACTTACTTCGTGGTCATTTATCTGGCTCTTTTCTTTATTCGGATTTACAATCGGTTTATACATTTACCAGTTGGTTGATTATTTCGGTATCAGTTATAACATCACCGGCTTTCAGCTATTTATTACCCTCTCAATATTGGTTGTTATTTTATTTATAGTTAAAATTCTTATCCTGAGGGTACTGGCATTTATATTCGATATTGGGCGTATCGTTGGCCAATATGTTTCTATTCTGTATTTAACCTATTTCAATATCGCCTTTGTGTTTTTACCCGTGGTTATCTGCTTTAGCCTTTTATCAGCTGATTTAATACCCTGGTTGCTACGCTTTTCGCTGGTTTTATTGGGCCTTATTTTCCTCGTTCAATACCTGCGAAGCACAATAAATATAATTTCTAATTTTCGTTTTCATAAAATTTATTTATTTATCTATCTTTGTGCCCTCGAAATTTGTCCAATTTTAGTATTGATTAAGGCACTTGAGAGATAAACAATTACAGTAAACTACATTAGCTACGTTGGAAGACAGAAAAAAAAAGGTAAAAAGTATACTGGTAACTTTACCTAAGCCAGATTCGGACAAAAATCCTTACGCTGAATTAGCTAAGAAAAACGGCTTGAAAATTGATTTTCGGTCATTTATTCATGTTGAAGGTGTTACGGCTAAGGAGTTCAGGAAAGAAAGGATCAACCTTGCCGATTTTACTGCTGTAATATTCACTAGCCGCAACTCTGCCGATCATTTCTTTCGTATTTGCGAAGAGATGCGTTTTGAGGTGCCTGTTGATATGAAATACTTCTGCCTTTCCGAAACTATCGCGCTGTATCTTCAAAAGTATATCCAGTACCGTAAGCGTAAAATATTTTTTGGCAAACAAACCGCGGCCGACCTGGCTGAGGTACTGAAAAAACACTCCGGCGAAAAGTTTTTGTATCCATGTTCGGACGTAGCCGCCGAAGAAACACAGAAGTTTTTGCTCGAAAACGGGTACAACTTTACCCCTGCGGTACTGTTCCGTACGGTTTGCAGTGACCTCTCTGATCTGGCCGAGGTGTTTTACGATATAATTGCTTTTTTTAGTCCTTCGAGTATACAATCCCTTTACAAAAATTTTCCCGATTTTAAACAAAATAATACCCGGATAGCTGCATTTGGTGCCACAACGCACAAAGCAGTGCTGGATGCCGGCCTTATTTTGGATATCGCAGCCCCAACCCCCGCTGCCCCCAGCATGACCATGGCAATTGAGCAGTACGTTAAGCTGGCTAACAAATAGTTAGTCTCTTTTCCCCTGTTTAACTGTTAATTAATTTGTTGCAACTCGTAACTTTGAATCCCCTTTTGCGTATAACTGCGACCGTGTGGGTGATTTGGTGCCAATATTTTTTATAAATATTACAATATCTTTGGTTAAATGATGTTATATTAAAAAATTGAGAAACTTTTGTGTGACATTTATTATTGTTACAGATAGAAGTTTTTTGGTATATTCGAATCATCTTGAAGCAATGGCTTTGTTAAGTGGAACTAAAATGAAATTTTTTTACTTTTTAATTTTTATAGCAGCGGGGTTATTTTTTGCAGGTTGTGGCTCAACCGGTCATCGCGGAGAGGTAACAGGTGTAACTCAACGTGTTTTCAGAGCAACTGTTCCGTATGGTATGGTTTACATTCCCGAAGGCAGCTTTTTAATGGGCCCCGTTGATCACGACATTAGCTTTGCTCAGATAGAAGATAACAAACAGGTAACAATTCCGCCGTTTTTTATGGACGAAACGGAACTATCAAACAGTAAATACCACCAGTTTGTTAACTGGGTGCGCGATTCGATAGCCATCACCAAATACCTTAACGACGATAAATATTACGTACATCCCAAAGGCGGAAGCGCTACCAGCAATTCCTCAGGAAAAAAATACATCAACTGGGATTATGTAGACAAATTCTCTCCCTGGACTACCAAAAAAGGACAACCAAGCAATAGCAACAAATTAAAGACGATGTTTTACCAGGGCGATGACCGGGTATTTGACCGCGACGAAATTGATGTGCGGATGCTTAATTATAACTATGCTATTGAAGATTTGCGCGACGCAGCTAATCATGATGGTGATAAATCAAAAAAACGTTCGGATTTTATTAAACGCGATACCGTAAATGTATATCCTGATACTTTGGTTTGGCTGAGCAATTTTAGTTATGCCGCGAACGAGCCTATGGCAAAAGGATACTTTTCACACCCCGCGTTTCAAAATTACCCTGTTGTAGGCGTTACATGGCGCCAGGCAATAGCGTTTACCGTATGGCGCACACGTTATTACGATGCTTACAGGCAGGCGCACCGTTTGCAGGAACGTTTACCTTATGATTTGCCTACCGAAGCTCAGTTTGAGTACGCGGCTCGCGGTGGCAGGATAGGTACTAATTACCCCTGGGGCGGCCCTTATATAAAAAACGCAAAAGGCTGTTTACTCGCTAACTTTAAGCCGGGCCGTGGCAATTATAGCGACGATGGCGGTACCTATACCGTAAACGTACACTCCTACTTTCCAAACGATTACGGATTGTACAACATGGCCGGCAACGTAGCCGAGTGGACATCATCAGCTTTTGACGCTGCCGCATCAAGCTTTGTAAACGATCTGGCCCCTACCTTCAGGTACCAGGCAAAAGCATCCGACCCGGAAAATATGAAGCGTAAAGTAGTCAGGGGCGGCTCATGGAAAGATGTAGGGTTCTTCTTACAAAATTCTACACGCACTTACGAATATCAGGATACGGCTAAGGCTTACATCGGCTTCCGTTGTGTAACAAGCTTCCAGGGCCGTGATATCCGCGACAAGCATTAATTCAAAACAAACACAATAAAAATCAAATCAAACAATTATTTAAACATTTTAACTAAACTATTACAGTATGGCTGGCAAACAAAAACTTAAGATCGGGATTAACAACATTGTATCCTGGGGCGCGACAGTGGTAATTATTGGCTTGTTGTTTAAAATTCAACACTGGCCTTATTCAAGCGTATTTATCTCTGTTGGATTATTAACCGAAGCATTCTTATTCTTTATCCTCGGCTTTCAAAACGAACCGGTTGATGTTGACTGGACAAAAGTTTATCCTGAATTAGCTGAAGAAGCTGCACCTAAAGCTGCACCCGTAAAAGGCGCTCCGGTAGCACTTTCTTTGGATAAAATGATGGCTGACGCAAAAATCGGTCCTGAACTGATTGGCAGTCTGGGCGATGGTTTACGTACCTTTAGCGATAAAGTAAGCACCATATCTAAAGTTGCTGACGCGGGTACTGCTACACAAGAATTTACAACCAAGCTTAAAACCGCAAGTGCAAGCTACGATAACCTGAATGCAGCTTTCACTAAAGCTTCAGCAGGCCTGGCCGAATTTGCAGGTTCAAATACAGATTCTAAAGCATACCACGATCAGGTAGCTAACCTGGCTAAAAACCTATCAGCCTTAAATGCTGTGTACGAACTTGAATTACAGGATTCGAGCACTCATTTAAAATCAATGAACAAATTCTATCAAAATATGGGCACTACCATGCAGAGCCTGACCGAATCGATGGATGATTCGAAGAAATTTAAAGACGAGGTTAGCCGTTTGGCAAAAAACCTGGCCTCTTTAAATGCTGTGTATGGTAATATGTTGTCTGCAATGAGTCAACCTAAGGTTTAATCATTTTATTGGTCCAATTTAAAATAGAATTTAAAGAAATTACATATGGCTGGAGGTAAACAAACCCCGCGGGCGCGAATGATCAACATTTTGTACCTGGTGTTATTAGGCTTAATTGCCCTCGAAGCGCCTGCAAATTTGCTTGATGCTTTCAAAAAAATCGGAGATAGTCTTTCAAATTCAAAAACCAACATTCAAAACGGTATTGATGCAAATTATACTGCTTTTGACAAGAAAGTTAAAGAAGAGCCCGAAAGAGCTAAGCCTATTCTGGCAAAAGCAAAAGCAGCAACTGCGGTTGCTGATGAATTAAATAGTTACATCGAATCGCTTAAAAAAACGCTGATTGACCGTACCGGTGGTATGAGCAAAGATGGTGATTACGAAGGACGTGAAAACGTTGACGAAGGTAACCGCCTGATGATTGAAGGTCAGAAAGCAAAAGAGCTGAAAGATAAAATCAACGACACCAAAGCGAAACTAATGTCGATGTTAGATCCTCAGGATCGTAGCAGTATCAGCTTTTCTTTAGAAGCAGATGACTCACAAACAGGCGAGAAGAAAAGCTGGGAACAAAATTACTTTGGTGATGGCGTTCCGATGGGTGCTGAAATGACTACGTTAATTAAGATTCAATCTGACGTAAAGAACGACGAAGCTCAGGTTCAGAAGAAAATTTTAAGTAAAATGGAACAGGCCGTAGTTACGCTCGACCAGTTTTCCGCTGTAGCAGTTGCACCGTCAAGCTACATTATTCAAGGCCAACAATATAAGGCCGATGTGTTTTTAACAGCTTACGATAGCCATTCTAATCCTGATATCACTATTGATGGTAGCAAAATAGCTACCAGTGGTGGGAAAGGTACTTACACTGTAAATACAACCCATGAAGGTATTGTGCATTATAAAGGGATGATCAATGTTAGGGGAACTGATGGTAAAATAAAAAGCTATGCATTACCTGAGCAAACTTACCAGGTTGCTAAGCCATCAGCTGTAGTATCGCCTGATAAAATGAATGTATTGTACATCGGTGTTGATAATCCTTTATCGGTATCTGCACCTGGCGTGCCGCTTGATAATTTAAAAGTTTCTATATCAGGAGGTTCATTAAGTGGCTCTAAAGGACATTATCAGGCAAGAGTATCGTCTATAGGTACTGCAAAAATTACCATCTCTGCCGAAATGGAAAAAGGTAAATCAACAGTTTTAGGTTCGTCAGAGTTCCGTGTAAAACGTATTCCTGATCCGAAAGCTCAATTTGCCGGCAAAAGTAGCGGTACCACAAGTACTGTAAACTTAAGGGCACAAGACAGGTTGTTTGCTCACCTGGATAACTTTGAGTTTGAAGCTAAATTCAACATTACGCACTTTAAAATGCTGATCCAGAAACCACGTCAGGATATTATTATTATCGCAGGTACCGGGAATGAATTAAACGCGCAAATGAAAGCCGCATTAAATTCGATCACCCCGGGTACTAAACTGATATTTGATGACGTTACTGCTGTAGGCCCTGATGGCGCAACACGCGGCTTGGACGCTATTATATTAACAGCGAATTAATTAACAGATAGATTAGATTATGAAGAGGGGAATTTTACTTGTTGTTTTGCTAAGTTTTTTGAGCGTATTAACTTATGCCCAAACTAAAACAGCAAAAAAGAAACCGGTGAAAAAAACGGTGAAAAAGACAACTGCTGCTGCAAAAGCAAAAGCGGATACCTCTAAAAATAAAACAACTATTGCTGTTACCCAGATGCCGTTAGCCGATACTACCCGAAAGAATGGCAATAATGTTCTGGCTAATTTTGAACCGCCGGTTGACGGATATTATGTAAAAACCGCTGTTAGTACGGCAAAACCAACGCCATATGCAACTATACGGGAAGCCGATGCTTTTTTTCAAAAACGTGTATGGCGCGAAATTGACTTGCGTGAGCGGATGAACCAATATCTTGCTTCGCCGAAAGGCAGGTTGATTGATGTATTAATGGATGCTATCGCGGCCGGCGAATTAACCGCGTTCGACCCTACGCCTAACGTTCCTAAAGGCGACCCTAACGGCGATCAGTTTAAAACACCTTTAACACCTGATCAGGCTAAAGCTAAACTGGCCGATAGTACTGTGGTGCATACTTTTGACAAAAAAACCGGAGAAGAAACAGGCGCCAAAAGAGTAGCCGGCGAATTTAACCCGGATAGTGTGGTTAAGTTCAGGATAAAGGAAGACTGGATATTTGATAAGCAACGTTCGGTTTTTGAACCGCGGATTATCGGTATAGCTCCGTTAATTAAAATTAAAGCCGCCGGTTTAGAGTCGGCAGATTATCAGCCTGCTTTCTGGATATACTTCCCTGAAGCACGGCGCGTATTGGCCACTAAAGAAATTGTGATGCGCCATAACGATGCTACAGGTTTGAGTTTTGACCAGGCTTTTTTAAAGCGGATATTTACCAGTTATATTGTTAAAGTATCAAACGAACGTGATGAACGGATTAAAGATTACATGCAAGGAATTGACAGACTGTATGAATCGGAAAAGGTCAAGAAAACGTTAATGGATTGGGAACTTAACTTATGGCAGTATTAACAGGCATTAATTAAAATACTAACCCCGGTTGTTTATTCATCCGGGGTTTTTTGTTGACCAAAGTAGGCAACTATAGCTTTTGCCTGTTTGGTATTTACTACTTCCTGCAGCTCTTCGGAGCTGGCCTCGCGTATCTTTTTTACGGATTTAAAATATTTCAAAAGCTTTTCAGCGGATGTTTTTCCTACACCTTCAATCAGTTCAAGCTCTGTAGCCAGGGTACCTTTATCTCTTTTTTTGCGATGGAAGGTTATACCAAAGCGGTGAGCCTCATCGCGCAGTTGTTGTATCACTTTTAATGTTTCCGATTTTTTGTCGAGGTACATTGGGTACTGGTCGCCGGGATAATATAATTCTTCCAAACGTTTGGCTATCCCGATAACGGTTACCTGCTTATCGATACCTAAAAGCTTTAAACTCTTTATAGCCGACGATAGCTGCCCCTTGCCGCCATCAATAATGATTAACTGGGGCAATGGTGTACCTTCGTCTAACATGCGCCTGTAGCGCCTGTGAACGGCCTCTTCCATCGTAGCAAAATCATTGGGCCCTTCTACCGTTTTTACATTAAAATGCCGGTAATCTTTTTTTGATGGCTTGCCATCCCTGAAAACTACAATAGCCGAAACCGGGTATTTACCCTGGAAGTTTGAATTATCAAAACACTCGATGTGGTGCGGCAACTGGTTCATCCGCAAGTCTTTCATCATCTGCGTAAGTAAACGCTCTGACCTGATATCCGGATTTAACTTTTCATACTGCTCCATTTTATCACGCTTAAAAAACGTGACATTTTTATGTGAGAGGTCGAGCAGTTTCTTTTTTTCGCCGAGTTTAGGTACAGTAAATTTTATATTGCTGTCATCTAAATCAATGTCAAACGGAACGATAATCTCTTTGGCGTGGCTATTATAACGATTTCTAAACTCCGTAATCGCAAATGTTAAAATCTCCACATCATCCTCATCAAGCCGTTTTTTAAGTTCGAGGGTTTGCGTTTGAATGATGGTGCCGTTCATCACTTTTAAAAAGTTAACAAAGGCGTATTTTTCTTCGGATGCGATGCTGAAAACATCCACATCGGTAATTGACGAGTTAACTACGGTTGATTTACTCTGGTAGTTTTCAAGCAGATCGTACTTGCGTTTTAAGCGGTGTGCAAGCTCAAAATTCATACTTGTGGCCGCGTTTTCCATGTCAGTTTTTAACGTCCGGATAACGGCGCCGATTTTACCGTTTAGTATATCTTTAATTTCTTCAATACTGTTTAAGTAGTCGTCTTCAGTTTGGTAATTCTGGCAAGGCCCCTTACAATTACCCAACTGGTACTCGAGGCAAACTTTAAACTTACCGGCATCAATGTTTTGACGGGTTAAAGGCAGATTACAGGTACGCAAAGGGTAAGTTTCGCGTATTAGCCCCAATATGGCATGCATCATACTCACCGACGCATACGGCCCAAGATATTTCGAACCATCGCGGATAATTTTCCTGGTCCAGAAAATACGGGGGAAGTTTTCGTTCTTGATGATGATCCAGGGATAAGTTTTATCATCCTTGAGCAAAATGTTGTACCGCGGCTGATGCTTTTTGATCAGGCTGTTTTCCAGCAGCCAGGCATCAACTTCGGTATCAACAATGGTAAAAGTTATGTTGCGTATGCGGGTTACCAAAACCTTGGTTTTGGCATTTACGTTTAAATCCTTATTAAAATACGAGGTAACCCGGTTGCGCAGGTCTTTAGCTTTACCAATGTATATCAGCTCGTTATCGCTGTTCCAAAACTGGTATACGCCCGGTTTATGCGGAATGTTTTTTAAAGCGGCTTTATAATCAAAAGTATCCATGTTATTTAAATATAAAATTAGCCTTATTTTGCGATTTAAAAACAAATGATTGTGCTTTAACCTTTATTAACCGAGTGCCGCATCTTAAAAAAATACTTATATTCATGCTCAATCTTAGCTATCAAAAATGAAACAAGCCACTTTACCACATTATGCCAAAGTTGCCTTTGTGCTCATCATATTGATCAGCACCGGTTATATCTGTGTTTTAGGTAAGGATGTAATGGCGCCGTTGGTTTTTTCGTTTTTGTTTGCCATGCTGCTGTTGCCGCTGGCTCGTTTTTTAGAAAATAAATGCAGATTGCCCCGCGGAGTGGCAGCAATGCTGTCGGTAATATTATTTACCGCGTTTGTGGCTGGGATAATTTATGTTATCGCAATGCAGGCAGGCAGCCTCGCTAATGACTGGCCGCAAATAAAACTCCAGATATCGCACTCGATAGATCAACTGCACAGGTGGACGGTTAACAAGTTTCATTTTCAATGGAATGCACAAATGATGAATCTGACCAAAGAGCTTAATGCGCAGGCCGCGCCGGTTATTGGTACAACATTAATCGGTGTTACATCGATAGTATTGTTCCTGGTGTTTATTTTTATCGATACGTTTTTTATACTTTTTTACCGCAAAGTTCTCATTAGCTTTTTACTGAAGGTGTTTAGCGATGATCGGGAAGTTTTGGTTTTTGATGTGGCCGAGCAAATCCAGTTTATCATGAAAAAGTATATCTCGGGCTTGTTTTTGGAAATGCTTTGCGTATTTGCCATTGTATTTGGCCTGTTGAGCCTATTAGGCGTTAAGTATGCTTTATTGCTGGCACTGGTAACCGCTATATTTAACCTTATACCTTACGTGGGCATATTTTCGGCTATGGCTATAAGCGCGCTGCTTACCCTGGGCACGTTAGATCCGGCGAAAGCCGCCGAGGTGGCCGCCAGCATAATTGCCGTGCACCTGATAGACAGCAACGTGATTATGCCGCGCATAGTTGGTTCGAAAGTCAGGTTGAACGCTTTAATTGTGGTATTGGGCGTAGTGATAGGCGAGATGATATGGGGCATTTCGGGTATGTTTTTATCCATACCGGTTTTGGCTATCGTAAAAATAGTTTTCGATCGCGTAACCGACCTTAAGCCGTGGGGCTTATTACTTGGCGATGAAACAGAGTACGAAACCACGTTAGTGCACCGTGTAGCTAAAAAAAGCGATTCACCCAACGAGGCAGCCGATAAAGCAAAAGAAGATGTATTAGATGATAAAGACAATAAAAAATGAAATATAAGTTATTAGGGCGTTCGGGATTAAAAGTTTCGGAACTGTGCCTGGGTACAATGGGTTTTGGTACCGACAATGGCTGGGGCGCCGATAAAGAAACAAGCAAACAGGTTTTTGATATTTATGCCAATGCCGGGGGCAATTTTTTTGATACGGCTAGCTTTTATACCAAAGGTACCAGCGAACGCTTTTTAGGCGAATTTATAGCTGCCGAACGTGACAACCATGTGGTTGCAACCAAGTACAGCCTTTACGAAAACCAGCGGCATGTAAACGCCAGCGGTAATAACCGTAAAAACATGATGGCTTCGGTTGAGGCAAGTCTGAAACGTTTAAATACCGACTACATCGATCTGTTTTATCTGCACATCTGGGATAACTTAACCCCGGTTGATGAGATTTTGCGCGGACTGGACGACCTGGTGCGCCAGGGAAAGATACTTTACCTGGGCATATCCGACACACCTGCCTGGGTAGTATCAAAAGCGAATACGCTGGCCGAATTAATGGGCTGGACACAGTTTATTGGCTTGCAAGTTGAGTATAGCCTGATACAACGTACCGTTGAGCGTGAACTGATACCCATGGCGCAACATTATAACATGACGGTTTTGCCCTGGGCGCCATTAGCAGGCGGAGCACTATCGGGCAAATACTTGCGCGGCGAACGCGGCCGTATTAAAGATACCAGCAACAGGTTAAACGAACGGAGCGTAAACATCACCCGGGAAGTTGTAGCTATAGCCGATGAATTAGGAGCGGAGGCTTCGCACGTTGCTTTAAAATGGCTGATGCAACAACAGGTATCGTGTATACCTATTGTGGGCGCCACGAAACCTGCTCAGGTACAACAAAATTTAAACTGTGTTGATTTAACTTTAAGTCACGAACATATGGATCGCCTTACCAAGGTAAGCGCCTACGATCTGGGTTTCCCGGCGGCATTTTTTGAAGAAGAAGCAGTTAAGAAAAACTTGTTTGGTGGTTTTTACGATCAGGTTGAGCAACGCGATTTCCTAAAATAGCGGAAACTATCATCAACAAAAAGAGCGCCCCGGTTATAGAGCGCTCTTTCAATATCTTATCACCACGTTAATTATTGCGGTTTAAATGGTTTAGGTTGTTTAACCTCGAAGTGTTTTTTACCACCCGGATTAGTTTCAGCCGGGCCAACATTCGTCATGGCGCAACGGAAACCAACATCGGCGCTTGCATCTGCCTGATCCATAAAACGACGGGTTGATGGGTTTAGCCAGTAAGCCATATCTTCCCATGAACCACCTTTATAAACTTTCGAGCGGTCGTTCACCAAAGTGGTGCGTCCATACAACACGGTGTTTAGTGTATCATTAAATCCGCGATCATCGGGTGTATAAGGTTTGCCCTCCAGCGAAGTGTTTGCAGGCGCATATTTATTGCCGGTAGTGCCAGGCGCACCTGTCGCTGCATTAGCTTTGGCAGTAGCTGCTGTCGCTGCGGCGGAGGCGTCAACCTTTTTTTGCTGCTGCGATGCCAGGTAATCGGCATACGTCTGCTTTTTGTTAGTTATTGCAGGGTCGTATATTGCACGGCCATATTTATCTTTTGCCAGCAAGCCCTTAGCGGGATCGGCCATACGCTTATCGGTAAACTGATTACCACGATAAGGGTTTAAGCCTTCAAAATCTTCGTACGACATTTGGCGATAAGTATCGCCTGTCCACTCGTTAACGTTTCCGGCCATATTATATAAACCAAAATCGTTAGGTAAGTATGAACGCACGGGCGCGGTAATATCGGCTTTATCGTTAAGCGAACCGGCAACACCCATATAATCACCTTGTCCGCGTTTAAAGTTAGCTAAAATTAAGCCACGCGTTCCGCTTTTTGGCGACCGTACACCCATTCCGTTCCAGGGATACATTTTACCTTCGGTGATATTTTCATTCTGAGTATTGCCTTGTAGTCCAAGTGCGGCGTACTCCCATTCGGCTTCGGTAGGTAAACGGTAGCCTTCCTGGCGTAAAATACCATCTTCTAACCTAACCGGCCTTACGGCTTTACCATTAGCACCAACTTTAGCAGTAGGGCTTAAGTTAGGCATCATGTTTTTACCATCAATGCCGTTACCACGGTTTTGGCCATTTAAATATATATCGGTGTTAAAAGGTTCACCTTTTTTAAGCTGAGGTACTTTTTTGCCATCGTTCGATGCGGTTTTCCAATCGGCTAAACGGCCGG
>Ga0207098_10263_pt1 | contig 17097 bp, 15 predicted proteins | sample Alteio_BWMinHeat_84_FD_153548 | JGI IMG/M metagenome (GOLD analysis project Ga0207098, IMG submission 153548) | Enriched cells from forest soil in Barre Woods Harvard Forest LTER site, Petersham, Massachusetts, United States -... | ecosystem: Environmental > Terrestrial > Soil > Temperate forest >...
CGAGGACTCGGATCGGACGGGAAACTATACACTTTCGAACTTCAACAATCACAAGCTGATATCGCACGTGAGAACTTTCAGAATGCCGGTTTTGCGAACCAGGCTGAAATTTTTGTAGGACCGGCGTGGGAGAATTTAGAGAAAATAGTAAAATACGGACCATTCGATCTCGTATTCATCGATGCTGACAAAACCAATTATCCCAATTATCTCAAATGGGCTGCTGACAACCTCAAAGTCGGTGGAGTCGCACTCGCCGACAATACCTTTGCCTGGGGGACCATCGCTGACCAAAAATTTCTTTCATCGGACGATGAAGCAGCCGTAAAAGCTCTACGGGAATATAACCTGATGGCAGCCCAGGGAGGTCGATTTCGATCCACGATTATCCCGACTGGCGAAGGACTCACTGTTTCGGTGAAAATTAAGTAAAGGCGGGGACGAAGCCTTAAAGACTTGCGTGGTGCCCAGGAAAGGACTCGAACCTTCATGCTTTTGGCGCTCGCCCCTGAAACGAGTGTGTCTACCAATTCCACCACCTGGGCACATGAACTGGCCCCACATTCGATCAAAACTCTACCTGTGTCAAGGGTTACACATTGAGTTCTTTTGCTGCGGCGTTACAATGGAATTATGATGCGGTTCAGAACTCTTTTAGACACGCTTCGGGAAACCAACCGAATTTCGGTAATGAAGGCTCTTTTGGCTATTTTTTTTCTAATTGCCGTTGCTAAGCAGATACTCCCGCTCTAACGTGTTACCTATATCGCCCGAATAAACTGTTACCTATGTCTTCGGAACGTACCCGGTAAAAATGGCTGGGGCGCCTGGATTCGAACCAGGGGATGGCGGAATCAAAATCCGCTAGCTTACCGCTTGCCGACGCCCCATCAATATGCGTTTTTAGCACACGTGCCCTGGGGGAGCAAGCTAGAGCTATCCTAAACTTAACTAACCTTCGTCTTTATCTGCTCTTTTTTCGGCATCTTCTGCGCTAAGAGGATTGCTCTGTTGTACCGGTTTCTTGATTTCGGCCAAATAAGCGTCCAGGATCCTTTTTTCCATATGAGCGCGAGTTTGTTGGTTCAAGGGATGAGCAATATCCTTGAACGTTCCATCCTTGCGTCTTTTGCTTGGCATCGCTACAAAAAGACCTGCAGCTCCGCTAATAATCTTAAGATCGCGAACGACAAAGCATTGGTCAAAGACAATGGTAATATAGGCCTTGAGTTTCTCTTCATCGACTGGAAAAACTTTTACTTCTGTAATCTCCATTTTGGCCCGTCCCTCCGTTAGTAGGCCTACGAGGCATTTTTACACTTCTTATTATTTATTGTAGTGGAGTCTTTTAGAGATAGCAAACAGCGAATGAATGAACTTTATTTATATATGAAATTCTTGCTCATTTCATCAACTGATCTGATTTCTTTTTACGCTGTTATCAATGATTCCAATTTGCTTATTTGAGTTTGCGTTTCACATCAGCCTCTTTTTCCACGTATTTCATCCGTGTTTCAAACAAGAGTTGCTCAATCAGACGATCTTCCTCCGGAGTTCGGTTACCCCGGGTTTTTTCATACATGAGTTCTAAAAGATCAATATTTTGACGGGCTAATTCCAAGTCAACGTTAGTCTCTTGCCCCTCCGGTAACGGAACTATTCCCAAACCTATAAACGCGGCTGAAGAAATGGAAAGAAAAAAAGTCGTTAAATCGATCTTTGGTAATGACTCTGTTTCATCTTTTTGAGCTTTTGCCATGCCCTAGAACTACCTCTCCCCGAAACGATAAACAAGTCCTCCGGAGAGGTTCTCTATTTTAAATAAAAGGGGTCTTCCAAAATAAGCAAAGAATTTATACACGGGCAATACGATCCAAAAACACATCATGGAAAGGGCGTTGGGGAACTGATTGCCTGCAATGTTGTGACTGGAAGAATTTTCTAAAAAACCTCGCCACGCACGAGGCATTCCCGAAAACAAGATAAGACTCATAATTAAACAGAAGCTCCTCAGGACAGAGCCCCGTCTTTTTAGACGATTCACTGTGAGCGCTATCAATTCTCGAGATTGCGACTCTTTGACGGAAGAAATGAGACCTTGGCTTAAAAAAATAGCTCCTCTTCTTCCAACAGATGCCACCGTTAGACCATAGACCTCTGGATCGGGAATGATATAGATTTTGACTCGTTTTAGTAGCTTCTGGTTACGACTCTCGGAACCGCTTTTTTGGGCGAGGTCAAAGGTTCGACGCAAAGCTTCTGACTGATTCAGCTTCGCTTTTTTCAAACGGGCGACGATTTGATGACAGAAACCCAAGCAAAGCGTGAATGCCACAAAACCAGCAACGATAAGACTGGGGGTATCGGCGAAAGTATTTGCTGAGAACATACAAGCTAGACTATCAAATCTGACGGTTAAAAACTAATTAGTCGTGTCCTGAAATAGGAATTTTGAGTTGAACCTTTGTCAGTCAAAATTCTGCAGACTAATTGAGTTGGGCCGATCCATAGTTGACGCTATTCAAAGTCGAATAGATATCAACAGCCTTGAAGGTGACTCCTACCCCCCCTGAAAATGGGTAATTCTGGTTGCCTGAGGTGGCGGACAAAGCGGAGGTAAATACTACCCCGCCTGGATTTCCATCGATTCTTACCTGGAGCCCAGCTTCACTCGGGGTAGAAATCCCTTCCAATCGCAAAATATACGATGATCCGGACAGATAGATGACGGCGGATCCTGTAACCGTTTGGCCGCTTTGACTAAAAAATTGACCTTGTTTTAGAATTTGGCCACTTGGAGTCGGATCATTGGGCGCCACTCCCGTTCCCGCGTGCAATCCACAATGCGTCAAAAACATTAAAAGAAGAAGCGCCCCGATCGACCGCCTCCATGACCCAGTTAGTAAGTTTCCCGGTAAGTTCAGACGATGCTTAGTCACAGTTCGAAGAACTTAGCATACCTGATGAAATAAAACTAGTTTGGCAGCAAGCCTCTTATCTTTAACTTCTCTAGAAAGTCTTCGATATCTTTCTCTTGATCTCCTTCGATCTCAAGAAATTGAATGCCAATGCCCAAGGCCTTTTTCATAGATAAAACTGTCCGAGCCTTGCAACTAAATTTCTCGCCTTGAAATCGAAATGAAATAGGAAAACTTGGCGATCGAATTAACTGCGACCCTAGAGTGGATGACAAAGCAGCTGGTGAAGATTTGACTTTTTGACGCGATGGCAATAGAAAGGCTCCATCTGCGTCTAACTTAGTTACTTGAAACGAGCCTTTTTCTTTATCGCAATGAATCTCGCAGCTCAAACCTGGAATCGGTTTCGAAAATAGCTGATACCACTTTAACTCAGAATCCAAATAAGCTTTGTTTAGCTCTGCCTTCAAAAACTGGTACTGCATAGTCAGGAAAAGAAGCAGGAAAACCGAAAAGAAACCCAAATTTGAATCTCGAGCAATCAAGGATGAAAACAAACTGCCAATAATCCAGATACCTGCCAGAGAAATAATCACGTACCGGGTCCACCTTCGGCCAGAAACAACCACAAGGGTAAGACAGAGGGTAAGTCCGAGCGCAATCATGCTCCCAATAAACGTATTCCTAAAGGAAAGTTTGAATGAAGCAGAGCCTGAAATCAAAAGCGCCTCTAACGCTAACAATGGCCCCCAAATCAGAAAACTCAGGGAAACGAGCCGCAACCTAAAGGGAATAAAATTCATCTTCATCTTCAGAACCTAAGCACCAAATTTAGAGCAATCGACTCATAGCCTATATCGGCTCGTGTGAACCACCCAGGGCCCAACTGGAAGAAAAATCCAGCCCCAAAAACAGGTAGGATATTAGTTAAGACTTGGATCGCAGAATCCTGGGCCTGAGAACTAGATAATATATATGGTTTCATAACACCGGCATAGGCAAAAATTCCAAAACTCTCACTGAAGAAAACATTGTAACGGACCATACCTGCGGTAGATAGGACCGTATAAGCGTCACCCAAAACAACGAAGTTAATGGTTTTATACATATAGAATCCGCCTTCTATCGTAAGGGAATCTTGTGCACGATGCCCTCGAAAATAGAGCAACCTTCCTACATTGTAACCATATCGAATACTGCCTGCGGAAAAATAAGTTGTATTGTAGAGAGTCTGAGCTCCACTCGTCCTAAGGAACCCAACTCCTAATGTCAGCCAATGTTTGTCGGGTTCGAAAGTCACCACTTCTGGAGGAGCTATAACAGAATTTGTTTCATTACTAGATGCTTTATCACTGTCGAATTCATCTTGATCCTTAACAACGTCTGTCTGTGTTTCTGGGCTTGGGGTAGTGCCGGAGTCCAATTCATCATCGAATCTGCCAGAAAGCGTCCCTTCTAGTTCTTTCAGGCTGTCTTTATCCTCTTCCGTCAATCCCGCCTTAGAAAGATCCGATTCTTTTTGGATTGCAAGATAGGTTTTGTCGAGTTCCAGAATCCTGTAGCCTTTATATTTTTTTACACGCTTCGCGGCCACTATCTCTTGATCGGGATAGTTTTTCAAAACACGAAATGCCATAGCCGATTTTCCGCTATCCTTAAATAGGAGAAGATCTCCAACTTTAGGTAATTTATGAAGCGATGTCTGAAAAATATAAATCTTGTTTGACCTACTTCGTCTGGTCGGCGTGAGATTGTAGGTCCGCGCAAGAATATCTGGCAGTTCAGCTTCATCCGAGCTAGACCAAGCATAATCAGACAAACAAAATAAGTGTATACAGGCAAGCATCAGGAAGGTCGCAGGAGAAAAAACCATCGAAAGTGCAAGTTTGACAATGCATCTCATATCGGTTCTAATGCTGTTGCATGCGAAAGATTCAAAAGGAAGCATCACTCAATTATGTAAGTGTAGCCCGCAACTCCAAGCATGTCGAGAAATTGATTTTCCGAGCCATACAGGGCTGCGCTATCTGGATTGCATTACTTTCGACAGCCGTAGCTTCAACGTCAGGACTGCCCTCGCCTGGTCTTGTGACATTTGATCCGCTTTGGAATGAACCTGAGTTCCTATCAGCCAGAGTCGCTTTGGAGAAACGCAATTGGCCTGATGCGATCCCCTTGTTGCAGAATGTTATTACAAAGTTTCCGCATTATTTGCCTGCGGTACTCAGGTTATCCCATGCTCTCGTTTATCAGGATAGACGATCTGAAGCCCTAGCTTTGTTGGTAAAGGAGATTAAGGTTTCGAATGGATCCGATTATCAAATTTTAAAGCTTCGACTCCAGACTCTGTCTCAGGCCTTTCTAACTAACCGAACATTTCAACTGTATCAGGACGGAGTCAATTACCTCCAAGCGGGGAAGTACAAAAGCGCGAAGGATCGATTTGAACAAGCAGCAATAGATGAAACGGATAACTGTGAATTACTCGTTCGCCTAGGACAAAGCGCTATTCTTACCGATGATACCAAACAAGCGCTAACGTATTTAAAGATGGCAAAAAAATTAAATCCCTTCCATCCTGAAATACAACTCTGGTTGGGACGAGCGTTGCAACTCTCTGGCGCAAATGCTGAAGCCGTGAGCGAATTCCAACTGGCGAAAGCCGAACTGGCGCATTCCGAACTCACTACGATATGGTACGCCCAGTCTCTAGTCGCTTCCGGACAGCCTGGCCAAGCGTTAAAAACACTCGAATTAGACGCAAGAAATAACCCTAGTCATGTCCTAAGTCTGATCGAGAGCGCCCGAATTCGACTCGGCTCAAAAAATCCCCCGCTCGAGTCACTCCGATTTACGCGAAGACAACTCCAACTCGCAAATGGCAGGTTAGACGCCTATCTCTCTCAGAGTCCTATCAATGAGGGCGAGCTGGCTCTGGATTTCAAAAAAAGCCTTCCTGATCCTGCATCGGATTTACAAAACCTAATTAAACTTGCGCAAAGTAAGATAGACGCCAGTCCTCCCGCAGAAAAAATGACGGGTACCCACGAGCCTTGCTGCCGAGAACGGCGTGCACCTTAACGCTGGTTGATCGGTTTAATTTTTAGATCCGTTGGTCCCGTATAGAAAGCTCTTGGACGGTAAATACGATTATTCGTAGCCTGTTCCATCACCTGAGCCGACCATCCTGAAACGCGACTCATTGCAAAAACTGGTGTGAAATCTCGCGATCTTAGTCCCAGTGCCGTATAGACGAGCCCGCTGAAGAAGTCCACATTCGGCATCAGCCCCTTCTTAGCTTCCATCTGTTCTTGAATACTTACCAGCATCTGATGGTATTCTTGAAGGCCAGCTTTCTCGCAAATCTTAAGGGACATTTCCTTTAGAATTTTTGCTCTCGGATCACCATTTTTATAGACTCGATGCCCAATGCCCATCACTTTTGCTTTAGTGTTGATCGCATTATCAATGAAGGCGTCGACCTTCTTCATAGATCCAATTTCTTTCAACATCACCATAACTTGCTCGTTAGCACCTCCGTGAAGAGGTCCTTTGAGCGAACCCAGAGCACCTGTTATCGCACTATAGTAGTCGCTGGTGGTTGAAGCTACCACTCGTGCGGTAAAGGTCGAAGCGTTGAGTTCATGGTCAGCGTGCAAGACCAACGCAGTATCAAAAAGCTTCTCCTCTTCGGGAGTCGGAGCTTTATCCCTGATCATGTTGAGAAAATTCCAGGCAGTCGATTTGCCCGCCTTAGGCTTAACGAGATCCTTCCCCTGTTCAAAGCGGGAAAGAGTCGACACAATACTCGGCATCGCACCCGTGAGTTTGAGTGCCTTGTTCTTTAGCCCCTCTGGAGTAATATTTTCCGCGTCGGAATCTAAGAGCCCGAAATAGGAGACAGCTGTTCTGAGTTTTGCCATCGGATGGGCTGATGTCTTAGCGATAGACTTTAGAATTCCTTCCAATTCGGATGGCAGATTGATTTCTTTGGCAAGGTCCAATTTAAACTTCTCTAACTCTTTTGCATTCGGAAGATGATCATACCAGAGCAAATAAACGACCTCTTCAAACCCACAATGGGTAGCTAAGTCCTCAATTGTGTAACCTTTATAAAGAAGGGTAACATCATGTATCGTGCTGACATTGCTCGTGCAGGCCACGATGTTCTCTAATCCCTTGTTCGCTGTTTCCGGAATTTTTTCCATGGTTCTTTTTTCCTCGCCCTTTATATAAGTACATTTCCGTTCATACCAAACCTGCCCGGTAGAGCGCAATGGTGGAGTGAAAGGAATGACTGGACATCTTTATCCTTAAGTGTTTCGATAAGTCATAAGCTAGGCCTATGAAAGTACTAATGCATTTCTACCTTATTATAACTCTAGTATTGATTTTTTCCGCGTGTTCTCATTCAAAAAAAGAAATAAATATTTCTGGTGAACAACTCGCTAAGATTGAAAACCACATGGGTCAAAAGCTGGCTCATAAACTGGACCGCCACTTACTTTTCAAAGAGGATATGAAAGTAAGATCCTATCTCGACGAAACTATTAGAAAATTGGCAGGCCATACTGATTTTAGGGTCCGGATTTTTGCGATGAAAACGCCGCAAAAGCGGGTATCGCCTAGCTTTAATCTCCCCAATAGTAGACTCTATTTGTCACAACAGTCCTTAAAACTGGCAGATTTTGACAGCGAAATCGCAGCGGAAATCGCTATCCAGCTAGCACATCTATCTAGAAAGGATGTGTATAATCATCTGACTCAAATTGCCCTGCTCAAAAAGATGGCTAAGAACGCTCATCATGCAACCAGCACGGGCGAGAGTGCAGGTACAGACTCTGATACAAGGACGAGCACGGACAAAGGTCTGGAACTTTCGCACGAATCAAATAGCAAAGAACTCAGCGCCAATATTGATTTTCTTCCGACTGCAGATCTTCCAAATATCGACACACCGCAAACACCAGATCTCTATACAAAACCTGATCCCAAAACAACGTTGAGAAACTTTGGAATCGATATTGAAATCCCAGGAGCGAAGGACGCATTAAGATTTACTGAAAGTGAAGAAACTGAAGCCTGGGTGGGGGCCGTTGATATACTCTACAAGGCCGGATTCGATCCTCGTGGCCTTTTATCTCTTTTAGAGAAATACGAAAAATTAGGAACACGCTCTCCTTATCCTCTAAAGGCTATTCCGGAACTTCAAGAGCAAGTCCGACAGAAAATTTCGTTTTACGTACCATTGCGTAATCCCGTTCTCAGAAGTCAGGAATTTCTCGTTATTCAGGAAAGAATTCGAAAGCTGTGAATCCATTTGCCAAGGAGTTAAGGAAAATGATCGATCAATTACTTGTCAGTGACGAACAGGTATCAAACTGGGTAAGAAAATCACGGACGATCACCTCTGTGACCCGCATTCCCGGAGACGCGAGTACCCGGCGCTACTACCGAGTTCAAACTGAAGCCCATAGCTATATTGCCATGATAGTCGAACCCTTCCCGGATCAGGAAGAAAACTATCCATTTCTTGCAGTTCAGAAACACTTAAGTACGTCGGGAATTCGGGTTCCTACGATTTTGGATATTGATTCCGAAAAGGGATTTATCTTACTGGAGGATTTAGGCGACGTCACTCTTCTCCGCAAATTACAGTCAGTTACCTCTGCTCAGGTCGAAAGGCAGCTCTTTGAAGAGGCTATTGACGCCCTTGTACTTTTTCAAGTCAAAGCATCGCCTGAAAACAAAGGTAGCCAAACTAAGAAAAAAAGTCTGACCGCATTCAAACTCAAGTTCGACGAAGAAAAGTTGATGTGGGAAGTAAACTTCACCATTGAACATCTCTATAAAGAATACTTAAAAAGAAATTTGTCGGATGCAGACGAAAAAATCATGACCGGCCAATTTACAAAAATTTGCCGATTTCTGGCCGAACAACCAGCCGTTTTAACACATCGCGACTATCACAGTCGAAATATCATGGTTCCACCTGCGCAAAATGAGGCCGACGAAGAAATGGTCATGATTGATTTTCAGGACGCAAGAATGGGTCCGCCCCAGTATGACCTAGCGTCTCTCTTGAAGGATAGTTACTATCAGCTTGAGGAGTCCCAAATCTCTGGTTTGATCCAATACTACATTAAACAGTACGAGACTCTGTCGGGTAAATCCATTGATCAAGCTCACTTCCAAAAGGTCTTCGATCTGATGTCCGTCCAGAGAAACTTCAAGGCCATCGGGAGCTTTGCTTCTTTTTTAAATAAACGAGGCAACGCATCCTATCTCAAGTATATCGGAAATACGTTTGAGAATATTCGTAGACAACTCTTAAAATATCCAGAGTACTCGGATTTGAGAGAAGTTCTATTTTACTATTATTATTTCTAGAACCACAGCCGGGGGGAATAGTTTGACATCGACTGCAATGCTCATGGCCGCGGGGATAGGACAAAGGCTCCGCCCATTTACGGATCATAGGACGAAAGCGCTACTTCCCGTCTTAGGGATTCCTATTATCCAATTTCTTGTCGATTCTCTGGTTTCAACGGGCGTTAAAAAAATGGTCGTCAACGTGCATCACCGCGCCGAGGAAACCAAAGCGGGCCTGGCAGCATTGGAACACCCCAGTTCTACACTCATTGTTAGTGATGAGTCGGCACTCCTTTTAGGGAGCGCCGGGGGACTAAAAAAGGCGACTCCCTTCCTGGGCAGCGGGTCTTTTTTCTATTCCGTGGCAGATACGATCTTGGATATTGACTGGTCCGCCTTGTCTGAGGCTCATCAAAAATTCCGCAAAGAAAAGAACGCTTTAATAACTCTCGCTGTCTCCGTCAGCAAGAATTCTGGAACCTACCGCGAAATCCTCTTTGATCCGCACACTCGCCTCATCACAGGCCTGGGTGGGATGGAAAAAAATCGTCCTTACTTCACCGGTGCCGCTGTCTTGGAACGCGAGTGTCTCGATCAAATACCAAAAGACATCCCAAGTGATTTTGTTTCATCTCTTTTAATTCCGGCAATCGAAAAAAAACGTGCCTTCGTTTTCGTTGCCGATTCTACTTCATACGATATTGGCAACCCCGCCCTTTGGCTTTCCACGCATTTGGATTTAATCCAAATGCTAGAAAGAACCTCCTCCGTCAGCCCCCAAATGACTCGATGGCTCGATCGTCTATGGAAGCATAATGTAAGACTTGCTCCTGGCATTTGGGCTTCTCAACGTGCAAAGTCCCTCTGCACCAAAGTCGATTGGAAGAAAAATTGGAAACCACCCTGCTACTGGGACTGCTTGACCGACTCCGACACTCCACCCGATGCTCTCGGGCCAAATAGTGTTCTATATGGGAGTGCAATTTCCGGCTTCACTTCCGGCATCGGCTATAACGGTATCCGATGAATCTTAGCAACCACCTCGTACCAGTTCTTTCCCGGAATAATATATCCTGGAGGCCCGAATTCTTTCACACCGGTCCAGGTCCCTCCGACAGGTTTTCCGATTAGGGAGAAAAAGCCCAAAATGGCAAAGGCCTGTGCCTCGATGTACTGGGGATCGTTACCGTACTTGCTTAAATCATCTATCATTATATAAGGCAGCCTGGCCTGCAAGCGTCGCATTAAGGTCGCATTTTTTGCCCCACCCCCGCTGATCAAAATAGTCTGCAAGGGCAACCCTTTCTTTAAAATCCAAGTCTCGTAAGCTCGGGCAATGGACTCAACGGTTACTTCTAGAGCAGTGGCAACCAGCGCAGGGCCTTTCACCTTGGCTTTTGCAAAAAAGTCACTCAAAGGAAAATCATCGCGCCCCGTAGTCTTAGGAACCCCTAACGAAAAGTACGTATGTTTGAGCAATGCCTTCACGGTGTCGGAATCTGGCTTTGCCTGAGACGAAAGTTTTCCGCCTCGGTCCATTTTCCACCGACCTTGTGTAACTCGTTCAGCAGCGGCGTCGATCCAAATATTGCCAGGGCCGGTGTCGAAGGCAAGAACTCTGTCCTTAGATCCCACATAAGTGAGATTACTAATCCCGCCAATATTATGGATCGCAATTCCCTTCCCTTTTCGATCGAGACTTCGCGCAACAAGCTGATGAAAAGCCGAAGCCAGCGGTGCACCCTGTCCACCTGCCGCGATATCACCTTCCCGAAAATTCGAGACCACCGTCTTTCCAGTCGCCACGACAATCCGGGTGGGATCTCCCAGTTGCAGCGTGGCACCTTTTCCATTCGGACCTGGAAAGTGTGCGATTGTTTGGCCATGGTTAGCAATGACGTCCGGTTTAATTTTTCGCCCAGCGAGGATTCGTTTGATTGTCTGGCCATACCAGAGTCCCAAGTCACGATGGAGGTGTAGAAAGTCCTTACAAGTATGAAGGCTGTTAGTCTTTTGGAAATCAATAACCCGGCGTCGCAAAGCACTAGGATAATCAGCAGAAGAAGACCAATTCAGGTCCCAACCCTGTCGATCGACCGAAATGCAAGCAGCATCGAGGCCATCGCATGATGTCCCAGTCATGACTCCTACGATATTAATGCGTGAACCCATAGATCCTCGTCCCCCATTCCAACAGATTAAAGGGATAAGGCTTCGATTGACAAGCTCTTGCCGATAGTAAAAAATGCCCCCTTAAAATGCAGAAGCTATTTTGGGGTTTCTTAGTTGCGTTCTTATTTTTTCCGATATTCAGCTGCGGGGTGAAAGGTCCGCCTCTCCCGCCGGTTGGTTTTGTGCCGCAAGCGATGGACTACCAGATAGGCCCAGAACGAAAACCGGATTTTGATTCGGAAGAATTAGGCGCCCAAGGCACAGATCTTTCTGATGTTACTGACGATCCGGACACCCAAGAAGGGTCCTTCTTGATAAAAAAGAGTCTGCGTTCGGCCGATGAAGAAATAGCGAAATTCAAGAAGTTAAAAGAGGCGAAGGAACGCGCCAAGGCCAGAGCGCAAGAAAAAGCGGACGAAGAAAACGCAAGAGACGGCGATGAATAAATAGCTAGTGAGTAATTACAAACGCGTTTTTGGTAATAATCCTTAATATTTACAATAAGATGGGTAACTATATCAATATAAAGATGTAGTTATATTGAAACTATATCTTTATGTTGATATAGTTATTTTATGAGTTCGATGATCGATTTAAACCAAGTATTAAGGGAACAGCAGGTTGAAGCTCAAGAGCTTCGAAGGTTTTGGAAAGAGAGAGAAAGGACTTCTGAGTTTAAAGAAATGATTCTCTCCTCCGGACTGGTGAAAGTCGTGACCGGAATCCGACGGAGCGGAAAATCAACGTTGTGTCTAGGCTCTATTCCTTCGGATTATCCATTTTCTTATGTCAATTTTGATGACGAACGACTTGTTGGACTTAAGACTGAAGACTTAAACAAAGTCTACGAAACTCTATTACAAATCCAACCCGAAACTAAAATATTCATCTTCGATGAAATTCAAAATATTGAGTCATGGGAACTGTTTGCAAATCGGCTCCAACGAAAGAAAATAAATCTTATCATCACCGGCAGTAACGGCAAGCTCCTCAGCCAAGAACTAGCCACTCATCTCACAGGGAGACATCTTTCACTTGAGCTAAGCCCTCTTTCCTATCGAGAATTTCTGAAATTTAATAATTTGGAAGTCTCTGAAACAATGACAACTGAAGAGCGGGCACTCGTCAAAAATAAAATGCAGACCTATTTCGAAATAGGCGGCTTTCCAGAAGTTGTTCTAGGCGAGCCAGGAGGCCCCTATTTGAGAGAGCTTTTTGATAAAATTATCACCAGAGATATTGCACAGCGACACCGATTGCGAAATACGAGAATTCTAAAAGAAATAGCGCTCTATTTGGTGCAGCAATCTGGGTCCATGACAAGTCTGGCAAACTTGGAAGAAACATTCCAAATAAATAGTATCAATACGTTGAGAAGCTACTTTCAGTATCTTCAAGAAGTATTTCTTCTTTACGAAGTCCAAGGCTATTCAGGAAAACTAAAAGAACGCACTACACGTCCCAGAAAATACTACGTCTGTGACTTAGGCATGTGGTCAGCCCTAAACACAAAGCCCACACTAGACTTAGGAATGAGACTGGAAACGCTCATCTATCTACACCTATCGCGATCATTTCCCCACGTTTACTACTTAAAGGAACCCGGCTTTGACATCGATTTCTGCGTGGTTAAAGAAAGAACCCCCACCCTTCTTATTCAAGTTTGCTATTCCATTCAAAATAGCGCTACAAGGACGAGAGAAATTCGCTCGTTGGTCTCCGCGGCAAAACAGTATCGCATGAAGTCTGGCACGATTGTAACTTGGGACGATGAAGATAGCTTAGTTGAAGAGGGGATTGAGATCAGAATAGTCCCAGCTTGGAAATTTCTTTTGTCGGTTTAAAAAAGGGATTCTTTCGGGCTCACTCGGGGCTCACGGCAGGTCGACTACGAATTTTTCGCCGGTGAAGGCCGCGTGTGTAGTAGTACCGCCTGCCTACTTCACTTCCTGAGACGCCGCATAGCTATTAATGACACATGCCCTTTCGGACACATTTTTATAATGCATTGTTTCACGTTAGTATGATGATTAGGCTATATGTTTAAGATCCAATTCCAAATAGACAGTTTTAAGCTTTTTTCTGCAATATTTTTTCTATCTTTATTTCTTATTCTTCCTTCGTTCTGCTTTGCAGGGGATGTCTTTCCAAACCACTTCAAAGAAATGGTCCGACCGCTCGGCCCGGCTGAAGATACACGGGCCGTAGAAGCGAAAGTTGAGCAGGTGCTCTCTAAAATTCTAGAAAGACTTGAGATTCCTTACATAGATGATGAAGGCGACGAAAAAAAGGGGCCTGCTCTACAGACCCGTGGCTTTTTCCATAAGTTACAGGGGATTGCAGATCGGCAGAAACCGCCAGGTGCTCAGGTAATGATTGCAGGAGGCGTACTAAGAAGCCTACTCGGTTATATTTATGCAGAAGTGCATAGGGCAAAGCTAAGGGATAAGACAAAATCCACAATCGATGTCTTAGATGCGATGATCGCTTCTGATAGGCCAATCGAAATTCCGGAAGCATTAGGCATTGGAAGTGACTTAGACATTTTAATCGTTCCATCCAAAGAAGGTACAAAAACGGACGATGCCCTTAAACACAAAGTTCTTGAATTTATTAATTCTGCGGAGAAAGCGGCATCGTCGTTGTTTGAGACTAAAGGAAAGCTGAAGTATTCTATTGTTCCTATTGGAGATGTGAAGGACTATTCTGAACAGCTAACGAGAACGACGGCACAGGGTGGGAGTTCTCTCGATTGGTTGGCTTTTTCAATTGGCGGTGGAAAAATTAAAAATCCGGATCAGTATCCCCATATCTTTCGTCAATTTATTCTAGGTACTTACGACTACCTGCCTCCCAGCGCTTCAGCGAAGCAGGGTGATAAAGCCGAAGAATCAGATAAACAAACCATTCGTGGGCTCCGTGCCCTTTTAGAAATTCCTTTTCTGGAATTATCGGAAGAGGGACAGAAGCAGTTGGAGTCGGAATTAAATAAGCTCTTAGCTAAAATTAAGAGCGGTTATGAACTATCTCCGGAGGCCATAGAACAATTTGGTAAAATGATGAGGAACGCTCAGTTTGGTGGAGCTAGGAATCGATTTCGCCTTCCTATTCCTAGGACCCCAGTCGATGCTCTTGCTCAAGAGGTTTCTCAGGCAATTAAGAAAAACGAAAAAAATCTTTCTCTCATTCCTGAGTTTCTTGATAGCTCAGATCCTTTTCAGAGAGAGGAGAAGTCTGACCCCTGCCGTCTGCGAGAAAAAGGACTCTTGATGAAGAAAGAAGATTTTCTTGCCCAATATACAGACAATGGGGTTCTCTATCATGGTACGCCGGAAACGGATAATTTTCTTGCTATTGTGCGAAATGGACTTGTACGTAGCAGTGAAATTCATGGAAGAGCCGCATTTGGCTCAGGAGCTTATTCCAACTGGAAAAGACAAACTGCTGCAGAGTATGGAATTCCCATTCGGCTTGAAGTAAAGAAAGAAGCTCCCCTTAGAATTATAGATTGGAATCAGGTAAAAGATCTAGAGCCTGTTCGAGAAATGGTTCGACTAGAAAAAAAGCACTCGCCGAACCTAGAATTTCCTTTTCAATATTTGGCCGAGGCTTGTGGCGTTGATTTCATTGTTAATGAACACGTCCTCATTCAAAATTCAGGGGCTGTGGAACTTCCTAAGAAAATTGAAGATCTTATACAGTTCAATACAGCATGGGTAGAGAGCCTTGTAAATCAATATAATAAAGATAAGAAGTTATTTTTTCAATTCTATTTCGATTTAGAAGACCAAATACCTCCTATGTTAAAAGCGATCGCTGGTAATGATGCTCTGATCAGGTTAGCACAGCAGATGGGAAAGAAGGTTCTTCCATCGCCTATGTTGCGAAATCAGGTTCTAGAGTTATTGAGGGACTCGGATATTTCGACTAGAACGAGTAGTCGAGATTTTAATCTAAAAAGTTCCACCCCTGCTTGGATTAAATATCTTGTAGTGAGAGGAATTGAAGGAGTTTTTACTGTTCTGGAAGACCCTCATATACAAATTGAACTATTTAATCTTGAAGTATTTCTTTTGAAAGACTTTTCGTTTCATGCGACAGAATTGCTAGATAGAGTGAAAATCGAGAATCCGGCTGTGCTTCATGAAATTAAATCTCGAACGCTTAAGGAATTAAGAGACCCAAACTCCTCAAAAAAAAATGAGGCTTGCAGACGCATTCCACTTTCGGTTCTTCAAGAGGATCCTGAAATTCAAGATGCCGTATTGGATGCTCTTTCTGACAAAAGCCCCTCTGTGCGAAATGCCGCGAGCGCAACGCTCCTAAAATTAGAACCCAAAGACTTTCGAAAAACTGAGAAATTGGAGGCCCAGCTGTTAGCACCCAAAGGGTTTTCTTTACTCGCTGAAGATGGGAAATGGTTAGTGGCACTAGCTAGTCACTTCAAACTTCAAAATCCGGCAATCCATATTGCAGTGGCGAATCTGTATGGTTCCTGGACGTATGACGCTAAAGGGACTATTATTCGGGCTCTCGTAAATTTGAGCCCTAAAGATCCACGCGTAATAGAAATACTCAAGCCCAAATTACTTCGAGACATTCGAGGATTATTTGGTTCTACTCCTCCCCGTTATACGGCCGCGCTTCATTTGGCTGCCCTATTAGAGATTCAGGATAGGGATTTTCACCTTGAAATGGCGAGGTTATTTGACCATTTTAGCAATCGTAATGTAAATGTTGAAGATTCTAAGACAACGCTCACTCAGGTGACCGGTGATCTCATTCTGTTAAAGCCCAGAGACGCTCGTGTAGTAAAGAGTCTAAAGGCTTCAATGGATAAAATTCTCGATTATGATACTGACTCGGAAGAACTGAATAGTGTGGTAGACCTATTTTTGGGATTCAAAATAGATAATCCTGAACGTCGTCTCAAGGTAATCAAGAAAGCACCTCTAAAGAAGCTTTTGCAAGCTTTTCGTGGTCAGGATCTCTCGACACTTGAGCAGAGGACATTCATCAATCGAATCGTTGCAGCTGAATGGACAGCGGAAGAGCTTGAAGAGGAATCCAGCGATACTATCCAGTTTCTTAAAGAAATGAAACCGGACCCAATCATCTATCGTGGTTTGATTGATGGGCTACGCGGCTATAATTATACTCCGATTGTAGTTAAAAACTTCCTAGGCATGCTTCGAATCCTTGGAAGGCCACAGGACCCTCAGATGGCGTTACAATATGATTCGGCTCTAGCCTTGCATTCTCATCCGTCTAAAAACAAAACTTCCGATGGAAATAGTTGCTCTACTCCGGGCCAGGAAAATAAAGAAATGACTCATCTCCAAGAGTGCATGGGGAAGATTAAAATGGAAATGCCGATGGTCCAAGAGCAACCTATCGACCAACCGCGGCGGTGAAAGAGCGTGGTTAATCCACCTTCTAAGGGCCGGCTGGAGTTGCTTCATCAATCAACTCAGCTATATCCAACACCTTAACTTTGTCCTGCATGTCTTTGGATTTAACACCGTCGTTCATCATGGTCATACAGAATGGACACGATGAGGCGATAATATCTGCGTTCGTCGCTAGAGCCTGTTCAGTTCGAGCAATGTTAATACGCTTACCGATTGTCTCTTCC
>Ga0207098_10264_pt1 | contig 17083 bp, 16 predicted proteins | sample Alteio_BWMinHeat_84_FD_153548 | JGI IMG/M metagenome (GOLD analysis project Ga0207098, IMG submission 153548) | Enriched cells from forest soil in Barre Woods Harvard Forest LTER site, Petersham, Massachusetts, United States -... | ecosystem: Environmental > Terrestrial > Soil > Temperate forest >...
GCTTGGAAGAGTATTTCCGTCCATCATGACCAGGAGAGCAGCAAGGATTGCAATGGTGCTAAACCAGTGATGGGTAGCATCTGTCGAAGCCAGCAGGATGAAACTCGCCAGCAACAAGCCAGGTAATACGATAATTGCTCCACGCATGAGCCGCGACGCGATCAGCGTCATCAGCAATGCGGTTATCGCGGCCAAAGATGCCATCAACAGGTTTGGAATCCACATCTGAGCGCCGAACAATTTGATCAAGAGAGCGTAAGTCAGGTCGGTTCCAGGTGGAACAATCTTGAAATAGTCGCGGTAAGGCAGCTGCCCCAGCGCCATTCTGCTTCCATCATTGAAGAAACCAATTTGGTCACCCCAGAGGACAACCGGAACGTTCCCGGAGACAAAAGAACGAAAGTAGCAGGTCAGGAAGTTGAATAGTGCGGCAAGGATCGAAGCCGGAACCGGACGGATGACAAACCGCAGGACACTCTTGAGGAAACGGTTGTCGGCAGCGATCATTTCGACTCGGTCCTCGCAGGGCCGGCGTTCTGTTCACTATCCCTATGCCTTTTACGTTCGTGGTCGCGAGTCGGACTCCGGAGTGAGCTCGTAGTTCAGGGAGCAGACACATCGTTGGCAGATGGCGTTTTCACTCACCTTCAAAGATGCGCGAAACGCTCGTGCCTCCGGGCCGTTCATAACCTGCTCCAAGGTTCTACCTTCCACATCTCCTATTTTGTTGTGAAAGAAGCAGGGGCGGACGCTGCCATCGACCTCCAGAACGGCCGATACCCAAGGCGCGTTGCACAAGGGGGCAACCGGCGATCGCTCTCCCAGGTGTTCCCTGAAGCAGCGAATAATGCGCTTGAGCTTGGCCTCGGACTCGCGAATATAGCGGCTGCGGATTTCGAGGGCGTTCTCTCGAATCAGTCCGGTGATCTCTTCCTCGAGCGCTTCGACTTCCTGATGAGTGAGCATGATCTGGTTTTGTCGTTGGCCAGGCCACACAAGCTCCCTGTTGAACGCTTGAGAGGTTGCATCGGCGGCAAGAAACGAGATCGAATCAAACGAGAGCGCCTTGGCCGCAGCCACCGTCTCCCTGAGATGTCGGTGGTTGGCCTTTTGCACCGTACATCTCCCGTGAACCGGGATTCTGGTACTTATCTGCCTAATTGCGCTGATGCCGTCGCCGATGAGCCGATGAGCTCCCTTCACTCGTCGCACCTGGTCGTGCACCTCTTCTGGTCCATCGAGCGAAACTATGACTTCATCCACTCCCTTGGCTACGGCCGCGGCGTGTTCTGAGATCAACGATCCTGTGGTGAGCAAGGTGACGAGTATGTTGCACTCTTTGAGAAAGTCACAAAGCATCTCGAAATTGCGATGCAACAGGGGCTCACCGCCGGTGAGTACAACGTTGCGCACGCCAAGCTGCAACAGCGACTCACGATGACGCGCAAAGTCTCCCAAATCGAGTTCTCTGCCATCCTTCCGTTGCCAGATATCGCACATCACGCAGCGGCAGTTGCAATGCTCGTGGACGTTTAAAAGGAGGATGGGAAGACTGGTAAGTCTACCTTCGCGTGCTCCATTGTTTTCCTGATCAGCAATCGAGGGAGAGCCATGGATAGTGATCTCAGCAGACATGGCCAACCTCCGTGAATGATGGCAGGCGAATCGGCTTGCCGCCGAGCCGCAAGGTGCCAGCGCCCAATATTTCCTCAGCTCCCGTTAGCAAATCCCGGATGGGGACGCGCAACCATCGAACGGTACCGTCGACCCACAGAGGTTCCAGACCTTGACGGATTGCTGAGGGCAGGCGTGTCAAAATTGTTTCGGATGCGAGCTGAACACATCCGCCGATCATCACAAACTCCACATCCGCGGCAGAGAGCGTGCGAAGTCTTTCGGCTGCGCCGCAACCGGTATCGCGAACGGCAATCAAATCGGCTCGCCCGTTGACTCTGATCGAACCCTCTCCTTCATGCAAGCGGATAATCGCTGCCGGCTCTGTTGTCGCCATTCGGTAGGCCTGTTGCGGCGAGATTCCGCAGCAACGCATCGCGAATCGGACTTCGTCCAGCAGATCCCCATCCGCAGTCAGCGGAGAGTCGCTTCCCAAAGCCACATGGCCGATGCTGGCAAAACGCCGCATATCCGGGAAAGCGCCAAACAAAAATTGATTGGAGGACGGGCACACTACCAGCGATGTTCCTCGCCGCCACAGGAGCGCGACGCCCTCATCGTCGATGGCGAGACCATGCACGATCACAGCGTCTTCATCCAGTACATCGAGGCGCTCGAGTTCCGCCAGCTCTGCCCCCGCTTCTCGATCGATTCCTTCACATGCGTGCACAATAAAGGCGCGTGCTTTGGGAGTAGCGGAACGCGCCGCCCGAAGATCGCCGCCGAATGCCAGTGAATGACCCCACCCGCAGTCTTGAGCGACTCTTACGGGGAAGTCGCCCCGATACAGTTCGGGCTCGGATGCATTGTGGTGGCAGACCGTTGTTACTCCACATAGCAAGTTTCGAATTCCACCCCACCATAAGCGCACTTCTCTGGGAACCGACCGGTGTTTCGAAATAACATCCGCAAAGGTATCCTGAATATCTCTGGCCCACGCGGAGGCGTTTGGGTAAGGAGGATTTGCCAAGCGCGGGAATAGAGCGAACTCCAGATGGTCGTGTGCATTGACGAATCCGGGGATCACAAGGTAGCCGCTGAGGTCGATCTCAGGGTCGAGGGTCGTGGAATTGAAAGACGAAAACGAGTCACTCAGGATCTGGGCCACGTGGGTACGACCGATCCGCAGCGAGGCCTGAACAGCTTCGCTGGGCCCCAGGGAGCATCGTCCACCGATAAGAGTCGCCGAGTATTTCTGATCTCCTTCGCGACCCGCGGCTTCACGAATCGGGATGGCGCACTTGCGCAAATGCAGGATGTAGATTGCTGGAAAACCGTCGGCTTCCCGTAACCGATCCAGGCGGCCGGCAGCTTCAAACATTCCTCGTTCCGGAGCGCCAAATTCGGCCTCGATGGCAGCGCAGGTCTCCCATCCGAGGTCGGTGAATATGGCCAGGACTCGCCGCAGGCTATGCCGAACGGTTTCCAAGATGATCTGACCTTCGCGACCCGTAAATGCGCGCTTCCAGCCAAGCTGATACTGGGTTTCGGGATGCATGTCAGACAGGAACAAATCGCATCCGTCCTGGGCAATCCTGTCAATTTCTGCCGCCATACGCTCCAAGTCGTCGATATAACTCAGAACAAATGACGACAGGATCAGGTCGAAACTGTGCGGAGGAAATGGGGTCTTGTCGCACGAGCATCGGAGAAGCTCGGCGCCTGGTATTCTCTTCTGCCGTGCAACCTGAATCATTGCAGCAGACGCATCGATTCCAGTTAGACGGCGCGGCTTCTTTTCAGCCAGGTAACTCAGCCATCGGCCCGATCCACATCCGGCGTCGCATACGTCACGGTCGGATATGTCCGGAATCATCAATTGAAGATACCGCTGCTCCAGCAATAACATCGGATTTAAATGCGTGTCATAAGAGCATGCCAGCACCTCGAAGGCACGGTCATTGCGCAGCATTCTCGACGATTCATCCCGCGCGGCTTCAATCGAGCGAGTCATAGGCTCTCCCGCTTTGGCTTTCGCAGCTGGATGAACCTGTTGGCCAGCTCCAACTCGACGGGCCAGCTGTAGAACCGCATTGCATAACGCCATGCGCTGAGTGTCTGCAACAGCATCCTGCTCCAACGAGGCGCGCGGATATCCTGGACGGTCGGCCACCTTGAGGCGACAACGAGCTCGAAATTGTCGATGAGCTTTTTCGTCTTTGTCTTGAGCCAGGGCGCGCTGGTGTCGATGCGGAGGGTGAAGTCCATCCACTTTTTGGTCGCCCACTCCGACGGCGAATCGGGAAACCTGATCTTTCCTTCCACTTCACCGTACATCGATCCTGGCTGGGGCGTTGGCGTGTAGTGCTGCACGATGATTTCCGAATCCGGATTAATACGCTTGATTTTCCGAATGAATGCCAGCGTTTCACGCGTGTCCCGCTCCGGGTCCTTAGGGTTGCCCACGACAAACGAAAATTCAGGGATAATACCAAACTGCCGGGTGCGGCGCGCCATGGTGAGAGTTTGTTCGGTTGTAATTCCCTTCTGCATTTCCTTGAGTGCCCAGTCCGAGCCCGATTCAGCGCCGAAGAAAATCATGGCGCAGCCCGCCCGCTTGACCGCGGACATGGTTGCGTCAGAGTAGCGCGACATGATATCGACACGTGCTTCGCACCACCATCGAAGCTTTAACGGCGCAAGCAACTCAAGCAGCTCCATGGCGTGATCTTCCCGTAAGAAGAAGTTCATGTCGTAGAACTGCACAGAGTCGGCGCCGTATTCTTCGACAAGATGCCTTAGAATGGCGACGGTACGCTGCGGCGACTCCATCTTTTCATCACGTCCATAAGCTGCATGAACCCCGCAGAAGCTGCAATTGAAAGGGCAGCCGATACTGGCATGGTGAACCGCCGTCCGTTTTCCAAAGAAAGATGGCCGCAGGTATTTCTTCACCGGCAGGCGATGAAATGGAGACCAGGGGAAATTGTCCGGCCCTCTCATGGGCCGCTCGCTATTGCTGCGGTGCAGGCCAAACTGATCCTTGTATGAAAGACCAAGTATCGAATCGAATGATCTCGCTCCCCGCAGCGCTTCAACTAGTTCAAGCAGCGTATCTTCGCCCTGGCCCCTTATTACGAAGTCGACATACTTTGCGTTAAGAGCGGCATCTGGATAAATCGACGGAAAGTAGCCGCCCCAGGCGATCTTTACCTGCGGCCGTTGCTCGCGTATGTTGCGCGAAGCCTCCATGGCGGCGGCCATTTGCGGGCCCGGCATGGCCGACACTCCAATCAATTCCACCTTGTGTGTGTCGATCAGGTGCAACATTTTCTCGACGGGCTTGTCCTCAATGTTTCCATCGACAATCTCGTACTCTTCGCGGCCTTCGAGAACCGCGGCCAACGCGAGCACGGCAAGCGGAAGGCGGCAGTTCTGCGGCCTCGTTGCCCGAGGATGAAAGAGAATAATCATGCGTTCTTTCGGGTTTCATAAATGCGGAAGCGGGAGGGCTCACGCCGGCGGAACAGCTTTGCTTTCAGCGGACGCATCGCCCACGTAAAGCCGTAGTGCGGGGTGTGCACCTTCCAACGAATGGAGAGTTCTTCTTCCAGATCGCGCAGCCGCTCGTCGGTAAGGAACTCCTGGCTCCGAAGGGCATTGGAGGACGTTCCGTACGTCTTGAGAAACGCGGCGCGACGTTCTTGTAGCATCTGCCTTCCGCTTTCTTCGCGGGAATACCAGCCCGTGTCGGAGATGATTACCAATCCGCCTTTTCGGGCGCATCGCAGAATGCTGCGCAGAGTGGTTGCGTAGTCTTCGGAGTAATGAAACGATGCGTTGAATATCGCGGCATCGAACTGCGCATCCTGGAATGGCAGGTGTTCCATGTCCGCCTGAAATCGCGGGAAAAGGCTCGGCAACCGCGCTTGATAATGTCTCGCCGCTCCAAGACCGTCGAACCCGTTGGTGACCAAGTCAACGGCAACGGGCCGGTATCCTGTTACCGCCAACCGATAACTCATCCAACAGTTTCCAGCGCCAACGTCCAGGATCAATCCACCCCTCGCAACGTTGGGCCTGAGCACATGGTCAATCAGATGGTCGTAGCTGCGGGCCCTGATCTGCCATTGTTTACTGTTTCTTCCGGTCATGTCATGGTAAGGCAGATCCAAATAGAAACTGTCGCTGTTGCTCGAGCGGCCCTCCGCCGCCCGAACGCACTGATAGTCTTGCGCGAAGCGAGCGAAATGCTGAGATCTCTCCGCCGGCATTGCGTGCATAATGCCGTCGTTGATATGCATTTCGAAGCCGCAGACGGAACATTCCAAGCCGACCAGCCTGGAGGCGCAGCGGGGACACTGCAGAAGAACGCCAAATTGAAGCGAGGGATCAATCAAGGCACCATCTCTTAGTGTCGCCATTGCTCTACCCTCTCCAGGCGCAGCAGCATGTGATCGCCAAGCGCTCTGATACCAGGCCATCCGCAGATCAGCCGATCAAGTGTCTCGCAAAAGCGAAAGACAGACGGGTTTCTGCGCGCCCAAGCTTCCAGATAGGAAGGGGGAACCGTGACACCAATCCCGGTGACAGAACACAAACGAAACATGGGCCAAAGCGACTGCCGCAAGGAACGCAGTGTTGGATAGTAAACGAGGAAAGAATTTCGCCCCAATGTAGCCTCGCAGGTATCGCGGCAGCGCCGAAAGGCTTTGTGAAAGTCCCCCTTGCAGAGATAATGCAGGATTTCCCACACACAGAAACGGGTCGAGAGGCAAATCAGAACCTGCGCGCCCGGGTGGAGCCGCTCAGCCAGAAGCTTCCATGTTTTCGAGAGATCAGGAACGCAATTAAGACCGGAGAAATTGGAGAACACCCCATCGAATCGCAGATCCGGCGATAACTCATCCAGTCGCTCGGTGCAGAGCACTCGGAAATCGACCGCCGCGCGTGGAGCGCCCATGGCCTTTTGTTTCTCCGCCTGCTCTATCATCCGAGGGGAAGCGTCGCATGCCGTGACCGCTATGCCGAGCGAGGAGAGAAAGAGGGCGTCTGTGCCGGTTCCGCAGTTTAATTCAAGCACATGGTCTCCGGGGCGGAACACACTCTCCGCTTTTCTCCAAACGGCGTTCCGCTGCGAGCGCCCGATCATCGACGTGGTAAATAGGGATTCGTATGATTCCGCGATGGTGTCGAAGGCGCGGCCGGCAAGGTGAACATTCCGGGCGACGGAATTCATTGTTCCACCTCGGCGTAGCTTGCCTGTATTCCGGCCCTGGCATCAAGGATGTTCTGCTCGATCGTTGTGAGGACCGAGCCGTCAGGAACTGATGCCCCCTGGAGCATGCGGGCGCGTTCCACTTCGCTGCGCAGGAGTTTGTCCGCCTCCGCGTAAAACTGCCGGGAATGTCTGCCGCGAACCCTGAACTCGCGATCGGAAGTCTGGCCCCAAGGCTCAAGTTGCACGAGACGGTCTGAAATCTTTTTGTAGTATGGCGTTCCTTTGATCGGATAAGAAACGGTTGTCAAGAAGATATCAGGGTTCGATTTGCTGACATGACGGACCGTCGCTTCGATGTCCTCTAACTCCTCTCCCTCATAGCCCCACATCAGGAACATGCCGCTTTGCATCCCTCGTTCGCGCGTCATCCGTACTGCGTCCTGCACTTGCTCGACCTTCACGCCGCGGTCCATGGCGTCAAGAATGCGCTGAGATCCACTTTCAGAGCCGATCCAGATGCGGAAGCAACCCAGTTCCGCCAGCAGGTCGAGCATCTCATCGTTAAGCCTGTCCGCCCGAGATATACACTCGAACGGGACTCGAAGCGACCTGCGCTTCATCTCCGCCGCATAGGCGCGAATCCATCCATGATTGATTGTGAATACGTCGTCGGAGACCCAAACCATGTCCGGGGAATACTTGCTGAGCAGCCAGTCTACCTCATCGACGACCAGCACGGGGTCACGGCGACGGTGCGATTGCCCATAGACTTGATGGCTGCACCAATTGCAGCGAAAGGGGCAGCCGCGAGCGGTAATGAAGTTGACCGATCCGGTTCCGTGATGGGTGCGCCAGGTGTCGACATAGCGCTGAATATTGATGGCCTCCCGCGCAGGCCATGGCTGCAGATCCAGATTCGGGATCTGCCCGCGAGGCGTTCCCTGGATCAATTCGCCGTTTTCATCCAACCTGGAGAGCCCAGCGATATTGGTGAAGTCACGCTCACCGCAGCGTAGCGCTGTCAGCAACTCTTCCATAGTGACTTCGCCTTCTCCTGAGACGACGAAATCAGCTCCCGCGCGCAAGTACTCCAGGGTATAAGCGCCAGGTTCCGGACCTCCCACAACAATCTTCCAGCCAGCTTCACGAGCAACGCCGAAAATCTCGACTACATTGCCGCGCGTCATCAGATTTGCATAGACACCCAGAACGGACGGCTTCTCTGTGCGCAGATATCGAAAGAGTTCCTCGCGACTCGAGAATGTCGTGTCGAAGACATCGACGTCGAATCCCTTGTTGCGAAGATGCGAGCAGAGATACAGGATGCCGAGCGGCGCATATGGCTTCATGATCTGCCGCTCCTTCGGATCCTCGAACAGAAAATAGCCGTGCGTCAGAAGGAGTTCGCGCATTTAGGCCTCCGTGGGTTGCGCCAACCGCGGAACCGGCATGATGGCAGACGAGGGTACGATGGAGATTCTCTCGGACGGCACGAACGCATCGGGCTGCCGGCTCACGGCCTCGAGTTCGTCGACTCTATGCCACAGCGCGTCGACGCGCCGGCGCGCCTCATGTCGAATTTCCTTTTCGTGCCAGGAGTTGACTTCCGCGTGGAGAGCTTCGCGCACCGCACGGTAGAAGTCGGTGTTGTAAGCTGCCTTGAACATGATGCAGAGATCGTCACTGTCGGTCCAATTGCGTTTGTTGCCAAGCTGCGCCTGTACCCGGTCGTAGAACACGGTGCCGGGTAGTGGGTAGGAAAAGGAGATACCGATGTCGTCCGGCCGCGTCTCTCGCACGAGAGCGATTGTCTGCTGCAATTCGGACCAGGTTTCACCCGGATATCCGAACTGGAGAAAATAACAGGCGCGCATGCCTGCTTCCTTGAGGCCGTCTCGGGCGGCAAAGATATTCGACAATCGCAATCCTTTGTCCATTGCGTGCAGCACTGCCTGCGATCCGGATTCGACGCCCATCCAGACCTCAATGCATCCCGCATCCTTGAGGTTTCGAATGTTCCCCTCCGTCATCAGGTCGGCGCGCGATTGGATTTTGAAAGGCAACGAGGCGTCTCTTTCTTTTACCTCCTGGGCGAATCTCTCCAGCCAGCGGTGATCCAATGCGAAGACATCGTCGCCGAACCAGATATGCTCAACCTTTGCGTCTACTTTCAGGATTCTCATTTCTTCCGCGACAGCAGAAGCAGAGCGAAGATGAAACTTGGTTCCCGAAATCGGTTTTGCGCACCAGTTGCAGTGGTAAGGACACCCGCGACTTGACACCATGTTTGCGGAGAAGTAGCCATGCGCTTTGATCCACTTCGCGCGATATGGCTCGAGGTCGATCAAATCGCGCGCGGGCGCAGGCAATTCAGCCCATGCCGCGTTCCGTGCAAGCCGCATAGGGCTGCTGAATAGACGGCCACTCGCGTCGCGCTTTACCACTCCGTCCATGTCCGGTACTTCGACGCCGCGCAGCAGCGACGAACAAAGGAGCGCCAGTGTCTCCTCGGCTTCGCCGCAAAGCACATAGTCAAATCCATTCGCAAGGAACAGGTGAGGATTGTCCGTCGAGTCGGAACCATGGGCAATCACAACGGCATTCACCGCACGTGCAGCGGATGCAATCTCCCAAGCCACCTCGCGCATGCGGGTTAGGCACATCTTGGAAAGAAAATTGAAGTCGTCCTCGTAGACTGCGACTACCTTGGGGCGATGCATCTCCACCACGGAGGCGAACTTCCCATGCGGCTCCTCGAGCATGGAATCGAACACCGCGACCGAGATGCCTTTTTCCTCCAGCGCAGTGGCCGCGTAAAGTGTACCAAGGGGCGCGTAGGGCTGCATCTTGCGCACCTGCTTCGAGTCGTACGGAAGATGATACGAGTGAGTCAATAAAACATCAGCCAAATTTCACCTCGGATCCCGGCCCGGACAATTCAGCAGGCGGCTTCTGCCGGTGTGCGCGCCAGGCGCTTTGCATCGACGGCCGGCTTCATCTCCGTAATCTTCTTGAGCTTGGAGTTCAGCCACAGTTCCACGGGCACGTTATACATGTCGTGGTCTAGTCTCCACCGCGCCGGAAACGAAATCATCTTCTGTGCCAGGCGGGTTATTTTGCCGCGATTGTCCGCCCGGATCGGGATTCGGTCGAAGGCGATGCGCAGATAATCACGTGTGACCTGAAGGCGCTTGTGCTCTGCTCCGTCAAGCCATGGCAGCCTTGTATATCTCGGGAAAAAGTCGGCCCATCCCTCAAGTGAGGTAGGCGTCTGAATACCCAATTCGTTGGTTCGCTCAAAGATGGGGGAACCTGGATAAGGAGTGAAGATATTGGTCCAGAATTCGGTACCCGGAAACCGGCGGCACACATCCATCATGAAATCGATCGTTTCGCGGCGTTCTTTCCTCGTCTCTCCGGGAAACGCGAAGATGATGTTGAATGAGGGACGAATGCCGGCAGCAAGACAACGTGTGGCGCTCTCATAGATCGATTCGAAATCCTGCCAGTCTTTGTGCATGGCTTTCAGGATCGTATGCGATCCGGAGTCAACGCCCTGGCATATCTGGTGCAGCCCTGCGCGGCGAAGCAGCTTTAGATCGTCGGTAGAGAGCCGCGAGGTGAGATTTGTCGTGGCCTGTATGCTCCATTGGTAGTGCGAGTTCTCTCGCACTAGCCCTTCAGCGATGGCGCGGGCGCGATCAAGGTCGACCAGAAAATTGTCGTCCACAATCCAAAGCATCTCCAGCGAGTACCGCCGGCTGAGGTCGACGGTCTCCTCCACGAACTGCTCCGCGGGCAAGGCATTCCACTTTCGGCCGTAGACACCCGAGTTCGTACAGTACGAGCAGTTGAAGGGGCATGCCAGGCTTGACGTGTACATCGCCCACCGACGGCCGCATCCCCGTTCGTAGGCATCGAAATCGGCGATCTCATACGCTTTTGGCGGCATCTCCACCAGCGGCTTCAGTGGGCGCTCCTGGGTCATTACGAGACGGCCGTCGCGCTTGAAACCAATTCCGGAAATTAAGTCGGGCGCGGCGCCGGCTTGGATATGCTGCACCAACTCAAGCAGCGCATATTCGCCCTGTCCGCGAACGATGTAATCGATGTAGGGTGCTTCGAGGGTCTGCTTGGGCAATAGCGACGGGTGCCAACCGCCCAGAATGATCGGGAACTGCGGATCCCACTCTTTCACCGCGCGGGCGATGTCGACCGTTTCCCGGATCATCGGGCCTGTTACGAGAGAAATGCCAAGGCACAAAGCGTCGCGTACTTCAGAGAGTACGCGTTGTTTGAAATTCGGTGTGATGGTTGAGTCAATAAGAACAACCTCGAAGCCGGCGCGCTTCAACAGTGTGGCTACGGCAAGGATTCCAAGCGGTGCCGTGGCTTCGGAGCTGGCGAACGAGGGGAAGAAGAAGACGATTTTTCTCGATGAACGCAACCAACACTCTCCGCTTTATGGAAAATAGGCTAGCTCTGCCCTGTTCACGCAGTTGTCGCGCAACTGTCACCGTTATGTAATCTCTTGTCGCAACGAATCGCGGCGGCCTTCTCTGACACGGGGTATTCCTGGTTGCGGTGAGGCGCTCTCGTGGCCAATAAAGTGTTGCAGTTCGCTCTCACTCGAGATGTGCAAAGGGAGCACGGGACCGAAAAGATGGCCGAGCTTCACGCGCTTTGTCGCGACATAGTGCGCGCTGTGCCTGCCCAGAGGAACATCCGCACTAATCCGCTCCTGTACGCCGATGCCTGACGACGAGACGGCATGGATCTTCTTTGGGTTGTTGGTCATCAATCGAAGCGATCGAACTTTGAGAAAGCAGAGAATTCGCACAGGCAGTTCATAATCGCGCGCATCGATGTCGTGTCCTAATTGAAGGTTCGCTTCAACGGTGTCGAGGCCTCGATCCTGAAGTTCATACGCGCGCAGCTTTTCCATTAATCCGATGCCCCGGCCCTCCTGGTACTCATAGACCAGGACACCCGAACCGGCTTCCGCGATCGTCTGCATGGCCAGATGCAGCTGATCGTGACAGTCGCAACGAAGGGATTCGAAAGCGTCTCCAGTTGTGCACTGAGAATGGATGCGAACTACCGGAGGAGAGGAGGTGTGAAGATCGCCGAGCACCAGTGCCAGGGCGGTCTCGAGCCTCGTTTGCTTCGAAGTTCTATCGACATGCAGAGCGTCGAATGCAAACAACCTGAAGGTCGCCCATCGTGTCGGCAGACCGACCTCCGCGATCTGTCTGAAGCCGGACAAGGGCATTAGGGATTCTCCTGGATAACTCAGTTGTGAGACTGCATCGATTCTCGATCCACTAGTGGCGACGACAAATCAAAGTTGCGAAGACCGGGAATTAGCGTTCCATGCGCATTGCATCCCATCTCGAGCAAGAACTGAAGTCGATTCGGGACAATCACACCTCATGGTCGCCGAACAATCCGTTGAAGATTGTCACCCTTTTGTCACTTCTCCATCACTTGATCCCCCTCCATTCATTCAATGATCGGATCGTCGAAATCTTGCCATTAACCAAGACAATGTGGTGACAATTCGTTCCATAAAAGCTTGTATAAGGACCTTCGGGGGATGGAACGGATGAAGGGACCTACCGGCGGTTGCGATCGGACTGACCACCCGATCGCGCCAGAAAATAGAGCTCCTCATTTTGATGAGTTATTGGACGCGTGGGTCCTGAGCCGCTATGCCGATGTTTTGGCGGCTTTCCATTGCTCAAGCCTGTTCCCCGCCGGCCTGAACGGTAAGGCACCCTCGGACCCCTTGGCAGGAGACGACGTGGTAAAAATGCGACGGGAGACGCGAGACGCGCTGTCCCCATTGCATTTACGCGTCTGGCGCAAGGGGCTGGCATCGTCGGCCCGCGCGCTGGCCCAGAAACTTTCCGCGGATCAGCCCGTAGAACTCATCAACTCCTATGCGCAGCCTTTGTGTCTCATACTCGCTGCGATGGTTACAAAGGTTGATCTGCAGGAAACCGAGCGACTTCGCGCATTGGCTGAACCGATCGCGGCGTCCGCGGCTGAGCCTTACGACGCGGCTCTTAAGTCGAGCGCCAAAGCCGCCAACGCGTTGATCCGTACATCCTTCCGCCGCGGCCCAGAACCGCTGCGCGAATCCGGATTCGTGGCTCTTGCACATACATTGCCTTGCCTCCTCGCGAATGCCTGGTTCGCATTGCTGGAGTCTCCGGAGCAATGGGCAGTTCTGCGCAGTGAGCCCAGACTTTTGGAGCATGCTGTGGAGGAACTGCTGCGTTGTTCCGGCCTCCCGCGCCTACTCTTCAGGAGAGCCATCCAAGACATCAAAGTGAATGGGGCGCACATCCGGAAAGGCGAACGGATTGTGCTGAACGTACGTGCGGCGAATCGGGATCCCGCAAACTTTCCTCATGGCGATCAACTTGACGTCAGGCGGACTCGGATCCGGCATCTGGCTCTCGGAGCGGGATCCCACTCCTGTGTGGGCGCCGGCCTGATTCGAATGGCCGTCATATCCATCACACGCCCGCTTCTGGAGAGATTCTCGGGCGCAACCTTGATAGAACCCATAAAGTGGAGGGGCGGATCCGTTTACCGCTTTCCCGAATCCTTGCGGGTTCAGTTCGACAAACCCCGGTCTTGATGAACGCCGAGTGACTCGTTGACCGTTCGAAGTGGTAACCGACACCTGAGTGCGCTTTCGGTCCGATCGCAGTTCGAACAGGCGAGCGCGGAATTCAACTTACATTGTGGAGACAATTCTCTGACATGTCGACACGCCGACTTGCTTTATTCCTGAATTCGCATCGTTGGGAAGGCGTTTGGAGTCAGACTCCCCTGTGAAGCTTTCGACAAATCTACGCCAGGCTCTCAAAAAGATCGTCTTCGGCGGAGACGCACTGCCGATGCGATTTTTTATCGGGCAGCCGCAGCCGCAGGAAGAAGTCTCGGTGTGGCTGCACGGGTTCGGATTACCGCGCAATGTGACCCGCTGCCACGGCCCGGCGTCGGTTGTGCCGTGTACGTTTTGGATCGCCTTCGACAAGGAAAGAGTTCCCCGCGAGAACCAATGGCCGCATATGTCGCTTCAGTTCCGCGAAAACAGTCAACAGCAAAGGTTGTTGGGCGAGTTGGGCCTGCGTTGCACTCATTCGCTTCAGGCAGGCGCATCGGCGATCCTCGTCTTTGAGCCTCGCAGCGCCATCAACTACTGCCATCCAAAACTCCGTCTCTACGCCCACACCATGCTCCAGAGGTGGAGGCTGCGTCATCGTAAATCCAAAATGGAGTTGTCACCGTTGGAGCAGCGGGCAATGAGTGTGCTCTTCACCTGTCCGCGTCCCATCTCACTCGTCAGCGTTGCCGAGGCAGACCGAGCGAGCATGTTTCCTCTCAATGTCATGAGCGACGTGAACGACGAGTACTTTGCATTTGCGCTCACCGCTTCGAAGATTCCCGCGCAGTTTCTCGAGACCGCCCGCCGCTTCGCCCTCAGCGCCACTCCGATCGACCAGGCCCCCGTCGCTTTTGCCCTGGCGGTCAATCACAATATCCCTTCGATTGAATTCTGCAATCTCCCATTCGAAACAAGGCCGTCGCAGAAGCTTCGGCTTCCAGTTCCCGCGTTTTCTCCGCGGGTTCGGGAGATGGAGATTGAGTCAGTCCACAGGGTAGGAAGCCACTCGCTATTTGTGGCCCGGACGATATCCGACGAACGTCGAGGAAGCGGTCCGGAGTTCTCGGTTGTGCACGGGTTCTATCAAGCATGGCGGCTCCGCCATGGGTTGGACTCCGCCTCTTCGATAGCACTAGATGCCCAAATCCGCGCGGGTACGCTATCCGGTGCGCTCTCGTGAATTGGGCACGGTCGTTGTCCGCTGTTGGCGAGATCAGACGAAATGCTGTTTTCACCGGACCTGGCTGCGGGGAATAAATCCGATCCATGCAGGTAAACCGAGCCACGCCAATTCCTCCCTTTATCCACTCCGACCACTATCTTCTTCCTCTGCGTTTCCCTCAATGCGTATAGATCTCCGGTGTCCCCTGGCTGCCAGCCGGAGGCAGGTGCCTGAGATAAACCACGATTGACCATAGTTCGTCGTCGTTCAGGATCCCCTTGGACCCAGGCATTCCCGAGGGCCGGATTCCGTAGTCCAGGATGAACTTAAACTGTCCGTCTGTATATCGCTGTACGTCGGGGGAGGCGAGTGACGGGATGGGAGGCGAAATGTGTTCGATGAAGGGAACGCCGGTATTTTGACCGTCCATTCCGTGGCAAGCAATGCAGTAGTGCGAGAACGCCTCACTGCCGTCCGCGACGGTCTGGGGAGTGTCGGGCAAAGGGTTTTTCTGGTTTTTGTTGCCGATCAGAAAGCTATGCTTGGCAAATGTAAGCGTAGCGGTTTCCAGCTTTCCGGGAGGGTTAGCCTTGCAACCCGTCGGCCCGATGAAGACGGCGACGGCTCCCAGCCCGACGGCGAGCGCCGCAACCACCCCCAAAGCGAACGCGCGCATCACTATTCCACCACATGCAGCTTCAGGGCCATTGAGCCATGACCCGGGCCGCAGAAGACCGAGCAATGAGCGACGAAATTCCCTGTCTTTTGCGGCGTGAATCTCACTTCTTGCGTACCGCCTGCAGGAATCTTCACGTCGACATTCAGTTCTCGAACGCGAAGTCCATGCATTACATCCGCACTCCTGAGCACCAAGGCCACCGGCTGCCCTTTCTTCAGAGTGATTTCGCCGGGTTCATAGGTAAATCGCTTCGCGGTTATTTCGATTCGTCTCGGCTCTTGGGCACGAACTAAGGGAGTGGAAAGCGCTGTTGATACGGTAATGCTGGCTACTAGCATCGCCAGCTTGGTCAGCTTCTTCATGGACTCTCTCTTGTATCTCCGGTCCGGCACGCAGCCTGAGATCTTTGCGTCACAGACCTATGTCGGCCGCATGGATATCGTGCTCCGATCGGATGAGTCGCCACGAGGGCATCGGTTTTGTTATGCCTTGCAGTGGGCTTCAGGTCGCGAGCTTCCAACCGTGCTGCGCCTAGGGGTTGAGAAACCGTCGCAGCGCCTGATAATCCTCATTGCTGAGATTGGCGCGCACGCGCATGTGCTTCGCGATTGTGCCCGAAATTCGAGGTGAAAACCCTTCGGGTGCATTGTGACAGCGAGAACAATTCTCAGCAAAGACTTGCTGGCCACGATCAGGTTTAGCTACTGTGGCCGGTTTCGTTTGAGGTTGCGATTGATCCTGATGCGACGGACTCTTGGCCAGAGCCACGAACGGCACCAGCGCCAGAAACAACGAGACCCCCGGGAATGTTATGCGCATGCGCTTCCTCGATTGTCCTCTCCATTCTCCCGTGCGTGAGCTAATCCAGAGTGCTGGAGGGTCACAAATGACGTTGTGGCGCTCGTGCGCGGAAAGGATAGACCGTCTGGACTTCTGTTTGAACGCGCCATATCACAGACATTACCACCACATCCGCATGCCTGTTTCACAGAGACATCTCAAGTTTGTAACTCAATTGTCTGCGCCGCGGATGTTGCATTCACCACCGGTGTTCGGGCGCCGCACTATCGAACAGCGAGCACTGTCCAGTACTGAAGTCTGACTTTGGAGTTCCCTAATCTAAGCCTTCCCGGAATATTCCACTGCCGTGAATTTATGGCGGTCCAATTTGCAACCTGTGACATTTTCGCGACAACTTTCAGACAATTAAAAAGTCTATGTGCTGGTAGGTTGGGTTGAAGAGGGGTCGGCCGCCTACCACTAAAGTTTCCAGGCGTAACCGAAATCTCCGGGGCCTCAAGCACGAATACGAACAATTTCCATGGTGGATGATGTTAGCGATCGAACAAGTCGAACCGCCCGATGAAACCTGTAGCGAGATGGGGCTACCCAGGCTCATGATGGAACCTCCGGAACTCTCGCTCCACGCGATGTACTTCCCATTTGGCTTCCCAGCCGAAGTGAGAACAAACTCCGAAATTGTTTTGGAGCTATTTGGAGGGCTATGGGGAAGATTTTCTAAACAGCGTGACACCGAACCAATTCGTTGTGAGGTGCAATTGGTTGAGGGCCGTGGGACAGCGTGCCCTGCAGTGCCCACATACCGGCTGATGCTTCCGCTCATGATCTCCATTGCGGGTGCGGACAACCATTGCATCGTCGATTTGGAACGCGCCGAGGCGAAAATCGCCATCTCGCGCGCAGCGGCTCGCCATCCGGCCTATG
>Ga0207098_10266_pt1 | contig 17010 bp, 13 predicted proteins | sample Alteio_BWMinHeat_84_FD_153548 | JGI IMG/M metagenome (GOLD analysis project Ga0207098, IMG submission 153548) | Enriched cells from forest soil in Barre Woods Harvard Forest LTER site, Petersham, Massachusetts, United States -... | ecosystem: Environmental > Terrestrial > Soil > Temperate forest >...
TACGTAGGCACGTAGACCACCTGGGGATTGGCCTGCTGGATAACGATCACTTGCTTACTTTCGACGGCCTGGGTCTCGACCTTCTGTTGCTCCGTGGTTTTCAGGGTCCCTTTGTCCTGGGCCTTCTTGCGCATTCGTTGAACCGCGTCCATCACGTCGGTCTGCTGGGCGAGGAACGCATTTCCGAGGTCGGTGGTCCATCCGATATCGTCGCCGAGACGCTTCACGACCTCGGGCAGGGCAGCCAGGGCCTGGACGCTCGGGTCCCAGGGTTGTTTGGCGACCGCGTCGGCCAACGCCTTATCCTTCAGGCCCGTGTTCTTGTCCAGCCACTGCTGCAGCTGGATGATTTCCAGCGGATAGGTGGAAGCCGCCAGCACCTGGGCCAGCAGCGGATCCGGATAGAGCGCAATGGGCGCCACCAGGGAATCCAGTTGATCAGGAGGGATGTCTTTGGATTGAGTGCCGGAAGCAGCCGGCGCCGGAGACTGGGAGTACGCATACGGGAGGGTCTCGCCAGGCACAAGGGCGAGAATGCAAAAACTCGCCACGCAAAGATGGAATACGCCACGCCGTCCGTGGGGTCTCATGGCTACCTCGTCAGGCTAGTGATGCTCGCCGTCACCCGGGATGGGCCATCCCGTGATCAATTCGGGACTCAACCGCCCACTCCAGGAGGAACACCTTATGCTCGCCCTGGCCGGCGGCGGCCGTCATCTGGCAAAAATGCCAGACAATTGCCCAAAGACCATTTGCCATGTGTGAGAGGTTAGGTTCCGTTCGTCCCTTGTAATGTCTGATAACAGATATTCTGTATAGTTCAACTCATGAACTGAACGCCACGGCCGCCAATTCTCACAGTCCAATAAATACATACACGTTCTATCGTAGATTGCTCAATTCCCTGGCGTTATGTGGGTCGCCGCTCACTCGGGTAGAACCCCTTATTTGCCCGCGGCCGCGAATTCATCCGCCTCCCGATTCAGCGTGTCCGCACCTGCCGCATCCGACAGCAACAGGATCCGATAGCGGAACGTCGCCGTCTGATCTTTTTCCAGCGTGAAGTTGAACGGCGGCTGCTTCGAATCGAAAATGCTCCGTCCCAGTGGATTCGCCGCAAACAGCCCATAGCCCCGCGCGTGCCAGTAGGTCGGATACCCGGGATTGCCGGGATGGTCGAGAATGGCGATCGTGACCGTGTGATCCTGATCGCGCCCGGTCAGCGAACACCACCGTCCGCGCGTTCCCCAGGCCGCGCCCCCTTTCACTCCTTCGCTGGTGAGATAAACCCCACTGGCACCCGCCGTACTTCCGGATTCCACCTGTGTCGGCTTCCCGCTCGCATCGAGGTAGGTGCCGCCTTTTTCGTCCGGCGATTCGAGCCAACTCGCCACCCTCAGGCCCAACACGCCTTCTTTATCATCGTGGAACACGGCCCGATCAAGCGCCTTCAGCGTAACCACTTCATCGATCGCCCGGCGATGCGGCCGCCGCGCGAAGATGTACCGCGTCGTCTGCTCGAGAATCTGCTTGCCCGTCCCCGTCACCCAGACCGACTCGACCACCAGCTCACCTCGATCCGCGCCGCTCTTTGTCGAGACAATCTTCGTCTGGAGGATCGAACCCATTTTGGTCCGGTCCTCGGGCTTGATAGCATCCGAGTTATTCCAGAAATCGAACCCGTTCACGTCCCCGTAGTTGAACCACAACCCTGCGTGGTGCGGGTGGTCGACCCGTTCCCCCGGCCGCGGATCGAGCGGATAGCCGCGCGTCACGGTGATCCCCTCATCGGTGACAAGCGGATAAAGAACCGGCTTCTTGAGCGAAGTGGGCCAGATGTAGGACGTGAATGGCTGGCCGTCGATCGTGACATCGACCCGCCGTTCTGCCTCGTTGGCGATGACCCGCACCCCTTGTGCATATGCAGCGGCGCCCACGGTAATCACGATTCCTGCGAGAGCCAAAGCCCCCCTATGCATAGGGCTTGCCCCCCACCATCACCTGCTGCGTCGCATCGTCGAACGTAACCTTCTGGCCGGTCTGGATGGCGGCGACATTCATGCACAGCGCGATGGAATGACTGTACCCTGCCTCGATCGGCGCATTGGGCGTCTTGCGCGACCGCACACACTCCATCCAATTGCGCATGTTGGCCGACGTTTCCGGATCCGATCCTGTGTCAGCGCTGGTCGAGGCCTTCTCGGCATGTTCCACCAAGGAAAAGCTCGGCAGCTGGTTCGGCTTCATATTCATCTCGGCTGCAGACTTGGCGGTCAGGCCGCCCTCCGGACTCACGCATTGCTTGTCCATGTCGATCATGCCGCCATTCGAGTAATACAGCTCCTTCACTCCCCCAGCAGAATTCGTGAATCGCGACGTGTACTGCACCTGGAACCCTTTCGTCAGATCATCAAGCGGCCCGTAATCGAAAACCGCCGTCATCGTATCCCAGTTCTGCCGCCCGTCCTTCCACAGATAGATCCCGCCGTTGGCAACCACGCTGCGCGGATGCGGCAGTCCTGTAAACCAGTGCACGGTATCAATCTGATGCACCAGCCACTGGTCCGGAATCCCCGAAGAGTACGGCCAGAACAGGCGGAACTCGAGATACTTCCGCGCGTCGAACGGCTCATGCGGTCGATTCAGCAGATACCGCTTCCAGTCCGTGTCCTCTTCCTTGAGAAGAGGCACAACACTGGGCCGCCGCCAGCGGCCGGGCTGGTTGACGTTCCACGTCATCTCCACCATCACGATATCTCCGAATTGACCGGACTTGATGTACTCTGCTGCCTTCTGATAGCTCGGCGTGCTGCGCCGCTGGGTTCCCACCTGGACAATCTTGCCGGTCTTCTTCACCGCGGCAAGAAACTTACGCGCATCCTCCATGGTGTGCGCCGTTGGTTTCTCGACGTAGGCATCGCGCCCCGCCTCAACCGCTTCCACTCCGTGCAGGGCGTGCTGGAAATCAGCGGTCGCCACGATGACCGCGTCGACATCCTTGCGCGCATACAACTCATCGTTGTTGCGGACTGACTCGACCTTGCCTCCGCCGAGTTTCTCAATGTACGCAGCCCCTTCCTCTCGCCGCCGGTTCCAGATATCGGAGACGGCGACGAACTCGAAGTTGCACTCCTTCGCATGTTCCAGAAACGATGGGATCAGTGAGCTCTTCATGCGATCGCCGCAGCCCACCGCGGCCACACGGACACGGTCATTGGCTCCCGCGATGGCTGCGTAGCTTGAGGCATTCCACGACACCGTCGTGGCCGCCAGCGCGGCGCCGCCCGCCTTCAAAAAGTCTCTGCGATTGCTATCGGTCATTGTGTTGGCTCCTCGGGGCGATTGTCTTGCGTCATTTTGGAGAAACTCTAAGTGGTCAGACCACTCGCGCTGCGTGGAAATGTTTGCAGATCGTCTCGATCATTGTCAAAGCGAAGCCTTTCCTTACCAGCCAGTCGCCAGTGCCCTCGCAGTGGGCAAACCGCCGGCCCGCAAAATCCCCGCAACATTGAAATGTTGCACGTAATCGGCATCGGACGTCATGGCGGGAACACTCTCCACATGCAGCGACATCGGAACATCGCTGACGGCCGCCGCGAACGTGGCCCACACGGCCGCATCGCCTCTTGCGAATACCTCAACATTTCCATCCCTGCGGCTCGCATAGGCAACCGCCGTCAAAATGTCCTGGACCCGTGCCGCATCGACACTCACGTTGAATGTCAGAAATTTTCCGTAGCCCGCCGCGGCATCGGCGCTCTCCTCCTCGTCGGCAGTGGCGCCTACTTTCGGCAGTGGCGCCACTTCCACATCGCCGGCACGCGGTGCCCTTGCTGCTCCAGTCTGGAATGCGTCGATCAGCAGTATGGGCCTGCCTCGGCGATTCAGCTGCTTGAAGACGTCTGACGCAAGTGCTAAAGCCGAACCTCCCGCGTCGATCACGATCGCCGTCTCTCCTTTTCCGTCGATCCAGATTCCAGCCACCCGGTCGTGCTTCGACGCGCGGCTGAGAACGATCGATCGGCCTTTGATCTCCGAGACCACATCCTGCGGCGTCTCCACAGCCAGCGTCTGCCTGAGTCGCTCGCGCAAAAACGCTCGATCCTGAATCTGATCATTCTGAGCCTGGGCACGTTCCTGCCACATGCGGAAGACTCCGTTCAGATCGAGTGCCCCGGCCGGCAACGTACGGTTCGAAAGCACCTCCATCTCCTGAACCTTGGGTATCGATATATCGTGTTCGCTCAGTTCCCTGTTGTCGCTCAGGCCTGGGTTATGTTTGGCAAAAAATCGATAAACAGCCTCCCGGCTCAGTTGGTTGAAGTTATGCTTCTCATCGATCTGCACGACCTCCACCTCGTCGCCTTTGCCATACAGATCGTAGATTCGCTTGATTGCCGGGAACTCCTCCTTCGGAACGTTGTGCGTCCAGTCGCCGGTCGCGGAAACCAGCAACATCGGCTTGGGTGCGAACATGGCGGCGATCTCCACGTTGCTCGTGTTGAGCCGCAACCCCGGCGCGTTCTCGCACAGGTCCCCGCCCTGCATGATCGCCGACACCATGTTGACTGGCGACGCAAACTGCAGCCGGTCATCAACCGCGGTTAGCAGAAATGCCTGCGTGCCTCCGCCCGACGCGCCCGTGATCCCCAGCCTGCCCGCATCCACGTCATCGAGCGAGGCCAGGAAGTCGAGGGACCGGATCGAGTCCCAGAGCTGCAGCCCCAGTGGCCCAAACGACCACAGTCGCTGCTCGGCACTGCCAAATCGATGCGGCACCTGGAGCGTGTCGTTATACCCCACCATGTCGTACGCAAATACGACATATCCCTGCCGCGCCAAGCTGATTCCCAATGAAGGGGCTGAGTAAAGCGGCTCATTCTCCAGGCGGCCATTCGGCCAATGGCCCTGCGGGTTGAGGATGCCCGGATGCCTTTCCTTCCCATTGCGCGGTCGGTAAAGATTGCCCCCCAGGTAAAACCCGGGCAACGGTTCGAGCAGAACTTTCTCGATCGTGTAGTCCTTCGCCTCGATCTTCCCGAAAATCTGCGCGTGGAGCGGCGTCTTCTCCGGCATCGGAGACAGTCCCGCCGACACGAGGATCTGCGCGCGGAGAAAAGCTTTGCGCTGCTCCCAGTCCTTGAGGCTGCTGAATTGCGGCAGCGGCAGATGGGTGTCAGTGGTGACGATTTCAGTGTTGCGCGCGTCCTGCTCCGGCACATGTGGACGTGTTGGCTGACTCTCTGCATTCAACGCAGTGGTTACCACGACCATCGCAGACAGCAGAGCGTTGAGAAGTGCGCGACCGCTTTTGGATTGAGACATGGGGAAAGAAAGAACAACGCCACCAGCTTACGCCACGCGCCCGCGCCGACGAGCTTCAATCATGAATGACTGGCTACATCTTGTAGCGGCCCAGGTCCTCGTCGTTCAAGCCCTCGAGCCAGCCGCGAAGCTGTTCGGTCGTTGGTCCGTCCGGCGGCCCGGACGTATTCAGCTTGGCCGATTGCAGCACCTGTTCGGAAACAAAAATGGGGCAATCGGAGCGCAGAGCCAGGGCAATCGCGTCCGACGGCCGGGCGTCAATCGTGAGCTGTTCGTCGCCCTGGGTCAACCACAGGACCGCGAAAAATGTATCGTCCTTAAGTTCATTGATGACAATGCGTTCCAGCCGAGCATTCAGGTTCTGGATGAGGTTTCGGGTGAGGTCATGCGTCATGGGCCGCGGCGCCGTCATCTTCTCGATCTCGATGGCGATCGCGTTGGCCTCGAAGATGCCAACCCAGATCGGCATCACCGTATCTGATGCGACATCCTTCAAAACCACAATCGGCATGTTCGTGGCTGGGTCCATCATGAGCCCGCGAATTCTAACCTCGACGTCCATGGCTTCCCCCTTTTGCACCTGGCCGCGGCTTCTCAACATTAGACCGCTTCCCCTACTAAACTGTTTGGATGCGTCCCGGTGATCCGAACCTGCATATAGGTTCCAGGAGCCGGCGCAATCGCCTGCGTGCAGGTAAAATTCACCGGCTTGTTCTGGCTGCTTCGGCCTGAAATCTGCCCTCTTGCCGGGTTATTACCTTCAACCATCACTTCCATAATTTCGCCCAAATGTCTGGCATAATTCGATCTCTGAATCTCGCGTTGCCGGTCGAGCAACACCTGCAACCGTTGTGCCTTCTCCGCCTCGGCGATCGAATCGATCATCACCAGCGCGGGGGTGTTAGGCCGGGGCGAATACTTGAAACCGAAAACGCAATCGTACTGCACTTCCGCCAGAAGGTCCATGGTCGCGATGAAGTCGTCCCCGGTCTCTCCCGGGAAGCCAACAATAATGTCCGTCGAAAGCGAAATCGGCCGCCGCGCCGCCTTGAGCCACGAAATCCGCTCCAGGTACCAGTCCGGCGTGTACTCGCGCGCCATCGCCTTCAAAACCCGCGATGAACCCGACTGAACCGGCAGGTGCACGTGATCGCACAGGGTCGGGTAGGCGTCGATGGCCTCCACGATATCCCGCGTAAAGTCGCGCGGATGGCTGGTGGTGAACCGGACGCGCCGGATCCCCGGCACCTGGCCCACCGCCGCCAGCAGCTCGGCAAAACTCAACTTCCCTTCCGGGTCGCGATAGCTGTTCACGTTCTGGCCCAGCAATTGAATCTCCGTGTACCCTGCGTCCGCAATCCGCCGCGCCTCCGCAAGCACCGATGCCGATGTCCGGCTCCGCTCCTTGCCGCGCGTATACGGCACTACGCAATAAGCACAGAATTTGTCGCAGCCCTCGATGATCGTGATGTACCCGCGATAGAGATTTTTTCGCGCCGTGAACTCGGTCTCGAACGTCTCCTCGGTCTGGCGGTCGTCGAGCCCCGTAATCCGGTTCTCCCCCGCCTCCAGCCGGCTCAGCATTTCCGGCAGCTTGCGATACGAGGCCGACCCCGAAACCAGCGAAACATACGGCGCCCGTTCGAAGATCTTTTCGCCCTCCTGCTGCGCTACGCACCCCAGCACCCCAAAGCGCTTACCGGCCTTGTGCAGCTTCTTGTAATCGTTCAGGCGGTTAAAGACCTTCTGTTCTGCCTTGTCGCGGATCGAGCAGGTGTTATAGAGGATAAGCCCGGCATCTTCTTCGGATTCAACCTGGCGATAGCCCTCACGTTCCAGTGTGCCAATCACCTTTTCGGAGTCGTGGGCATTCATCTGGCACCCGAAGGTCTCAAGATAGAAGGTTTTTTCGGGAGCCATAGCAATCCTGAGTATACCGTGAGCCTCGTTCGATTCGGAACGCGCGTCGAACTCCGAACCCGCTCCGCCGTTCGCTTCCGGACATAACGCCCCTGAAAGCGGACATTCCTGGCCTGGCTCGAATCCAATCTCCTCAGTAAAATGTGCAGCTTGCGCCTTCAGCCCGCTGGCCGTTCACGTGCAACCCCGCATTCAGCAGTTGTCCGGAACGGAGCGACGTCCCCCTCATGCCGATCGAGATTCAGGGTGTTTCCCCGCTCGTGCAGGTGTTCGATATGCCCAGGTCGATCCGCTTCTACCGCGACAAGCTCGGATTCACGGTGACCGGCATCGCCAAGGCCAAGTCGGACGACCCTGACGACGTGGATTGGGTCATGCTGCAGTTGTGCGATGCGACCGTCATGCTCAATACCGCCTACGATCCCGACGACGTCCCGGATGCCCCTGAAGCTGGCCGATGGTCCGGCCACCAGGACACTTGCCTTTATTTCGGCTGCCCGGATGTGGATGCCGCTTATCAGCACTTCGTCGCCAAAGGCCTCGATGTGAAACCGCCCAAGGTCGCGTGGTACGGAATGAAGCAGCTTTACCTCACCGATCCCGACGGCTTCGGCCTCTGTTTCCAATGGAAAGCATGACCCGTTCGTCCTCTCGAAGGAGCGTCCGATGAAAACTGTTCTCCAGGATTTGCGTTATGCGTTCAGGCAACTGATCAAAATGCCGGGCTTCACCTTTACCGCCGTCATCTCCCTTGCCCTCGGCATCGGCGCCACAACCGCCGTCTTCAGCGTTGTCTACGCGATCCTCATGGACCCTTACGCTTACAACGCGCCCGATCGCATGATTCACATGCGCTTCATCGCACCCAACGGCGGCACCCGCGGCTTCGGCCTCACCGGCTCACAGTGGCAGGAGTTGCGCAAATCCCCAGTCGTTGAAGACACCTTTATGGAAGACGACTGGAACCTTACCGTCACCGGCAGCGATCTGCCTGAAGACGTGCAGGGCGTCTATCTCACTTCCAATGGCTTTAACTTTCTCGGCGTCAAGCCCACTTTAGGCCGCGGTCTTCAGCCCTCCGACGCCATCGACGGCCAGGATCCCCAGCCTGTAGTCGTCCTCGGCTACAAATTCTGGCAGCGCCACTTCAATTCCGATCCCAGCGTCCTCGGCAAAACCATCCAGCTCGTCCGCAAAAACTACACCGTCGTCGGCGTCGCCGGTTCCCGCTTCACGTGGGGCGATGGCGATGTCTACCTTCCCCTCAAAGTCATCAATGACCCCGTCCGCGCCTTCTATGCCGGCATTCGCCTCAAGCCCGGCATCACCCATGCTCAGGCTGACTCCGCCCTCGCTCCGCTCATCCTCCAGTTCGCCAAGGAATCGCCGAAGCACTTTCCGCAAGACCCCGAAAAACTCAAGTTCAAGGTCCGCGGCCTCAACGAAGACTTTATTGAGCAACTCGGCGGAACCCTGTATCTCCTCTTCGGCGCCGTAGCTTTACTACTCCTCATCGGATGCGGCAACGTCTCCATCCTGCTTCTCGCCCGCGCCACCGCCCGTCAGCATGAATTCGCCGTCCGCGCCGCCATCGGTGCCACCCGCACCCGTATCATTCGCCAGCTTCTAACTGAAGCCATCCTGCTCTCGCTAACCGGCGCCTGTCTCGGCCTTCTGCTCGCCTACAAAACCGTCTCCATCATCGTCGCCAATCTCCCCGAATTCTCCTTCCCCCACGAAGCCGCCATCTCCATCAATATCCCGGTCCTGATCTTCTGCATCGCCATTGCCCTGGGCACTGGAATCCTCTTCGGCCTCGCCCCCGCCTGGAACCTCTCCCGCCCTGAAGTCAACCAGGTTATGCAGTCCAACACCCGCAAAACCACCAGCAGCGTCCGCGGGCGTAGAACCCACAGCATCCTCATCGGCGGCCAGATCGCTCTCACCCTCCTCATGCTCGCCGGAGCCGGCGCTGCCATCGAAGGCTTCCTCAAGGTCGCTCACACCAATCTCGGCTACGATCCCCACAACGTCATGTCTGTCGGCATTCCCATCCACGACGGCGCGTACAAAACCTGGCCCGAGCGCGCCGCCTACTTCGAACAACTCCACGACAAAGCTGCCCAGATTCCCGGCGTCTCCATGGTCGCCATCTCCAGCAACGCCACCCCTCCCGACAACGGCTTCACCACCAAGTTTGAAATTCTCGGCAAGCCCGCCGGCCAGGACCAATCCTTCCGCTTCAACATGGTCAGCCGCGAGTACTTCCCCGTCCTACGCGTCCCCCTTGTTTCCGGCCGCATCTGGGATCACGACGAAGAGCATCGCGGCGCACCCGTAATCCTCATCAATCAGACCTGCGCCAAGCGCTACTTTCCCAATGAGAATCCGGTCGGCCATTCCCTTAAGGTGCCGGAAGTCGTTGCCCAGCCCCCGTATCTCCTCACCGCTCCTGGCAGCGAAGGCTGGCTGCTCATCGTCGGCGTCATCGCCGACAAGCTCGACGACGGCCTATCCAAGCCCGTTGCTCCTGAAGCCTTCGTCCCCTACACCATGGCCATGACTATGTACACCCAGCTATTGGTTCGCTCCCCCGGATCGCCCCTCCCGCTCGTCCACACCGTCGGCGCCGCGGTCAACTCCATCGACCACGACCAGCAGACCAACAGCGATGTTCGCGATCTCGAGCATTGGATCACGCGCCTGCCTGAATACGCACGCGGACAACTCGTGTCCTGGCTCTTCGGCGCCTTTGCGGCCCTCGCCCTGGCCCTCGCCGCCGTCGGCCTCTATAGCGTTGTCTCCTACACTGCTGCCCAGCGCACCAATGAATTCGGTATCCGCATCGCCCTCGGCGCCGGGCGAAATCACGTGCTCGCCATCGTCTTCCGCTCCACCGTCCTCAGCGTCGGAGGTGGAATCCTCGCCGGCCTCATCCTCACCTTCGCCCTCAACAAGGTGATGGCCACCTGGGCCACGGAAAGCTCCCGCGATCCCCTCCTCCTGTTCGCCGCTACCTGCGTCCTGTCTCTCGTAGCGACCATTGCCTGCGCCCTTCCCGCCTGGCGCGCCTCTGGTATCGACCCCATGAAGGCCATTCGATACGAGTAAGCAGGATCACCCTTCCCATCGAACGAGCATCCCATGCGAACTGTTCTCCAGGATGTGCGTTATGCCTTCCGGCAGCTGATCAGGATGCCGGGGTTCACGTTCACGGCGGTGATCTCGCTGGCGCTCGGAATCGGTGCCACAACAGCGATGTTCAGCATCGTCTATGCGATCCTCTTCGATCCCTACCCTTACACCGCGCCCGAACGGATGATCCACCTCCGCTTGGTCGACAAGGACGGCCAGCCGCGCGGCTTCGGCCTCACCGCGTCCCAATTTCAGCAGATCCGCAAATCCCCGGTCGTCGAAAGCGCGTTCCTGACCGATAACTGGAGCCTGACCGTAACCGGCACCGACCTGCCCGAGGATGTGGAAGCGGACTACTTCAGTTCCAACGCATTTGAGCATTTCGGCGTTCCTGCAGCGCTTGGCCGCGGGCTGCAATCGTCCGATGCCATCGACGGCGAAGACCCCCAGCCGGTAGTCGTCCTCAGTTACAAGTTCTGGAAGCGCCACTTCAACGGCAATCCCGCGGTGATCGGTCAGACGCTGCAGTTGGTCCACAAGAACTACACCATCGTCGGTGTAGCCGCTCCTCGCTTCACTTGGGATGACGTCGACGTGTATGTGCCCCAGAAGATCACGCAGGACCAGAAACACACGTTCTATGTGGGAGTTCGGCTTAAGCCCGGCGTTACCCATGCCCAGGCCGATGCTGCGCTGCAACCGATCGTGGAACGATTCGCCAGGGAAACGCCCGCCCACTTCCCGGTCGGCAAATTCAAGATGCATGTTGAAGGGCTGAACGAAAACTATATTCAGCAACTCGGCGGAACCCTCAACCTGCTGTTTGGCGCGGTCGCTCTTCTGCTACTCATCGGATGCGGCAACGTGTCCATCCTGCTGCTCGCCCGCGCCACCGCACGCCAGCACGAATTCGCCATCCGCGCCGCCATCGGCGCCCGCCGAAGCCGCATCGTTCGTCAGTTGCTCACTGAATCCCTTCTGCTCTCGATTTCGGGCGCAGTGCTCGGCGTCCTGCTCGCGTACAAGGCGCTCGACATCATCGTCCTCAATCTGCCGCCCTATTCCTTCCCCCACGAAGCCGCCTTCCATATCAATCTCCCCATGCTCGCCTTCAGCGTGGCCGTCGCCCTCGCGACCGGCGTGATCTTCGGTTATGGCCCGCGATTCAATTGGCACGCACTCAGGCCGCGTCGGCTCTTCAATCGGGAACGCGCAAAGTCGCGGGCAGCGTTCGCGGACAGCGTCTGCACGGAGCCCTTATCGCGGGTCAAATCGCAATCACGCTGCTGATGCTGGCCGGCGCCGGAGCCGCCATTCAGGGATTCATCCACCTGCTCAACATTCCGCTTGGCTACGATCCGCACAACATCATGTCGGTCGGAATCCCGGTCCATGACGGTACCTACAAAACCTGGGCCGAACGGGCAGCCTATTTCGAACAGTTGCGTGCCAAGGTAGCCGAAGTGCCCGGTGTAACCATGGCCGCGATCTCCACCAACGCCACTCCGCCGGCCAACGGCAACAGCACGTTCTTCCAAATCTCCGGGAAGCCTTCGCAACAGGATCAACCCACGCGCCTCAATTTTGTAAGCCGCGAATACTTCCCCGCCCTGCGAATCCCATTGGCGCAAGGCCGCATATGGAATCAGGACGAAGACCACCGGGGTGCGCCGTTTATCATCGTCAATCAGACCTTCGCGCGAAGGTATTTTCCCAACGAGAGTCCCATCGGCCACTCCATCAAGATCTCCGATCTCCGCAACGAACCGCCCTACGCGTTCGTTGCTCCCGGCGGCGGCGGTTGGTTGCTCATCGTGGGTGTCAGCGCTGACAAGCGCAATGATGGAATCGGAAAGCCTATTGTCCCGGAAGCCTTCGTCCCGTACACACTCGCCCTGCGGATGTGGACACAGATCCTGGTACGTTCCGACGTCCCGCCCCTGACCCTGCTCCACGCCATCCAGCAGAAGATCAATTCCGTGGACCACGACCAGCACACGCAAGCCAACGTCGAAGACCTTGACCAGTGGATCAAGGACCAGCCGGAATGGGCCCGCGGCCACTTGATTTCCTGGCTGTTCGCGGCCTTTGCCGGCCTGGCCATCGCCCTGGCGGCGGTGGGACTCTACAGTGTTGTCTCCTACATCGTGGTGCAGCGGACCAATGAATTCGGCATCCGCATCGCCCTCGGCGCGCAGCGCAGCCATGTGCTCTCCATCGTCTTCCGGTCTATGACGTGGAGCGTGGGCGGAGGCATCGCCGCCGGCATCCTTCTCACCCTCGCACTCAGCAAGGTCATGACCCATTGGACAGCCGGCACTACCAACTCCAGCGACCCGTTACTGCTCATCGGAGCGACCTTGGCGCTAAGTTGTGTGGCCGCCCTTGCCTGTTCCCTCCCCGCCCGCCGCGCCGCCGGAGTCGACCCGATGACCGCCATTCGCTACGAATAACTCTTCGTTCACATGCTCTGTCATCCTGAGCGGGTGCCCCAGGTCTCGCTTTTGAGACCCGGGATTCCTGACACTCACTCCGCGCGAAGCAGGCTCACCGGATTGGTCCGCAGAGCGCGCACCACCGCCGGAGCCACCGCCATCATCACAGCCAGTCCCATGGCAAGACAGGGAATCGCCACCATACTCGCATCGGAAGATTTCGCCTGGTACAAGAGTGACTCGATAAATCGCGTCGAGACCAACCCAGCCCCCAGGCCAAGAATCGATCCCAGCGCGACCGCGTACAAGGTGGCCCCCACCACCGGGCGGACGATGTCGCCTGCCTGCGCGCCGAGAGCCATGCGGATTCCGATTTCGCGCTGCCTCTGAATCACCGAGTAAATGAGCACCCCGTAAAGACCAATCCCGGCCAGCAGCCATGCCACAACTGCGAAAAAGAGAGCCAGCGTCGCCAGAAGGCGTTCGCGAATGGTCTGTCCTTCGTTCAGCTCCTGCTGCGTCCGCACGTTGCTCACGTGAAACTCAGGGCGGGCGCGGCTCACCTCCTCGCGAAGCATCGAACTGAGAGCAAGGGGATTCGAGGAAGCTGTGCGGACAATGAACGTCCCTTCGCTCAGCGACGTCATCCGGCCCGTCGGATCGCGGTGGTGCAGCGGAACAAAAACCACCGGCAGCATGGTGCGGATGCTGCTGTAATAGGCGTCCCTGACAACCCCCAATACCTGCATCCGCTCGCGCGAGGCATCGTCCGAGGCTTTTTCAAACCAGCGCCCAACCGGATGTGCATCCTGGAGGAATTTCCGTGCGAACGTTTCATTCACGATTGCGGCTTGGGGATACGAATCGCTTTCGCGAAAATCCCTTCCCTCAAGCAGGGGAATCTTCATCGTCTCCAGCCAGCCGGGCGACACATTCAGGAAGTATGCAAGATCAACGCTGGGCGGCGCGCCATTCACCGAGATCGAGTCGTTCCACCCGATGCCCTTCAGCAGGGGCCACCCCGCTTGCGACACGCGCTCCACACCGGGCACTCCGCGCAGATGATCGGCGACCTGGTCCCAATAGGTTGAGGGCTGTGCCGGCCGGCTTGTCGTCTCAAGCAACAGCAACCGCTCGGCAGAAAATCCGGTAGGCTTGTTCGCAAGGCGTTCGAAGCTGGACACAAACAATCCCGCAACAAACACCACCAGAAAACAGAACGACACCTGCGCCGCGATCATTCCGTGCATCAGGCGCTGCCGCGCATGCGGTTCCTCCCCGCCCTGGAGCGCGTTGACCGGCCTCACTGAAGACGCACGCAACGCAGGCAGCAGGCCAAAGAGAAGAACCACTCCCGTGATGAGAGTCATCCCAAATCCCAGGACCCTCCAATCGGCTGGCAAAATCAGGCGCGCGGGATTGTCCCTGGGATTGATCATGCTCACTACAAGAGGCGCAGACCACCACGAAAACAGCGCTCCGCCTGCAGACGAGAGAAGGGCCAGCAACGCGCTTTCCGCCAGCACCAGGCGCACCAGCCGCAATCGCCCTGCGCCGATCGAGACGCGCAGCGCCATCTCGCGCGCTCTTGCCGCGGTTTTCGCGGCCATCAGGTTGGCGACATTCGCGCATGCGATCAGCAGCACCATCAGAACCAGTGCTCCGATCGCAGCCAGCGCCTGCCGGTAGCCCCTTTGCATCTCCGAGGCGCCCGTGGGCGCAGGTTCCAGCCGCATCTGGTTCTTCAAGACATTTTGTAATGTCACCGGCGACAGACCCGTCTCGCCGCTCAGTCGATTCGCCTCGAACGCGTGATTGACTGCCGCCAGCATCTCTCTCAGAGGCTCAATCGCGGCGCCTGGTTCCGCGACCGCGAGAGTTCGAAACCACGTCGAGTCCTGCCGTGTCACACTCCGGTGCATCATGGTTGGAATGAAAATATCGACCACGATGCCTGGCTCTGTACCGGTGAACTTCTTTTCGCTCACTCCAATAATCTGGTAAACACCATCACCGTAGTGAAACGTATGTCCCACGACCCCAGGATCGCGCCCGAAACGCCGGTTCCAGTAGTCATACGAAATCACCGCATACGGCGCCGCTTCGGGCGTGCGATCGTCGCTCTCCGTGAACAATCGCCCCGCCGCCGGTTGGATTTCGAACGATGGGAACATCCACCCGAAGACGTGTTGTACCATGGCCTTCTCCATCTCCTGGTCGGTCTTGTAGGTCACATCGGCGCGGTCGGCATAAGAGATTGCGATCAACTCCGCCTTGCCCTTTGCGGCCGTCCGCATCAGTTGAAAATCCGGATAGGCCCACGAGTCCCACTCGCCCGGCTTGTTGTCGAACCCCATGCCCTTGCGAGACAAAACATACAGTCGCTCCGGATGGGCGACCGGTAGAGGCCGCCAAAGAAGCGCATCAATCAGCCGAAAGGCCGTAGTACACGCCCCAATCGCCAGCGCCAGCGAGAGCACCGCGGCAGCCGAAGTCACGCGATTGCGTTTCAGTTGCCGCCAGCCGAAGATCACGTCCGCGCGGACCGAATCGAGCCAGGGGATCACCCGCAGATCGTGGCTCTTTTCTCGCTGTCGAAGTGCATTTCCAAGCGCTCTTCTTGCTTCGGCGGGATCCCGCCCTTGCGATATCGCCTCGTCGATATGCGACGCGAACTCTTCTTCAATGTCGCAATTCACGCGTTCGCTGCGAAATACATTCGCGATCCGGGACCAGAAAGACATATCACGCCATCCTGAGAATTCGGTTGACCGCTGATGTCACCGTCTGCCAGCGAAGCTCTTCGGCCGCCAACTGGCTCTTTCCCGCCTTCGTCAATTCATAAACGCGCGTGCGCCGGCCGCTCTCCTTTTTCACCCATTCGGCGCGAATCCAGCCCGCCTCCTCCATCCGGTGCAATGCCGGGTAGAGAGAACCTTCTTCGGCCCTCAGCACGTCCTCCGACATCTCCGCGATGGCAGCCATGATGGAGTAGCCATGCAGTCGAGGACGCCGCGCCAGAAGAGTCAACACCAGAAGATCGAGAGTGCCTTGCAGAGAGTCCGTCTTCGCCATATATAGACATCTTAATAAGACATCTGTATCAGTCTGTCAAGTTGCACATAACCGCCGACCCGGTTTGCATTCTATAAAGGGCACAAAAAGCGCGTACCGTCTGGGGCAGCCGCGAGATAGCCAGGGGAGTCAACGAAGACCGGTATGAAGATAGGCGAGCAGTTCCGTCATCTGCTCCTGGGTAAAGCGACCGGCAAAACCTGGCATCATTCCCTTGCCAGCGAGCACCACGCGGCGCACTTCGGCATCGGTTGCCGGAGCCCCGCTCGGCAACGCGGACCGTTTGAAGACTCCATGCAGGTCGGGTGGAATCTTCTTGAGAGCCAGATCGTTGTCATCGTGGCAGTGCGCACACCGGACGGCGTAGAGATGCTTGCCATCGGCCTGTTGTACAGTGAGGGCCGGGGTCGACCGGCATCCAGACAGCAATGCAGTGCCTGCGACGATGCCCAATCCGGCCGCCACCCAGAGGCAAAGCCGAGAGCGAGTTTTCAGTTGGACAACCTCTACTTCTCGATGATTCCGCAGGCGACGCGATCGCCGGAATTCCCTGACGGATCGGACATCAGGTCGTCGGCTTTGGCGTGGATGACCAGGGATGTACCGCCTTCATGAAAGAGCGAATTGGCCCCGTCGCCGAGTGTGACGCCGTTGACCGTGAAAGACGCATCGCCCTTTCCGTTGTCGGCCACGGTCAGGTTCTGCAGATCGCCGAGGTGCGGATGAGGATCTTGGGTGTTATGGATGCCGTGATGGGCGCTGGTAGGGTTAAAGTGGCCGCCGGCGGAAGCAAACGCCGGCCCTTCGCACTTCCCGACATTGTGTATGTGAATGCCATGGTCACCAGGAGTCAGCTTCGAAACCTTGACGGCGATTTTGACTCCATCAGCCGTGGATGTGATCTTCGCAGACCCGATTTCTGTTCCTTGCGCGTCCATGATTTTTGCGTGAGTTGATTGAGAGGCCGCATGAGCCAATGGGATAGATACGGCGAAACAGATGACCCCTGAAATCACAAGAAGCTTTCGAAAGCGCACGGCGTTTCCTCCTTCAAAGAGTCTATAGGTTCTGAACGGCGGAATGGTACCACACGCACAACTCCTGGAAATCAACACGGGTC
>Ga0207098_10268_pt1 | contig 16915 bp, 22 predicted proteins | sample Alteio_BWMinHeat_84_FD_153548 | JGI IMG/M metagenome (GOLD analysis project Ga0207098, IMG submission 153548) | Enriched cells from forest soil in Barre Woods Harvard Forest LTER site, Petersham, Massachusetts, United States -... | ecosystem: Environmental > Terrestrial > Soil > Temperate forest >...
TCGTGGTGTGTTCTTAATGGGGCGGATTTCCTCAATACCGAGAATATCCAAGATTTCCTCACGCACGGCGTACTCGCATAAAGGGGTCAGTTCGATGTGCTGTGCTAAAGCGAGGATCGCCCGCTCAATCCGAGATAATTTGATGAGTTTCCTTTTCTTCATTAGAGGGGAGAGAGAAGTTTATGTATTGTTTTTAGGAGATCAGAGTAATCGTTCGTAATCGTACATGCCCTCCTTCGTGAGGATTTCATTGAGGGAAGGGATCTCATCGACCGTCGCCTCCCGGAGGATCACCCATTCTCCGGTGATCTGATTGATCGAGATCTGGAGGTGGATTGGGCGGATGCCGGCGAAGAATTCTTTTGCGCGCGCCATGTGCATCCCGTAATTGCCGCGCTTCCTGTCCTTATCAGGCCGGTAGAGAATACCGTTTGAGCACTGGATGAGATCATTGAACCGCGCGTAGCCGTTGTGGTCAAGGAACTGGCGGAGGTCGCTCATCTTGAACTCATGGCGGCGGTTCTCCCCGCACCACCGGTAGATCCGGTACAGCTGAACGACAAGTTCCTCATAGACGGCGATCTTCCGATCCTCGATGTTGTGATTGCAGAGCGGGCACGCTTTGATCTCATTCCTCTTGTCGCGGAGGACATTAGCCGCGTCGCTATGCTTCGTATTCTCTATCCAATTCGTGAGTGCCGTTTCCATTAGGATTGTTTGTTAAGTTTCATAATGAGCGCCTCAAGCATCCCGCGTAGCTGTTCCTTTTCGCCGATGGTGTAGAGATCTGACTGTTCGAGTTGATCCTTAAATTTCTGTGCCTGGCTCGGCAGGAGTTGTTTCTTTGAAGCCGACAGCTTTTCAAGGTATGCCTTCGCAGTCGGGCGGCAGTTCGGATGCCGCACAACCCATCTGAATTTGCCCCAACCGAGATCCCCCGGCTTCCTCTCTATCTGCTCTGCAAAACCTTTCCCTTCGTACACGATGTCTCCGCAGATATAGCAGAAATCTTCGAATTTGTTCTTCATGGTCTTAATCCCATAATGACTTTATCTTCTCTGCGCGCTGGGCCGCGCATCCATCCTTTATCGCCGCGCTATGAATATTCATTTGCTGTATCTCCCAGAGCTGGAGGATGCCCGTAAAGCGGATGCTTGCCTGCGTCGCTTCCGAGAATCTGCCGAGCTTTATCAGGTTCGACATGCGCCGGAAATAATTCCTACTGATCTGTGCTTGATGGTTCTTCAATACTTCGTTTCCCATTGTGGTAAGTAATTAGTTATTTTGCCTCGACCTTTTGTGCTGCTCGGCGGCTCTTTTCGTATATCCTTATGAGCTCTCGATGTCTGGGACAATACTCGGCTGATAGCTTAGATCGCTTCTTTCCACATAGCTTACAGCGCCCCATCGCTTTCTGTTTTATCTGCCATCGTCGTTGACGACTTACTGTGTGTGTTTCCATTACTTAAAGCATAGCGCTGTCAATATGTAAGTCAACCCCATCTTGGGGATAACTCCACCTTGCTCTTTGGCGTAGATTCTACATACTTAAATAAGTACAAGGAGGGCCTATGCCCGCAACAATCAACTGGCAACATAAGCGCTGTTCGGGAGAAGTGGAGGCGACCTATCTTCCGATCGAAGGAAAAGGGTTCATCTCTACATTCACCTGTCCTGATTGCCTAGCAACGGTAACCGTGCATGTTCTGTATGAGGGCGCGCGGAACGTGGAAACCGATTTCATCCCGCCGGGATTGCTCATCATTCCCGATCACATTCAATGAGAGGAGGGCGATATGCCCACACTTGATTTCACTCGCATCAAAGAGATCCCGATCGCCGATGTCTGCGCCAGGTACAAAGTAGCGCTTCGTTATCGTGGTGAATGGGGCTCGGCCATGTGTCCACTACCCACGCACAAACAGGGAGAGCGGGAAAAGACGTTCTCTATTTCCACCGCAAAAAACTACTTCAAATGCTTCTCGACCTCCTGCAATGAGCAGGCAGGTTGCAAGGGTGGGGACGTGATTAACTTCGTCGCACTCATGGACGGATGTTCACAACTCGACGCGGCGAAGAAACTTGCAGACTGGTTCACTATCCCTGAAATAAAAACGGCCTCCCACATGGGGAAGCCGTCGAATCAAAAACCAGAGATGCAAAAGGCTACTTCAGAGCCTAGCACTTCTGGTGAAAACCTCAAGTATATGCAGGAAGTGGAAGCCTGGTTCGATGCCACCTTCAAACAGGGCGAACAGGAGCCTGATGAGGAGTATCGGAAACGGTGTTTGAAATCGTTGAAGAGCCGCCTGCTCGATTCGTATCGGGCTGGACAACGCTCGAAGGCTGCTTAGGTGGCCGACCCCGACGCTTTTCGCCGGGGTTTTCTTTACCATGACCTAATAGCGAAAGTTCGGTGTCGATGCGATCCCGCTCCTCAATAAGAATGGTGATCGCCTGTTGTTTGAGCTGTGCGATTTGATCGGTGTAGGTCAATTGACCTCCTTATGAAGCCGGTTGCGTAGCAGGGGTTGTGGCTAATTGTTTTTTACCTAATTCGTCTGAACCGACCTCAGAAGTTTCTCTGCATCGGCCATTGTCGCAACTGTCAGCATCGCAAGTTGGGCACTATCAAAGCGAGCGTCAACATCCTCAGATGTGCCGATCTCCTTCTTAATACGATCATCCACGATCTTCTCTAGAGGAGAGTAGGAAGCAAGTCGCACTTCATCACGATTGAATTCAAAGCCGAGATTTGACAGTTGGTCATTCAGCTCTTGGAGTTTGAGTTCTGTCGCTTTGATTTGCTCCCCAATCTTCGCTGCGCCCTTCTCTTCGACGAGCTCAGCAATGAACGCATCTCGCAGGATACGGCTATTATCAAAGAAATGCCGCTTCTCCTTGGTACGCAAGCTATCGGCTAACAAGCTAGCAAAATGCTTCCTTTCAGCTAGCGAAATTTGTGTGTTATTCATTTGATTTGGTGATTATGTTTCTTACCACATCCCCTGCTTCCGCAACGATGGACCTCGAATAGCCCTCTGCTCGGCAGCGGCATATCGAGTTCCACACTTCGATTATGCGATAGATCTGGGAAAAGGAAAGCTGAATCGTGCGTAAGTATGGACGCCAATTACGCAATCAAGAACTCATGCACTTTATTCATCACTTCTCGACGATCTTTTCCAAAAGCCTTGAGACTCCGGTTAATCGTCTTTTCGAAATTCCGGGCTGCATGTTTGCCTCTTACGGTGAGCTGGGGGTGCGCCTTTACCCTGCTCACGATCGGCTGATTATCCTCGAACGTCCGGCAATAAAACTCATACCGGGAGAGCTCGGTGAGGTGCTGATCGGTGACGTTGGGGTCATTCCAGTTGTGCGCCATCGTGTGCGCATCGTCCCCGGAGGGATTGAAGACGATCTGCGTGGCGGAGTTCGTGAGGACGTCGTGCATGAAAGGAACCTGATAGAACCCCTGGAAGGCGGTGACGAGGCTGATCCCGTATTTCCTGGCTTCGGCCAAGAGTGTTCCGAACCTGCCGCCGTGGATAGCGTTCTGGGCTTCATCGGCCACGATCATGAACGGTGGCCGGATAGACTGCTGCTCGCGCTTTAGGGCGGCGATGCTGACCATTGAAACGACGAGTGAATAGAGGATCTGGGCCGTCTCCTCGCCCAGTCGTCCTTTCGAGAACCGGCAGATGATGATCTTGTTCTCATTCATCGCCTTCAGGAGATCGATCGATTCCGGCTGGCCGATGGTGGAGAGGATATTGGGCCGCATGAGTTTGGCCAACTTATTGATGCCTGGTGCGAGAAGAGAAGGGACTTCGCGCTTATTGTCGGCGAGCTGCTTTTGGAACAATTTCACAAACTGGTTTTGCGATGCGTCCATGAGCTTCGTGCGGTACGCGTCGTCCACGAGGAAGCGGAAAACATGCACGAGGGTTGGGACGCTGACGAGCTGCGGGTTCTCCGTGACGGCATCAAGGTCATTGCGGATGTTGTAGGGAGTGGCGTTACCCCATGCGGAATCGGAACCGGCGAGCGCTTTGAGGATCGTAAGACACGTCTCTTTTGCAAGCTCAAGCTGCTCCGGATCGGTGAAATAGAGGGGATTGAAAGCGGGGACGGCCCATGCGTCAGGATCAAACCAAATAATGTCGCGGCGCCGGTTCTTCGGTATGAGGAGCGGCAAGCGGTCGGCCACGTCTCCGTGGGGATCGACGAATAATCCACCGTAGCCCTGGCGCAGAAATTCGATGAAGATCCGCTCAAGTAGACTACTCTTGCCCGTACCTGAAGCCCCGATAAGATTTATATGCCTTTCGGGATCAATGAGGTATGGATGTCCATTTTTCTGATTTGTGCCTATTGTTATCATCGCGGTTGTTCATCAGGCCCTATCCCCATCTGGGGCGCGGGTCTCGCGTCACGGGGATAGGGAGTAATGAAGTGAGGCCGTAGCCTCCCCGCTTTGTGGGCGATTGATTTAAGTATGAGCGATTTGCCCTATAAGTCGAGGAAGGAGTACCGGGTCGTTTTATAGTCTTTCGGCGTGAGGAAGATCTTGCCGCTAATGTCGCGTTCAAAGTCATCGACGGTCGTGAACCAGAACATGCGATAGGGATATTCTTCAGCGAACTTTTCGAGCATGGTATCCCTCTTGCGATGCGAGAGGGTGATGAAGATGGGACGAATCTTTTCTGCGCCGAATTGCTTGAATGCGGCTTCCTTTCCATAGACATCGAAATACTTCTTGCCCTTTTTGAGATGGTTCTCGGTGAATGACTGCCGCTCGGGCTCGACCGGAAAGACGAACGCTCCCTTTAGCGTCCCGAGGGTCATCACCGCATCCGGGTTAATAAGGCGCCGGTGGTCTACGGCTTCCTGTTTCCATGTAATCTCCCATCCCCGCTTGTGCGCGAGCTGCATGGCCTTCACATGGAACCTGGTAATGAGGTGTTCGTGGTCGGGGTCTTTGATCTCGAATGCGCGGGCGTCTGCGAAGCCTAGAATCTCGCGCGCATAGTGCACGCCGGAATCATTCAGGCCGTAAAGACTCGTCCGCATGAAATAGGGCTTTTTCGAGAGATATTTCGCATGGGAGTCATGGTGCTGGATGCGGTCGAGGGTGGCGCGGATACCGCGTATGTCGTGAGTGCTGGGCTTCCGTACCTTAAGATACTCGGCAATGTCCTTCGGGGTAGCGCAATATAAATCAGCCAACGCTTCAATGGTCTTTAGCTTAGCTTGGGTCCAGCGGCTCAATGGTGTCGTAGTCGATGCCATTACCCTTAGTATGGGGATTTTGAGGGGAATTGGAAGGGGACTTGTCCACAGTGCGTTTCTTGCCATATCGAGCAACGGTACCGTCGATGATCTCTTGCTTGATGTCCTTTGCAGGCTGGAGAGGCTTCGGGGTATTAATAATGACCGTTGTCCCATCCGCTGCACGGTAGACTGCCTTTCCGATAGGAAGATCGGGAAGCTGCTGGAGGAAGGTAAGGGGCTTTTCTTTTTGCCGGCGCTCTAAGTAATCAATATCGTATTCGCAGTTCTCAATGGACTGTCTGACCTCCGCTTGCTGGTTATAGCCTTCATCGATGTTATCCCAAAAGCGTTTGCTCTCGTTTAAGTCTCGGAGGGTTTTTTTGAGTTCTCTAATCTTCTCGATATGGGAAAGGGCCTGCGGTTCCCGAAGAATGCCGGCAAGTTTTCCGGCGTTCGAGGGGTCTTGGTTAAATAGAAAAAATGTGGAAACACACCCAATGATCGCGGCTTCGATATTTGTATCAAGTTGGGTAAGGTATTGATTGGCGAGCGTGAGGCATAGTCCGAGGCCGCCGCCCATCGAAAGGATGTCGTCAAAGCCGGACGATTTGAATTGCTGGAACTCATCCACATACAACATGAAGGGAGGGTGTTTGCGTTTCGAGTCCTCCCGGCGGAAAATCGCCTGCTGAATTTTGGATACGATAAGCGAACCATAAAACATTCCCTCGTCTGATCGGGGCTTTAATCTGACCAGGATGACTTTTTTATCTTCAATGGCTTTTGCGATGTCAAGCATCGTAGTGACGGCGTGGCGCGGCGTTCCAAGAATTATTTGAAATGCCTCCGAGGTGACGAATCGTCCCATCCGGGAAATTGCGATCCCGACGCCCGATTCACCCTTCATGAGCTTTTCTGCCTGCTGTCCCCAAAATTTCGAGAGAACAGGATTTGATTTTATTTTGGGGTGAGTGCGTATGAGAGACCGATAGGATTCATCGGTAATGACGTTATAGATGTCGAGAAATGTCCCGCCGATTAGGTGGAGAGAAAGAACAGTAAATCGGATAATCGCGTCCATCCTGATGCCCAACCCGTCTTCCATGCGATTGAATATTTCGAGGATGTCGGAGATCAGGTCGGCAACTTCGTCATCGTTTTCGCATGCCATGAAGTCCATCGGGATGGGGTTTTTAAGATCGAGATAGATGCAGTCCTTTTTCCGCCAGTCCGGGATGGAGTTCACGAGCTTGGGAATGTCTTTCCCTTTGGCGTCGATAAAACAAACACCGTCGCCATTCGTAATATCCTGCAACGCCATCGCGAGCATCGTGGTCGTTTTGCCGAACTGGGTTTTGCCGGATAGATAGACGTGTCGTTTCCGGTCATCGGCCTTAATGTATCGCTTCATTCTTCGCCGATATAGATGTCCGGCTGCGTTTCTTCGGGGAGATAGACCTTGATAAAGGGATGGATCGATTGGACGATTTCGTGCCGGGTTGATTCCGGCAATTCGGCATATCGATCGGCAATCTGCCGGACTGTTGCCGAGAGAGGTGGGTCATTGGCAAATGTCCTGCTGAGCGCAAGCAGGAATTCGTGAATCTGGATTTGAACACCGACAGGTTTCATCAGTCGCCGCACCGTCCTAGCGATAGCGTACCCCGGTAGGGGCGAGCGCAGCGACGGGCATCTTGGCGCGGTAGCCGATAGGTTGAGTGAACGATAGGGCACGAAACGACAAGATGCCCGTCGGTAGACGAGGGACGGTGCGGCATACCAGTCATACCAGAAACTCCAGTAAAATCAGGCACTTATATCGGTCGCGGGATACTCGCGGCGATATTCTTAGCATACCGACGAGGGAAAAACTTCGGTATTCTTAGACTACCAGTGATTTGAGGCGTATAATAGCACAACCTCAGACCCGAAAGGGTCTTGGGGTGGTGTCCGGTCGTACCTGCCGAGCAGGGGGATCGGTCACAGCTCACAGTTCTTGCCCGTGAGGGCGAGAGGAATTCAAACCTGCGAGGGTATATGGATTCCAGTGAGCAGTGGTACACGGTGAAGCAGTTTGCAATGTCGTTCGGGCAAAGCCCCAATGGGGAGCCGAATGTCATGGGTGTGGACACGGTGAGGCGACGGATTCGGGATGGCTTACTCAAAGCATTCCGGCTCCCGAAGCGGTCGAATCGCCGGATCAGAACGTACGAGACACTCCTGATCTCGGAGACCGAGAGGCAGCGGTTCATCCGCGCGAACATGACTTCATGAAACGAGAAGGCCCGGTGGTAAGCCGGGCCATTCTCTTGGGTGCTAGGAGAAACTGGAATTATGATAGCAGGAAACGCGTACCGTTGGCGTACCAAATAACCGCGTTTCCACCGTTTCTTGCGTTTCGTGAGTGCTGAAGAATCAATAACTTATTTGGAATCAATGCGGAGCGGTAATGCGAATCCCCCTCTCTCCGCCATCTCAACTCATTTTATATCAATGGCTTAATGAGATTGGTGTACCTAATACGTACTTGAAAATCTGCACGTTATAACGACTATCGTGGGAACGAACAATCTGTACTAAGATCGGTGCAATGCGAGCGTGGCGCTAGTCCTTTTATCAATCCCCCTAAAGGGCGAATGGTAGCCACAATAATAATGAGTTCTTTTTCTTTCTGGATGATTTACGGCAATCGTCTTGACTCGGTCGTCGAGTAATTGCCACCCATTATATGAACCGATAATCTCATCTCTCGTGACAGGCGTGCTCTCGATTGCTGTGATGGCTGGTCGGTCACAAATGCCGCAGTACCTTTCTCCAATACATTTTCCGTTTCTATAGAACTTCATTTCTTCAAGGGGCAATTTTGGCTTTCTTCTAAGTTTTCATGGTAGTCGCCGCCGCAGTTCTTACAAACCTTCACATTCCCGCCGCAAGGACAAGAATGTTCTTCGTCAAATCCATGTTCTGTCTGGCGAGGTTCGAGTCTATTACAGTGTCCTGGCTTGTTAATTGGTTCATCCATCCTATTAATCAAACCACACTGGCAGAAAAGCGCAAGGTAGACTTGTACACAGGCAAACTTCAGAGGGCCCGACACTTTCGAAAGCACCAGTGCGCCGTCTTTGCGAATATGAAGGATAAAAGCGCCAAGCTAGCTGCCATAACGATCTTGAACGTCCATATGTGATCGCCAGGAACTAGAAAAATAGTATTAAGTATTGCCAACGCTGCCCAGAGAGCAAGGATGGACAAAAGCCAAGCTGCTAAGGCTAGCAGCGCTTTTGAGAATCGCTTTCTCGGCATACCGACAATGCTCTCATGACACGGTGGAATGTGGGGACGAAAAGCAGGCCACTAAATCCGTGTGTGTATTACGTGTGAAAATACCGCGTTTTCCGCTATTCCTGCGTATGTAGCGCCGCTAATTTATCAATAACTTACGTAGAATCAACGAGCTGTTCTAATCCGACTCCCGCCGCCTCCACCATACTTAAGATTTTTATTTTCTTGCACTTACCAATCAGGACCTAAAATTCGGGCCATTTTTGTGACCGTTTTGTACCCATTTTGTACCAGGGACACAAAGCCTCCCGATTTTTTGACCCATTTCAGCGTTCGAGCAAAACTCCAGCTGAAGTGGGAGGCCCTCATGGATTCGTTCGTCTTCACCCGTCACTCTTCCGACTGCAAATTCAAACGTGACCGGTTCTGCAACCGCTGCAACTGCCCCAAGTGGGTCGAAGGCAGGTTCAACCATGAGCGCTTCCGCAAGAGTGCCTCGACCAGGGTTTGGGGCGAGGCCGAACAGTTCCGCGAAAAACTGGAAGAGGCTCTGTCGAGAGGCCTACCGCAGACGGTCTTCACGCGGACTCGATCACGGCACCCGCCGTGACGCCCTCACCTCTTCGCGCCTCGGCGGCTCAACCGCAATCTACGGCCACCGCCTCCGTTCCGATTTCGCCAGGACCGGCCGCACCCCAACCTGAGGTGAATGCGCCCTCCACATCTCAAAGCGGCACCCAGTCCACCGGTCGGCAGAAGGCGAGAGTTACGGTCCAGAAGGCCGTCGATGCCTACATGACCGACGCCCGCAGCCGAGGGCTCAAGTCGGACACGATCAAGAAGCTCGAGAGAATCTTTAAAAAACAGTTCCTCCCGTGGACAAGGGCGCAGGGACTCGAATACCTCGATGAGGTCGATCTTGACGCCCTGCTCGCCTTCCGCAGCACGTGGACCGAGGGTGCCATCGTCAGGGCAAAGAAGCAGGACCGCGTCATCGGCTTCTTTTGGGACTGCTTCCGCCGCAACTACGTCACCCAGAATCCCGCTCTGTCGCTCAGCAAAATCAAGACTACCCCGGTTCCCACCGATTATTTCCCCCGCGATGAATTCGATAGGATCATCGCTGCCACCGAAGTTTATGGCGATGCTCGCGGTGGCTTTATTCCGATCGCGGACACCGTACCAGACTTCGTACTTTGACACTGCTGATGCGCTGGAGCGGGCTCCGCATCCGCGACGCGGTGACGCTTGAACGGCACCGTCTGCATGGCGACAGCCTCCTGCTCTATCAGGCCAAGACCGGGCAGGCGGTCTATGTGCCGCTTCCCGCCCATGTCGTCGATGCATTGGTGAATATCCCCGATGGTCCCAGGCCGAACCCACGCTATGTCTTCTGGAGCGGCAATGGAGCCGCCAAATCTGTGGTGGCTGACTGGCAACGAGCCTATCGTCGTCTCTTCGAGCTGGCCGATATCCGAGGGCTCGATGGCGAGCTGAAGCGTTGCCATCCCCACATGTTCCGCGACACCTTTGCGGTCGAGATGTTGCTCGCCGGAGTTCCCATGGATCAGGTCTCGATACTCCTCGGGCACTCTTCGGTGAAGATCACGGAGCGACACTACGCTCCCTTCGTGAAGGCACGGCAGGTCCAACTCCAGAAGAGCGTACGCAACGCGTGGAAGGTCGGCGAGCCCGCAGGTCAGGGACCAGACAACCATCCGCCGAAAGCCGCACGCCCCACCGGCAAACAAAAGGGGTGGGGGCTGATCGACAACACGAGACGGAAAATCCGGACGGCGTGACCGTCACTGGAAGCGGAGGCCGGAATACCTCGCCATGCGGATCTGAAAGGTGGCGTGAACTTGTTCCCAGTACTTGTCGAGGATATGGAAGACGCGTTCATCCTCACGCTCGTTGAAGACCAGCATGCGAATCCACGAGCGCAGCAGCATCGACTCGATCACGTCCTCTGGTACGCCTTCCTGTTCGCAGTGAAAAATGGCATGATGAATCTCGTCGATAACGACGGCATTCTCGCGTTCTCCTTCCTCACCGGGAGCAGGCGGTTTCCCGAACCAGCTTCCGTCGGTCGCCCGAGCCGCTTCGATCTTCGCGATTAGCTTCTCGACTGCTGCGCTCGTCGAAACAGGAAGGCGCTGCTCCGGCAGGTCGTCACGGAGCTGGTTCAGCACGTTCCTGACGGAAGCGCGATCGACATAGTCGAAGCGGTGGTGATCGGTCGGGTCCCACTCACTGTCCGCGGCTCTGCTGCGTCTTACGACAACGTCCAGCCACGATTCACGGAAGATCTGTTCCACCGCGAACGAACTGATCCCCTGCTCGTGCGCGGAAAGCACTGCAATCCCAAACTCCGACGCAGCGAATCGTCTCTGCCTGCCGATCGCGGATCGGCCGGACTCGTGATGCAGGCGGAAGCAAAGATCGATGACCCGGCCCTCCATTGCCGTCCGCCGATGGTATTCCTGGAGCAGACGGTCCCACTCCTTGAGTTCCTTCGCGCTCCAATCGTCCCGATTCTCGCTGGTCACAAAATTACCGGTCTTCTCGAATGCGTAAATAAAATCGGGGCTCGCTTTTTCTCTTCGGAACTTGGCGAGCATTTCGGCGCGCCATGCGGTCTCGCGAGCCTCCGCATCCCGACGCAGCGCTTCGTCGGTTTCAGGGCCTCGAGTTGAGTCCGAAGAATCGACAGTCCGTGCTCTGAACTTGTCTCTCAACTGGATAGCCTCCGAAAGAATCGTTCCCCATGCCCTTGCACTGAATTCTATTTTCTTCCACACTTGCCTGCCCAAGCGAGCCAGCACCGCTCTGCCGGGGCCCGCGCGCCGGAACGTTCGTGTCAGCCGTCGCCTCGATTTCTTCCATGTAATGGATGAATTTGACCGAATTTCCAACTCGAACTACAGCTACTTTGTGCTGGTCTGATGGATCCGCCGAATCCATCAGCGTTTTCGGCGGTTGGTCATGGCCCGATCAGCGTTATCCGAATCAGGAGAGATGCCACATGGATTTCCAACACGCTCTTAATGGTCCAGAAACCTTGCAGCAACCGGTGGGGTTGCAGGCACTCGAAAGACACTACACCGTGGCCCAGTTGTCAAAGCTCTGGTTTTTCAGCGAAAGCACGATTCGACGCCTCTTTATCAAGGAGCCGGGAGTCATCAAGATCGCTCACCAGCCGACGAGAGTGAGGAGAGGCTACACCTCTTTGAGAATCCCCGAGCGGATCGTCCAACGCGTCCATCGGCGTCTGCAGAGTATCTCCTGATCGGTGATTTCCCAGCTACACGAACGCTTACATCCCCGAATTTGACCGAATCTTGAAGCCGCCTCATGCTGACTCGGCATTCGAGGACGCCCAAATGAAGGGACGCACAGGGAATTTCATGATCGCGTTATTGCTGACGCTTCTCAATGCGGTCCCGACGGTGTACTACGGCGTAGCGATCTGGAAGGCTTGGCCAGGAGACATTTGGGGGCGCGGAATCTTGGTTTTCCTTGCCGTATTAGGGGCCACATCGGTCGCCAATGTTTGGGTTCAGGCCGTCCTTGGATCAAGCGGTTCGCTTTTTGGTCGGACGATTGAGCTCGGACAGGGTGCGACGCCGATTGCAGCGGAAACACGAGGGAGTGGCAATGTTTGAGTCGATCACGGATCTTGCTGACAAACTGGCCGCGACGGGGTACTTCATCGATCCAGTGATGACCCAGGTGGTGTTTCTTGCGGCCAAGCTGCAGAAGCCACTATTGCTTGAAGGGCCTGCAGGCTCAGGCAAGACTCAAGTTTACTTATCCCGCGGCACGATAGAAGCAAGTCTCGGCAATCGAAGCGCCGCGATCTCTGACATGCGGACGGCGCTTGGCCTCGCTGATCTTATGCACAATTTTCGCGGATTGACCGATGTTGGCGGAACTCTCGCGCAGACATACTTCGATAGCGGACAGTTGCACGAGGCACTTGATGCGATTAACTCTGCCATCCAGGCCAACACCAACATCCCCAAATGAGCTCTACCTTGCCCCCGCTAATCTCGCTCTGAAGGCCAAAATTCTCGACAAGATGGGCGACTCCGAAGCCGCAGACAGCCTTTTTCGAAAGAGCACCACTCTGGTCGACGCAATGATTCAGCGCGCTTCGACGATCAGTGTGGAACGTCAGCTCCTGGTCGAGATGAGCGACATTTATTCCTCCTATTTCGCGTCACTCTGTCGGCAGGGCCGATACGATGACGCCCTGCGAGTCCTCGAGAAGGTGCGTGGACGCCTTGAGGCAGAAGCTTTACAGCATCACAGCTCCCAGCCTCTACACGCCCCCACTCCGCAGGAACACGAATTGACGCGACTCAATATCGCCCTGATCAACACTGATGACCCGAAGAAGCGGGATGCCCTGATGAGCGATATCTACCAAACAGAGATCAGTTTAGGGCCAAGCAAGCTGGCTGCCGTTTCCATTGCCCATCCTGTGCCATTGCCTCAGCTTCAGCGCGTTCTTTCGCAAGACCAATTACTGATTGAGTATGTCCTGGCAAATCCAACGTCTTATGCCCTGGCCATTACAAAGTCGGGTATTCATGCCTATCCGCTGCCTTCAAGGACCGCGATTGAGGCCAACGCGACCAAATACCGCAACGAGATCCATGCCAAATTGACCGATCCCACACTTGCCCAGACTTTGTTCAGAGAACTTCTGGCACCTATTCAGGACTACGAAGAGAAGAGGGACCTCGTTATTGTTCCCGACGGTCAGCTCCACCTGCTGCCATTCTCGGCATTGGTGAACAAGGACGCATACGTACTTTCGTCCCACACTGTAGACGTTGAGCCGTCATCCACTGCATTCGCAATTCTGGTCAAGCAGGCGGAAGAAAAAGAAAAGCCGGAAATGCCGTACATAGGAGTGGCCGCTTGGACTCAAAATTCAGACAGCCGCAATCCGATCCTGCGCGCAGTTAGCGGTCCTGAACGGAGTGAATTCGTACCGCTGCCTCACAGTGAAGCGGAAGTCGAAACTATCGCTCATGATCTGCCGAGTCCGAACACGATCCTTCTCGGTGCGAATGCAACCGAAACCCGGTTCAAAGAATTGTCGACTGAAAGCACAGAAGTCATTCATCTTGCCCTTCACGGCTATGCAGACATCGACTACCCCGATCGCTCGGCTCTGATATTCGCACCGGAAGTTAATGGACCTGACGATGGGTTGTTGCAAGCGCGCGAGATTCGTGAACTCCACATAAGAGCAAGACTGGTCACCCTGTCTGCTTGTGACACGGGAGTCGGACCGGTTGGAGAAGCTGATGTCGCTAACGTGGTTAATGCCTTTATTGAGGCCGGGGCCGATTCGGTCGTCTCCACTTTGTGGGACCTCGAGGATGAGTCCACAGAGCATCTAATGACACTGTTCTATTCAAGGCTCGCCTCGCACCAGCGGAAGGTCGATGCGCTTCGTTCAGCGCAGCTCGACTTACTCAATCAAGGACTTTCGCCGTATTTCTGGGCCGGCGTCCAGATCGTTGGCGATCCCTCTGGAACACTCTGATGAAACGAGGACGCTCTATGACGATTTCCAGGTCACAACGCGAAACAATTCTCACAAGGATCCAGAGGCTCGTTGCCGAGAAATACTTCGATCCCAATTTCGACGACTCGGCGTGGAACGGAATTGTGGAACGACACCGCAGGACCATAGTTGATGCAGAAACCGAGGGGGCGTTTGAAAACTCGGTTGCCGCGATGCTTGCGGAAATGGCGCCAAGCCTCTCGCACTGCTATCAGACCGCACGCTCATTGCGCCGCCAAATGCAATCAACGCGAGCTTTTCGTTACGGACCATTGACGGTCAACCGTCTTGGGTCTTTAAAGATGTCCTTCCTGGAGGAGTTGCCGCAAGGGCGGGTATCAAAGCTGGCGATGTTCTTTTGTCGGTTGGTGGTAGGCCTGTCAATCCATCTCTTTCTGCAGGCGCCGCCCCGAATTTTGAAATTCAACAAAGCTTCCCAGTTGTTATTCTGCGCGGCCATCCTCCTGAGGAATTGACGATTTCACTTGAAACCTCGGCTCCCAAATACAAAGACAACCCCTATTCTGAACCGACCGCACTCGCGACTGGAACTCAGACCGGCAACATCTCTTATCTCCGTGTGAGCCTATTCCCGGGAGCGATCGGAATCGACTTCGCGAATGAACTCGATTCGATCTTTACCGGGCGCTTCAAGAACGCTGATCGGCTCATCATTGACATGCGCGGAAATCCGGGCGGCGGTATTGGAGGGCTCACTCTGATGAGCTATCTCACTCCCGGTCGCCACCCGATTGGTTACAGCAAAAGCCGAGAAATGGCTCGCAATAATATCTCCCCGGACGCTCTTCCAGTCTTCGACAGAGTCCCTCGGTCGAAACTGGCATTGCCCAGTCTCGCTTTCAAGTTTCTGGGAAAGACCTCAATTTTCCTGTACACCGAGGCGCTTGGCCAGCGGGATTGGCATGGCCGCACAGCCATCATGGTCGATGAACACACTGCCGGCGCTGCCGAAATGGTCGCCCAGTTCGCTCAGGAAAACAGTTTGGCGACAATAGTGGGAATGAAGACACCTGGCCGTCTGGTGACACGGAGAGCGAGTAAGCTCGGGTTTGGCTACCGGCTGGTGATTCCGATTGCGGCCTACGTGAGTGCCAAGGGCAACCAAATTGAAAGAAACGGGATCAGCCCGGATATTCCCATCCCTTGGTCCTTCGAGGACGTCGCCGCTGGTATAGATCGACAACTGATTGGTGCCGTCGACGCGTTGCGTGCCGCTTAGGTGGGCAAAACCCGCTCAGCAACTTCAGTGAGAGTCTGCAACGGCTGTCGGCTCGCACTCCTGACCTCTGCCGTGACAGTACAAAGGTGAGTCGTAACCTATTGAAACTACGCGTCACGGATGGCTTCTTTTGGCGCTCTGAGGTACCCACGGCAACCCTTATTGGACCCTTATCGGACCCCCGACCTCTGCCCTATAAACCTCTGCCTCTCTTGTCCAGAATCGGGCGGCTCATGTGTACTCGGTGATGAATGGTGCGAAGGGCTGGAGCATATCGGCAGAGTCTTCCGCTATCTCAAAGAGATCGCCCCTCTGTCTCCTGCTAAATCCGGGAATGTTGGTCCTAGCGCGACTCGTCGTGGAGCTTTAGCTATTCGGAGAATGGCGCTCCAGCGACCAGGTCTGCGAAATTCGGAGGTGTGAACCCCTCTACGTATCGAATGCCAAAATCCCGAAGAATGTTGTCAACCGCCGTCATCGGTTTCTGACGAACGACGTTGCAAAGGCATCCTTTAAACCCGTCCTTAAATGCCAGCCGAGGAAATGCGGTTAGGATCGCCTTCTGTTTCTCCTGCGAGATGCGATCAAGACCGGCGCCAAGGACATCCACCGCGATTCCTGAATGGGTCATTACTACTTCGGGCTCTTTGTGGAGAGCGAGTGTTGGGGTCGTGTGAAGTGCAATGGCGTCCCACACAACCTGCGTCTGCTGAGCTGAGATGCTGCGATCTTTCAAAAATTCGCGGGCCGCATTCGCGCCGTCTACCTCGAAACGATTCTCCCCGTTGTACCGCTCGGTCAAACCGAGATCGTGCAGGATCGCTGCTACAGCTAAGAGCTCAGCGTCCGGTGCTATCGCGGCGCTCTCTGCAAGGACGATTCCGAACAACCAAGAGCGCATCACATGATTGAAAAGAAATGGCTCTAACAAACTCCGCGACAAGTCCATCGCGTCCTGCACCAGCACTGTGTCGGGTACTTTGATCCCTGCGAAATCCATGTTCGTCCTTTCTCACCGTCAGACCGTTGGGATATGGGTGCGAGATCTACTCGATCGCGGCATCATTGAGCAATTTCTCTACCTTGGCGTCCAATTCCCGAGCGACCTTCAAGGCATCCAGGTTTTCGTATGGGACCAGAAAGCTGACCATTCTGTCGTAGGACAAATGCACGCCATCGCCCCGCTCATCCACGAGAACGGTGACAGGCGCATATGACCCTGCATCCGGAACATGCTTGGCCATCTCCTTCATGACGAGTGGATTGCCGATAACAAGCCTCACGATCTTCGGTTTTTCGAGACCTGTCTCCTTGCGGACTACCGCGCCGTGATCAAATTCCAAGAACAACATTAGCCCGGTTTTACCCATGTTGCGATTGATCACCTGTTCCAACTCGGCGAAGGTGCCCTGCGACGTGGACGCATTCGCAAACGCGGGAAGATCGAGTTGTCCGACACCGGCTTTCAGTGAAGCTACGACCGCGTCGAATGGTCGTGACGTTATTAGGCTGAAGCGTTGTACTTCAATTTTTTG
>Ga0207098_10269_pt1 | contig 16879 bp, 10 predicted proteins | sample Alteio_BWMinHeat_84_FD_153548 | JGI IMG/M metagenome (GOLD analysis project Ga0207098, IMG submission 153548) | Enriched cells from forest soil in Barre Woods Harvard Forest LTER site, Petersham, Massachusetts, United States -... | ecosystem: Environmental > Terrestrial > Soil > Temperate forest >...
CCTGCCCTATACTGCGCGAATCTACTCATATGCATCGAAACGCACAAAAGTGCGCAAGACGAGGACCGGAACTCATGATGCAGCCTCGCAAGATGTTCTCTGTCTGCATTCCCGCCTACAATCGCGCGAGGCACCTAACCGCCCTTCTTGATTCGATCTTCAGTCAGAATTTTTCCGATTATGAAGTAGTGATCTGTGAAGACCGATCTCCGGAGCGTGAGCTGATCGCAGCCACCATACGAGATTACCAGGACAGATATCCGGGCAAGATTCGTTACTATGAAAACCCTGAAAACCTCGGCTATGACGGAAATATCCGAACCCTCGTAGAAAGGGCGGAGGGATGCTTCTGTTTTTTCATGGGCAATGACGACGTCATGTGCCCAGACGCAATGGAAGATGCCGCCAGCGCTATCAAACGCCATCCTAACGTAGGCCTAGTGATGAAGAGCTATGGGTTGTTCGACGAAACACCCGAAAAGGTCAACCAGGTGATCAGGTGGTTCAAGGAAGAAACGGAGTTGCCGGCCGGGGAAACATCCATCCGCTTTGCGTTTCGTCGGTCGGGCGTGATCTCCGGGTACATCGTCGATCGGGACAGCGCACAGGCCGTCGCCACCAACAAGTTTGATGGAACCTTGTACTACCAGATGCATCTGACGGCGAACGTTCTCATCAACAAGACCGCCGTCTGCACGCCGAGCGTGCTCATCCTGTGCCGCGGCAATGAACCGCCGCAGTTCGGGAACAGCGAGAAAGAAAAGGGCAAATACGTTCCCGGCCGATACACCCCGGAGGCGCGGCTCAACATGGTTGGCGGAGCTCTCTCCATCATTCGCGACCTCAGGGACACACGCGGAATCGACGTGGTCGACGACGTGATTCACGATTATGCCAACTACTTTTATCCCTATATCAAAGACCAGTTGAACCTGCCTATCGGAGCCTTTTACAGGCTGTATCGCGGATATGGCCGGATGGGATTCAGAAAGTACGCGCTGTTCCATCTCTACTTCGTTCTCGGTTTTATCCTCGGCGAGAAACGCTTCGATGCATTGACAGCGATCGTACGGAAGAAGCTGGGACGCAGCCCCCGCCTTGGAAAGCTATAGCCTCCGCAAACCGACCGCCCCTCTTCGTTTGCGGTCTGTTAGCCGGGATCAACAGTGTCGGGTAACTTCGCCGCGGTCGCGGCGGGACTGGCATGGCGCGTGATGAAGCGTTTCTTAAGACGAAGGAAAAGGAAAAGGAATCTCAGGAGCTGGAAGAAATCCGCGGTATAGAAAACCATGTGCCCATGAGCGGAACACCCGCCCGCGATTTGGGACTAATCCAGCAAGGGTATCCGAATGACCAATGCACCGTTAGAGGGCTCCGGCCGCTGGAGGGCCGATTATCGATGTCACGCCGCCGACTTATCTTCAACTGCCGCCGAGCTGCGCCACGCATGAATTGCCCCTCGGGCTGCGCCCAGGAATTGCGCACAGGCACGCGCTGCGAGCAGAAGCGGAGAAACCAAACCAACGGCCGCGTCCCTCTGTAAGGCTCGAAAACAGAACGGTAAGGTGCTGAGGAGGAACGCGCCCAGAACGAGCCATGTTGCCGGAATTGCCGGCCGTATTCCCAGATCGAACAACACGGCTCCCATCAGTGCCGGCGCAAGCAGCAACTGCAGCTTCATAATCTGCGGCGTATGGCTATCCTTCAGGCCTTTGGCCGGATTCTTGCGCACCGCCAGCATCCGCCAGTACGCAAACTTGTACTTCTTTTTCAGATAGCCGGAAAAGCTGTTCGGATGGGTATGATAGACAACCGCGGACGGAGCGAACTTCATCTTCCAACCTCGCCCCGACATGCGATAAGACAGTTCGGCATCCTCTGCACACGCCACTGGAAATGAGGTGTCGTAACCGCCCATTTCAAGAAACCGATCCCTCCGAAACGCCGCCGAGTACGTGTCAACAAAATCGATGTCGGCCAGCCTCGCCATCAGCCGATAGCGGTCTTCATATTCGATTTGCACAAAACGGGCCATCAGCTCGCTCTGATGGGTGCGATAGATTCCCTTTGCCCCGATCACTTCGGGATCTTCAAACGGAGCAAGCATGGCGTCAATCCAGCCCGGCGTGGGAACGCAATCGTCATCGGTGAACAGGATAATCGAGCCCTGCGCCTCGCGCGCACCGTGATTCCGTGCGACCGCCGGACCTGCGTTGGGCTGGTTAATCAGGCGAACATCCGGGACACGCTCAACGCGAGATAAAGTCTCGTCGGTTGAACCATCGTTGACGACTAGGATCTCGATCCCGCCGCCATGCAACTGGCTCAGCAGGGCGTCCAGGCAATGCCCAATTCGGTTCGCTCCATTGAACGTCGGAATGATGATGGAGACTGACGCAGCCGTGATGGTTCACCCTTCCTGGCGTCCGAAGCGGCGACAATCTGACCACCGCCGACCCTTTTTTCTCGAGGGGCCGCGCGGGGCAAAATCCTCGCGTTGCCTGGCGATCAACAAAGGCTACACCGTCGCGTCTTGAGCCTTGGGAGGCACGACGCTCTTGTCTTCAGGCTTTCCTTTTTTGTCGTGCTGGCTTCCGCGCAACAGGTATTTCGACAGGGTAACGAACCCTTTCAGATTGCGCTGCAGCTCACGGCGATCCTTCATCGACTGTTTTAGCTTGTAGGCAAGATAAGAGGGATCGAGATAGAACTTCCGTCGCGCACGATCACAGAAACTCACTAGTTGTTCGTGGGTGATATTGGGAAGGGTGACGACGCTGTTATGAAGCCCGTCCTTGGTCAACCACGCATCCCAAGTTTCTATCTGAATGTAATCGCGCTTCTTCGCTTCCTGATAGGCGACCGTTCCCGGATAGACCATGATGGGAAAAAACTGGGCTGTGTCGGGCCGGAGCTTCTTTGCAAATTGCAGGGTCTTTTCCATGCTCGCCGGCGTCTCATTCAGATTCCCAACCATGAAGCAGCCATGGACCATAATCCCCGACTCGTGGCAGCGGCGCACGAACCGGTGCGCTTCTTCGTGATACTTCGCGTCACGGCGATCATCGTTGTTCTTGTGCATGCCGTGAATCACTTCCACATCGCCGCTTTCGAATCCAACGCAGAACAGGCGTGCGCCCGCCTTGTGCAGCGTGGAAAGCAACTCTGTTTCTGCGCCAATGTCGGCACGGCAATTGGCGTCAAAAGGTAACTTGTTTCCACGGCGAATCAGCTCGTTCGCTAACTCAAGGGTCCGCGGCTTGCTCACGATGAAGGTGTCGTCCTCCAGCATGACCGTCTTGATTTCCGGCATCTCGCGGGCCACGAAATCGAACTCATCGGCCACATGCGACACCGAGCGGAATCGCATCACGTGACCGCTGAAGGTTTGCGGGTATACACAGAACGAGCAGTGATAGGGGCAACCGCGGCTGGTATCGAACACCACCAGCGGCCAAAGTGAGTGCCCATAGAAATAATCCGGAGTATGCAAAAACCGCTTATAGACTTCGCTGACGAAGGGAAGCTCGTCCAGGTTCTCGATTGCTGCCCGTTGTTTGTTCACCACAATCTCGCCAGTCGCCGCCCGGCGCCAAACCAGGCCGTCGACCCCCGAGAGATCGGCGCCGCAATCCAATGCCGCAAGCCAATCGCGAACCGTGTATTCGTACTCCCGTACCGCGACCGCCTGGAGGGCCTTGGACGACGCCAGCGTCTCTTTCGGAAGAGCCGATACGTGACGGCCCACAAGCAGCACGTGCAGCGAAGGCCTGGCGGCAACTAGTGATTCCACCACGCTGGTATCGTTCAGAATGCTCGGAGTCGAAGTGTCGCAGATCACGGCTTCGATATTCTTCGCCTCAATCCGGTCAATCACCGCTTGAACTGACGCTCCGCACGCCGGCGCATCAACCAGGTCGACATCGTGTCCATTTTTGATTGCGACTCCAGCTGCCGTTGCAAGCCACTTCGGGTAGTAGAGCGTGCCGCTTTTCGTCACTGCCGGACTGCGTTGCTCTCTCGAGTAACGGGGGTGAAACGGCGGATTAAGGAACAAGACTCGCATCGCGGGGGACGACCTCCGACCTTCGTCGATTATATCAATCGATGAAGTTAGTTTCAGGAACCACAACCTATCATGAGCCGCATGCATCCAACCTAACCCGGCGGAACAACGACACATCCAAAGCAGATTAGCTCCTGCTTTCCTCTTGGACGGATTTTGTATTTCAAATGTCTACACCACCAAGGGGACACCGACTACTAGCAAATCTCTTAGTATGCGCATACTTCACGGGCACTTCCGATCTCAGGCTACCTAGGTTTTTCCACCCTACATGCGATACAGTCTCTGGCGCCATTGTGCGCATTTCGTTCCAGCACCATCCACTTATCCAGCGAGTCGGCGATAACTCGCCGCACACGCTTCTTCGCTGCCGTCCAGCCCCGAAGACGGGTAGAAAGCGGACGATTGGAAACGATTTGCGGCAGGCAGTAGGCGATCTCGGCCATTGAAATACAGTGCCGCTTCTTCACGCACTTCCCCGAAGCGTGAAACCCAGCACGAATTGTGCCCTCTGAATCAACGAGCGCCCTTGCGCCCAAGCACCGCCGGTATCGTTTTTATGAAGATGCCGAAATCTTCTCTCAGGCTCCAGTTCTGGACATAGGTTGCGTCCAGTTTGGCCCGCTCGGAATAATCCAGATCGCTTCGCCCCGACACTTGCCACAATCCGGACAGACCAGGTGTTGCTGCGAGATAAAAGGAGAGAAGATGCTTATAAAAGTATGTCTCCGCCTTGACAATCGGGCGCGGTCCGATCAGTGACATGTCCCCTCGCAGAACGTTGAAGACCTGCGGCACCTCGTCAAGACTCCACCGCCGCAGGAATCGGCCGATCAGTGTCACCCGGGGGTCATGGTGGCGCTTATTCATTCTCCAATGCAGGATTACACCCTCCGGATGCGATCCCCCACCCCGATGGGGTGCCGTGTGAGGACGCATCGACCGGAACTTCCATATTCGAAATGGAACGCCATTCCGACCGATCCTCTCCTCGCTGTAAAAGACGGGGTACGGCGAAGTCAGAAGTATAGCCAGCGCAATCAGAGTGCCTGGAACAAAAAACAACAACGCCATCAGCGACGCACACGTCACATCTAAGGCCCGCTTGACATAGCGATATCGCCACGAATCGAGCGGTATTTCTGCCAGCATCGATAGGCGTGCAGAATGCGCGTCCTCAGCGGCCTGACTTTCGTCGATAGCTACAAATGGTTCGTCGTAGACAACCTGACCTTGCAACCGTCTCATTAGCCCCTCTCTGAGGAACAATCGCTTAAATGCAAACCCGGGCGCACCACTCCATTGGGCACAAACTTGCCTATCCCGCCTGAGAGTGACTTACAGATTAGTCAGATAAGCCAAACCGCCGGCAAGGTTGCATGCCATAAAGAATCGTAGAACGGTACGCTTTCGCGGACGTTTTCAAGCACGATGACTGGGAACTGCCGAGGCTTCATCCGGGGTAGATACCGCTCTTGAGCCCTTTTTTGACCTTCGGATCGTTCTGTCGCGATCATTTCCATTCAATCGCAGATCCTATTTGCACAACAGAGGAAAGCCGCGATCTTCGGTTAACGAATCAAATTTGATCAAGTACGCTGACGCAGTCAAGTGACGGTCCCGCATCTGCATTTCGTGAGCTTCTTACTCCCCAAGCAATGCTGCGCGAAGAATGGAACAATAGCTTTATCTTTGCACAGCGACCTTCCCTCCCGCAAATGAAAGATAAATCTCACAATCGAGCAATATTGCCCGGGCTTACCGCTAGGTTCAATACCGGCATGGACTCGGGAAGACAGCGAACAATCCCTCACTTGGATATGCGTGGTTTCTCCCCAAGAAGGGACAATTCGGCGGAAATCGGGTAGTCCGGACCTGGCAGCCCCGAACTCAAATATGACAATCGGATGACAACGCTTCCGGGCCAACGTTCCCTCCCGAACCAGAACGGGAGGTTGCCGATCGACGAAGAGTCTTGATGGTCCGTCGCGCGGCGCGGGGTAACCCGACCGTTGCGGATGCATTCAGACCGATTGCGAACAAATATACCACCGGGGTAATACGCCTCTAAATAGCCCGTCATTTTCATCGCTTCTGACAGGAACACGGGCGCCATGAAAAAGTCACGGTGCAGACCACGTTTGGTGAACAGACACCGCGATATGATGCATAAGAAAACGCCGCCACTCTCCAGACGGCGTTTTCTTCGATTTGAATCCCAGGAATCAGTTGCTTTCCTTGGAGTCAATCCTCATTCCGTAGAATGATTTCCGCACGAAGAACACCGACACCAGGAAGAAACCGACTGCCAGCACGTGCGTGAGCATAGGATTGTTCAAACTGAGCGTCACCGCCAGCTCGACAGCCAGTAGTCCGAACAACGTCGTGAACTTGATAATCGGGTTCATTGCCACCGATGAGGTGTCTTTGAACGGATCGCCGACTGTGTCTCCGATCACGGTAGCGTCGTGAAGAGGCGTCCCTTTCTGTTTCAGGTCGACCTCTACCACCTTCTTTGCATTGTCCCAGGCCCCGCCGGCATTCGCCATGAAGATCGCCTGGTACAGGCCGAAGATCGCAATCGAGAACAGATAGCCGACAAATAGGAATGGCTCCATGAACGCGAACGCGAGCGTAGAGAAGAAGACGGCGAGGAAGATGTTGAACATCCCCTTCTGCGCGTACTTCGTGCAGATCTCGACCACCTTCTTGCTGTCAGTGACCGATGCCTTCTCCGCGCCTTCGAGGTGGATGTTCGCCTTGATGAACTCGACCGCGCGGTAAGCACCTGTGGTGACCGCCTGCATGGAGGCGCCCGCAAACCAGAAGATCACTGCGCCACCGCAGATCAACCCAAGCATGAAGGGCGCGTGGAGCAGAGAGAGCTTATCGACGTTAGTGGTCAGTCCGTGGGTCAGGGCCATGATGATCGAGAACGTCATCGTGGTCGCGCCCACCACGGCAGTGCCGATCAGTACCGGCTTTGCCGTTGCCTTGAAGGTATTGCCGGCTCCATCGTTGGCTTCCAGCAGGTGTTTTGCGCGCTCGAATTTCGCGTCAATGCCGAAGTCCTTTTTCAACTCAGCTTCGATGTTGGGAACAGTTTCGATCAGCGACAACTCGTACACGGATTGAGCGTTGTCGGTTACCGGCCCGTAGGAATCGACGGCAATTGTGACCGGGCCCATGCCAAGGAAGCCGAACGCAACCAGGCCGAAAGCGAACACGGCTGGAGCCAGCATCAGAACTGCCATAGACGCGCCGGTGCTGAAGTAATAGCCCAGTCCCATGAGCGCGACCATGCTAAGCCCCAGCCAATAGGCTGACATATTGCCGGCCACGATCCCCGACAGGATCCCAAGGGAAGCTCCACCTTCCCTTGCCGAAGTAACGATCTCTTGCACGTGGCCCGACTTGGTTGAAGTGAAAACCTTGACCAATTCGGGTATCAACGCGCCCGCCAAGGTTCCGCACGAAATAATGGAAGCCAGCTTCCACCACAGCGATCCGTCACCAAGAGTTGGGATCATGTAGAACGAGACAATGTAGGTCAGGACGATGGAAACGATGGACGTGATCCACACCAGCGAGGTCAACGGCGCCTCAAAGTCCATGTCGTCGGAGTCCGCGTATCTCGCCTTGGCGATCAGGCCATTCAGGAAGTATGCGCCCGAGCTCGAGATCAGCATTGCCACGCGCATCACGAAGATCCAAACCAGCAGTTGCACCTGCGTTGTAGGATCCTTGACCGCCAGCAAGATGAACGTGATCAAGGCCACACCGGTGACGCCGTAGGTTTCGAAGCCGTCGGCGCTCGGGCCCACGGAGTCACCCGCATTGTCGCCCGTGCAGTCTGCGATCACTCCCGGATTGCGCGCATCGTCTTCCTTGATCTTGAATACGATCTTCATCAAGTCTGAGCCGATGTCGGCGATCTTGGTGAAAATGCCCCCGGCGATACGAAGGGCCGCGGCGCCCAGCGATTCGCCAATCGCAAAGCCAATGAAGCACGGGCCCGCATAATCGGCCGGGATGAACAACAGGATGAAGAGCATGATGAGCAGTTCGACGGAGATCAGCAACATGCCGATGCTCATGCCGGCCTTCAGCGGAATCGCAAACAGCGGATACGGCTTGCCGCGCAATCCCGCGAATGCTGTCCGTGAGTTCGCAAAGGTGTTGACCCGAATGCCGAACCACGCCACCCCGTAGCTGCCCGCGATGCCCACCAGCGAAAACAACAAAATAATCGGAAGCGTAACCCCAATCGGTTTATCCGGCACCGGCGCCAGCCAGCCGAAGTACAGCGCGATAATGACCGCGATGAAAGCCCAGAGCAGGAGAATAAACTTGCCCTGCGTTACCAGGTACGTCTTGCACGTCTCATAGATCAGTTCGGAAATGTCGCGCATCGAGCGATGAACCGGCAGGTTCTTCAACTGCACATAGATCGCCAGGCCGAACAACAGGCCGCCGACGCAGAAGAGCAATCCGATCATCAGAAGGGCATGTCCGTTCATGCCCAGAAAATTCACGGTCGACAAATCCGGCAGCACCAGGTTGGCTTCGCCTCCGCCGCCTGCGTGTTCTGGCTGTGCATGAACGATTGTTGGGGCCAATGCGGGAACCAGCAGCCCCAGAAGCGCCGCCACGGTCCTGTATTGACGCTTCAGGAACATCGCCGCGCCACTCTTGATGGCTGCCGCTTTCCTCTGCATATCCGGCGTTCCTGTAATCGAACCGATGACCTGTCGTGCAAAAAAAACGGCAACAACGAGCGACAAGACGCTCACGCCGAGAAAGTAATACACCCATTCCTGTGCTGTCACATGTCCTCCCAGGTTAAAGTTTCAAGCTGTATCAGCGACGACTCCGGCAGAGGCGGCCCCCGAAAAGCCGGGGGAAAGTCACCGGAAGCGTACCATCCGTACCCACCTCTGTCGAGTGACTGCAATCACAGAGAGGTTACAGCTATCCCACATGAGCGAAATTGGCCGCAAACCCTTCTCAAACGTGTACAGTACGGGCTAAGGAGAATAGGGCCCATCGATGACTTCGTCCACCATGCTCACACCGAGGCAAGCGGCCGAGAAGCTCGGCATCAGCTATCCTGCACTCAAACACTGGATCCTGGCTGGACGTATCCGCACCATCAAGACTCCGGGCGGACACCATCGCGTTCCCCTCGACGCCCTCGATGAGTTCCTGCCTCATGCCGTCGCCCGCCCCGGGGCGGCCCGCATCAGCGGACGCAACCAGTTGCTCGGAACCATCATCGAGGTCACCATCGAAGGGCTGCTCGCCAAAGTCGTGCTCTCCGTTGGAACCCAGCGCGTCACCGCCATCATCACCGCCGACAGCGCTCGGGAACTGGTCCTCAAGCCCGGAGAGGAAGCCCTCGCCCTCATCAAGGCCACCGAAGTCATGATCGGACGGCCGTGAAAGACAGCCACTAGCCTTCAAGCTCTTTACGTCCCGTTGCAAAATGCTCCGTCACAATGCCTTGAGGAATTGAAACCGGTTCGATCTGCTGGTCACAGCAAGTAGCTAGAAGCCGCTTTATCATTCAATCGGAATGTCGATCTTGTCCCCGGGCAGTGCGACCTGCAGCTTCTGAACCTCCGGATCCCGCACCTGCCCACTCGGCAATGGATGAAGCTTGAACAGCACCAGCATGTTTCGGTCGGGATGATCGAGCGCGTGAAACGTGGCCACCTGCTCCACTGAGTACCGGCTGTGGATGTCCTCCAGCGTGCCCGGATCGAATTCGTTCCATGTGGCAAACCAGCCCGGCTCATAATCGCGCAGCTTCGACACCAGGTCCTCGGTGCCGAAGTCGTCGCAGATCGCCGGCAGGTGCGTGATCATGCTGATCTCGTCGCCACTGATCGAGAGCAGAAGCCGCTTCCCGTTGGGATGCTGATCGATATAGCTCGTCAGCTTACGCGCAGCCGGCACCAACGTATATTCGGGACGAAGCGCAAGACCCGCAGTCCATTCGCCACCCAGGCAGGCGGCCACCATGGCCGCTCCCGTGAACGCGAACCCCAGAACCGCGGCTCCATTCCGCATCCACGCCGGCCATGGCTCACCGCCTCCGACGTCCTCCGCTTGCCCGCTCAGGCCGGCCAGCGCTTTCGTCCCAGGCCCCGACAACAGCGCCTCGATCCCCATGGCGGCCACGAAGAACGAAAAGAACACCACGACCGCGTAGTAGCGCGGCTGCGGATGGTTCTGATACGTCATGAACCCGATGTACCCCGCCACTGCCAGCAGCGATGCGCCAAAAGCCGGATCCAGCCACAGGCGACGGCTCCAGCAACTGCGCCACGCCACCGCCGCACAGAGCGGAATCAGCCCTGCCACCGGGATAAGGATCCGGTCGACCCACAATCCGCCATGAAATGACCACCACAAGCTGAGCAGCGGCCAATAGAACTCCGCCGGCTTGGAGTATTTGTTCACCACGAACAGATACTCATAGTCGCGCAGCAGCCCTGCATGAATCACGAGCGCCATCCACAGGCCAAACGTCGCGGCAAATGCGCCCGCTGCCCCCACCGCGCAGCGCACCGCCAGCCTCCGCTGCGGCCACAGGGGCGCGAGCAGCGCCCATCCAATGGCAGGCAGCAAAAACACAGCCGTGGTCTTGGTCAACATCATCAGCGTAAAAAGCACGCCGATCCCCGCGCTCGCGAGCACTTTCCGTCGAAAAAGCGGAAGCCGCACCGCGAGATTCAAGGCCGCCAGCGTGAAGGCGGTCAACATCGGTTCCAGGATCGCCAGCCGGCTGAAGCAGTAGAGAAACGGACTGGTTACCAGAAAAGTAACCGCAAGCAGCGCCATCCATCGCGGTCCGCGCGCGCGAAGAAACCAATAGCTCAGCAGCAGGTTGGCAAAAAAGAACCCCACCGCCAACCCGCGTGCGGCTTCAATCGACACCCCGGTAAAGCTGAACAACACCCACTCGAGCAGCGGCCACACCGGCACCGCCGGCGCGGGATTGAAGTCGCCGCGCAGGTACCAGTTCCCGGACAGGTGGGCGCGCACCGCCGCATTCCCATACCAGCCTTCATCGGTGTACTTGGCCCAATCGGAAATCCAGGGAGTGTTGTTGGGAAAGTCCGCGCTCAGATGAAGTGCATGCAGAACGGCAAAGCCGCCAATCACGATCAGCCAGACGGCGTATGCCCAACGCCTGGGTCGAATTGCCAATTCGTCTCGTTCTCCAGTGAAGTGATTCGAGTCCGGAACCGTCGAAATCGGTTCGCCTGCCACACCTGCTCCGTGCCTCATCCTTGCGCGTTACCGGGGTCCCCGGCGAAAGGTCTTCGTCGCTGGGGTGGCCGGACGCACGGGTGGGAAACCACTGAACTCAGAAGCCTAATTGCCCGGCGGTTCATTGTAGTATCCGGTGTTGGTCCGCACCATCATCCCCGGCTGATTCACCTGCACCTCGAGATCATGATATTCGTCCGCATGATCGGCATGCGGGGGATCGAAGGATAGTCGATAAAACGCATTCGCCTCCGCAACACACTGATTGATCTGTCCCGCCAGGTCATTATCCGGGCCGAGGATGCGCCCGCCCGTCTGGCTCACCAGGACCTTCAGGGCCAGGTCGCCGATATCGGCTTGTTGCTCGGTCGGCACTCCTTTCAAAAACGACTTGTACAGAAGCGAGCGCGAAGGGCCTCCTCCCATGCTTGAGTCTTCCGGTGAAACGCTGTAGACCACGATCCGGGCTTCCCGCAGTCGATTGGTTAGTTCGACAATGACGTTGAAGTACTGCCGCCGATCCGTCTCACTGAACCGGAAAGCCTGGCTTTGCAGCATCGGCCAGCCCGGCCCCACCCAGATCAGCAGCTTGCGGCCCGGCTTTTTTGCTTCATTCTCCGCGATGGTCGCCATCTGGTGCACCGAGATTTGCGCCCGCTCTAGCGCCCCTTCGCTGCCCATGGCCGGGTTTATCGAGCTGATGTGGCCCTTGATCTGATTCAGCAGGTCCAGCTGCGCAAGCCCGTCCACCGAGGGTCGTGGTTGAATCCGCAAACCCTCCGCCGTGAGCAGCATGATTGACACAGGCTGAGCCAGGTGCCCGCCGTTCTGGCGCAGAAACTCCGCCAGCTCCGACTTCACAAATGCCACCTGCGTAAACGGCAAGTTCAACTCATCGACCACCAGGATTACATCGACCGGCGGATCGGGTCTGACCGTAGCCCCGTCGTACGAGTGGAACGACAGGATTTTGGACGACCGCGCATTGTCCAGCAATTTGAAGTCCCAGGGCTCAAGGCCCCTGACCGCCTTCCCCGCCGCATCGTTGACGACGACGTCAAGAGACATATGCCCCTCGCGAACCGCGCTCGCCGCCGCTGGTTTGGGCGCGGGGGGACGCTGGACCAGCACCGGATCCGGCGTCCGCGTCGGGTGTTCCGGCTGCGACAGCGGTGCCGTCTCAGGCGCCGCAGGAGTTGCCTCAGCCCCTGGAGTCGGCGATGTCGCCTCTTCGTCCGCTCCTGACAGCGGCGCGGATTCTTCCGGCTTCGAACTGGTCGCATGCGAAGCCGGTGGGATTGCAGGGCGCGCCGGTATTTCCAGCGTTCCCGCTCGTTGCCCGCCCAGGTCGTAAACTCCGGTGGCGATAGTCGTCGCCGTCGACGGCACGTCAATCTCCATGTGCAACATGAGACCCGACCGCTGCGCCGCCTCGTACGAAGCCGGGTTCAACGCCGCATTGGTCATCCCGCCTGCCCAGTTAAGCTTTTTTCCCTCCTCGTCGTAGGCCACGATCGCTGTCTCAATCATGCCAACCTGCGTTCCGTTGGCGGCCGCTTCAAGAGAGAGTCCGGATGGCGGGATGGTGAAATTGACGCTGTAGCGCATGACCCGTCCGGAGAGCTTCGCGTTTCCCCCGGCAGGCGCCGCATTCGCCGGCCGGGGCGCCGACTGCACATAGGCCTCGTATACAACTTGAGTTGCGGGAGGCATTCCCGGAAACAGCAGCGAGGGAAGCGGATCCGATCCTGCCTGCGCGTCGCTGTTCGCCGCAAGCCCCCCATAATAGCCGCGCCGGTAGGCGAGCTTCAGATTGGGCTGATCGACTTTCACTTCGATGCGCCGGAATTTGCCGTCCGGCCGCTTCGACGCGGGCGTGTAGACCAGCGTGTAGTACTGCGCAACGTCGCCCAATATGCGCGCCGTCGCACCTTTCAAGCCGTTGGTGCCATAAACCGCCTGGCCGCCCGTTTCCGAAGCCAGCCGCTCCATCGCAGCCGTGTTCGCGTTTCGGACCAGGTTCTGCTGCTCATCCGCGCGTACGATGTCCCCTCCATGGACCTCCTCGATGCGGGTAGCGGCCTCGCTCGAAACGCTGTTCACGACGCCCAGTACCGAAACCGGGTAAACCGCGATCTTCGATTCCGCCAGCAGCCCGGCGGCCTTCCGAATCCCCTGCTCCGATCCATCCCGGTATCGGCCGGAATGCGCCTCGTCGCCCTGGGGAAACAGAGAAACCGGAAATGAGCCCGCAAACCAGATCAGGTTCTTCCGCCCCGGCGCGCCCGCAGTGTTGCGTGCCAATTGTTCCAGCGCCGCGAGCGTCCGCTCCGTCCGGTCGGCTTCCTGGACCGCCGCGACGCCCTCGCCGCCGGCGTGTTGGGCTCCACTCTTGGCGAACAGCGCGGCCGTCATCCGGTCTTCGACATCCTCCTGCAGGCCGCGGGCCCCGGCTGGCAAAGCCGTCGCCTTTTGCCTGCGCATCGCCGCCTGCAGCCCTGATACGTCCGTGGTGAATCCGCTCACCAGTTCCAGCCTCGATTGCAGGATAAAGATTGCGATCCTTGAGCGCGGCGGCAGGCTCTCGAGAAATCCCTCCACCGCGCCGAACATTGTGCGCTGGTCCTGCGGCGCAGTGTTCAGTTCGTCGACAAGCAGCGCGGTCCCTGTATCACTCGCCGCCGCCGGCCGGTTCGTAAACACATCGGGCGGCAGCGACGGCGAAGCGGAATCGGCCTCGGCCGGAGCCGAGTGTTCTTCGAAAAAGTCGATGGCCTGGGCCTTGCCGTCTTCCAGCACGGTGAAATCCCGCTGCAGCAAGCCCATTGCAGGTTCTCCGCCGGCCTTTGTCACTACCACATCGACTGCCACAGCCTGCGCAGTGATATGAAACGCAGGCGCGTCGTTGGGATGTTTCTCGCCCGCACCCTGTGCCAGGACCACCGCGCCCATGCCCGCGCAAACCAGGGAAAACAGCAGACGACCCGCAAACCGAAGACCCACCGAACACCGCCATTCACCTGTCGGGGAAAAACCATTCTAACCCCGCCAGCTCCCCTGTTCTGGGAACCCCGAACCCACCCGGATTGTTTCGCCAAGCCGCTGCCTCGCCAAAAAAGAACCAACCATCCGTCCAGGGTGCCCCAGGTCCTGATCCTGGAACCTGGGAGACCATCCATCCCTCCAAAATGCCGCGCTCAGCGCCTGCCCGATCGGCCAGGTCGCAATACCCGCCCGGCGGATGCGCCACCCCCGGCCCCCGTTGCACAGTATCTCCAGCGGCCCCCAGCCGCAGGAGCAAATCATGTCGAATTCCCTGCTTGCATTCTCAAACGAGCTCGCCGATGCGGTGGAACGAGCCGGCTCGTCGGTCATCGCCGTCCTCGAAGGCGGTCGCGAAGGTGTCAGCGGCACCCTGTGGCGCGACGGACTCGCCATCACCGCCGAGCACACCATTCGCGGCCTCGATGAAGTCACCGTCCTCCTCCCCTCCGGAAGCAAAGCGAAAGCCAAAGTCGCCGGCCGCGATCACGGAACCGATATCGCCATTCTTCAGGTCCCCGCCGGGCTCGCGAGCATCGCCATCGCCGACGAATCCCAAACCCGGGTGGGCGAAGTCATCCTCGCCGTCGGACGCCGCGAGGCCGAAGGCATTGCCGCCACCTACGGCATCGTCAGCGCCATCGGCGGCCCCTGGCGCACGTGGCAGGGAGCCCGCGTCGACCGCTGGCTGCGTCTCGACCTGAATCCCTTCACCGGCTTCTCCGGCGGCCCCGTCGTCAACCCGCGTGGCGAAGCCCTCGGCATGGCCACCTCGGGCGCACGCCGCTCTGCCGTCTTGATTCCCGCATCCACGGTGAACCGCATAGTGGATCAGCTTCTCCAGCGCGGCCGCATTGCCCGTGGCTATCTGGGCATCGGCATGCAGCCGGTTGCCTTTCCTGAGGCCGCCCGCCGTCCGCAGGGCCTCACCGCCGACCAGGGATTGCTCGTGGTCGCCGTCGCCCCCGGCAGCCCCGCGGAAACCTCCGGCATTCTGCTCGGCGACATCCTGGTCGCCGTCGAAAGCTCGCCCATTCAGGGCATGCACAGCCTGCAGCCTTTCCTCGACAGCGAAAACGTCGGCAAGCCCATCAGCCTGGACATCGTCCGCGGAGGCCAGTTGGTAAAAGTCTCCGTGACCGTCGGTGAAAAGCCAAAACGCTAGCTGTTAGCTATTGGCGTGCACACCGGAATTGCGGGTGCCCCAGGTCTCGATTTTGAGACCTGGGAATCACGCTAAACCTCATCATCACTCCAGAAGAAGGAGCTAAGAGCTATTAGCTAAGAGCTAACAGCTGTCTCTCCCATGAATCCGCCCACCTCATCCGGCATCACTATCGGGTATGCAGTCGGTTCCATCGCCGCCTGGCTGCGGCAGATCACGGTCCGCGTCAACGGGCCGAACGGCTCCCGTGGCTCCGGCGTGATCTTCTCTGCCCGGGGTTTGATCGTGACCAATGCCCATGTCGCACACTCCCGCGTCCACACCATCGAGTTCGCCGATGGAAGAAAACTGCAGGGCTGGCTCGTTGCCCGCGATCCGGCCTGCGATCTGGCGGCGCTCGCTGTAGGCGCCGATCACCTCCCGGCTGCGTCGGTGCGCAGCGCCAGCACCTGCCGCGCCGGTGAGTTGGTCATCGCGGTAGGCAATCCGATGGACGGAGAAGGAGCGGTCAGCACGGGCATCATTCACACCCCTCCCGGAAAGCGTCCCTTCCTGTTCGCGGACATCCGCCTCGCGCCCGGCAACTCCGGCGGACCGCTCGCCGACGCCCAGGGCAACGTGATCGGTATCAACAGTGCCATCGTCAACGCGCTCGGCTGCACCGTCACCAGCGATGCCGTGCAGAAATTCCTTCAACACGCGGGGTTGGCGGAGGCCGCTTGATCCGGGTCCTGGTATGGGCAAAGTCGGCGATCACGCGCGCGGGCCTCGAAGCGATCGTGCGGGCCGATCCCCGCTTTGGGATCGCAGAAAACCTTGGCCGGACCGCCGACCTGCTTTCCGCCATGCGCGAATCCGCGCCCGACCTCGTTCTCCTTGACACGTCCGACACCTCGATCGCCCGCGGCCTCCCGGGCGTTACTGCTCTGCCCGCCGCGCCCGCGCTCGTGGCTTTAGTCGACAGCACGCGCCGCGCCGACATTCTCCGCGCCCTGCAATCGGGCGCGCGTGCCGTCCTCTGGCGTGAATCGCATCCCCGCGAAATCACTGCCGCGCTCCAGGCCGCGCACGATGGCCTCACCGTCTTCTCTCCCGAAATCCTCGAAGTGCTGCTCCCCACCTCGGCCGAATTGGCCAGCCCAGACGACCTGCCCCCTGGCGAGCCGCTGACCGCCCGCGAAATCGATGTCCTCTCGCTGCTGGCCGAAGGCGCGGGAAACAAGGAGATCGCCGCCCGCCTTCACATTTCGGAACATACCGTAAAGTTCCACGTCAGCTCCATCCTCGCCAAGCTGGGCGCGGCCACGCGCACTGAAGCAGTCACGCGC
>Ga0207098_10270_pt1 | contig 16873 bp, 11 predicted proteins | sample Alteio_BWMinHeat_84_FD_153548 | JGI IMG/M metagenome (GOLD analysis project Ga0207098, IMG submission 153548) | Enriched cells from forest soil in Barre Woods Harvard Forest LTER site, Petersham, Massachusetts, United States -... | ecosystem: Environmental > Terrestrial > Soil > Temperate forest >...
CTTTCCAACCTGACCAATCATCTTCCGCCATCCCGTCTTCGATCGAGACGATCGGATATTTTTCGACCCAGCTCGTCCAATACGCCGCCATCTGCTGGGAAGAGTGCACGGACTTGTCCGACTTCTTGAAAACATAGTTGCCGCTGGCCTTGTCGTAGAATTCGCTGGACGCCGGATCGAGCGCGATACATATTTGTTCCCCAGCCTTATAGCCGGCAGCGCCAATCGCTTCGAGCACGATCTGAATCGCTTCCTCATTAGACTTGCAGCTAGGCGCGAAGCCCCCTTCGTCTCCTACTGCGGTCGAATATCCGCGCTTTTTCAACGCGGACTTCAGCGAATGAAATACTTCCACTCCCCACCGCAGGCCTTCCGAAAAACTAGGTGCGCCAGTAGGCATGACCATGAATTCCTGAAAGTCGACCGAGCTATCGGCATGAGCGCCGCCGTTGAGGATGTTCATCATCGGAACTGGCAGGAGATTCGCGCTCGTATCCGTGGAATAACGCGCAAGATATTTGTACAGCGGAAGATTCTGCGCAGCGGCGGCGCCGCGAGCGGCCGCCATGGAAACGGCGAGGATCGCATTTGCGCCGAGACGGGACTTGGTGGGCGTGCCATCGAGCTCGATCATGCGCCTATCAAGCGCGCGCTGATCCCCCGCGTCAAGGCCCACAACCGCCTTGGCAATCTCGTTGTTGACATGGGCGACCGCTCTAAGGACACCCTTGCCCAGATACCTCGACTTGTCCCCGTCGCGCAGCTCCAGCGCTTCATGTTCCCCGGTCGAGGCACCAGACGGGACCGCGGCACGGCCCTTCGCCCCGGTCCCGACATACACGTCAGCCTCGACTGTGGGATTTCCACGCGAATCAATGACCTGGCGGGCGTTGACGCGAGTGATATTCGTGGACATGTCTGCTTGATCTCCCGAGAGAAAGTAAACTAGAGATTGTAGCAGACCAGGGTCAAGGAGCGCGGCGCCGCAGTCCGGCACTACTCCACATAGAGCAGCAAGAGAGCTCCGAGAGTGCTCATGCCCAGTGGCCACAGAACACGGAACGCTCGGCGAGCACAGGAGGGTTGATTCAAATCTCTGGAGAGTGGCTGCAAGGCTTACACGCCTAATCTATGCTTATGGTTTCTCTCCGGGGCAGACACCAATGGGTTTCGAGGTCCAACGAGCTAGGCGTTCTCGGGCTCTTCGATTAGGGATTCCTGGCGCACCACCACAACAATCCCCGAATCCGTCACATGGAACCGCCGCCGGTCCGCTTCCATGTCGTAACCAATCTCCGTGCGTTCCGGCAAGCTCACGTGACGGTCAATAATTGCGCGTCGTATGCGCGAGTGCCTACCGACATTCACGTGATTGTACATGATGGAGTCGGTCGCTTCGCAGTAGCTGTTCACGCGGACGTTGTTCCCGATCACGCATCGCTGTACCCGCCCGCCGGAGATGACCGAACCACCCGCCACGATGGAATCGAGCGCCACGCCCATGCGCTCAGGATCGGCAAACACAAATTTTGCGGGCGGATACTGATGCTGCCAGGTTCGCAAAGGCCAATTGTTGTCATACAAATTGAAAACCGGCGACACGCTCACCAAATCCATGTTCGCTTCGTAATAGGCGTCGAGCGTCCCTACGTCGCGCCAGTAGAGCGCGTCCTTTTGGTTTTCGTCCACGAAGTTATAAGCGAAGACGCGGTGCTTCGAAATAATCCGCGGAAGAATATCCTTCCCGAAGTCGTGGCTCGATTTTGGATCCTCGGAATCCGCCAGAAGGATTGGGATCATCAACTGCGTATTAAAAATATAGATCCCCATCGAAGCGTTGCAATGGCCCGGATGATGCGGAGAGTGCTTCGGCTCGGCGGGCTTTTCTGCAAAGCCGATGATCCGCCAATCCCTGTCCACTTCAATCACACCGAATTGCCGCGCCGCATGCGCGACGGGAATCTGGATAGTCGCAACAGTCACGTCCGCCGCCGAATCCACATGCTGCCGCAGCATCTTGGCGTAATTCATTTTGTAAATGTGGTCGCCGGAAAGAATAAACACGTACTTCGACCGCTCGCTGCCGATCGAGTAGATGTTCTGATAGACGGCATCGGCCGTCCCCTGATACCACTCCTTTGACACGCGCATCTGCGGCGTAAGCACTTCGATGTAATCGCCGAGCCCTGCCAGCGGCGACCATCCTGCGCGGATGTGCCGGTTGAGGCTCAACGCTTTGTATTGGGTCAGCACAAACACGCGCCGCAAATCCGAGTTGATGCAGTTCGAAAGGGTAATATCGATGATGCGGTACAAAGCGCCGAAAGGAACGGCGGGCTTGGCGCGGTCGCGCGTCAGGGGCCACAGCCGTTCGCCCTGGCCTCCAGCAAGAAGTACTCCGATGGCATCGCTCATCGCAGACATGGCTGCCCTCCGGACCCGCTCTTCAAAAGCGGCCCATTCTAACAGCACAGGCAAGGCGCAGTGCAAGCAAAGCGGAGAATACCAGGGAAGGCACTACTCGCTCGTAGACTGCCTAAACCCGAATGTATACCCATAAAATAACTCAGTAACTACAGGGATACTAATCCGCTCCTCTTCCCCTCCCTCTATAAAGATTCCTTGACTTCCATGCCCCCAATTGATTAGAAGATGCCATCTATCTCATCAGGGTGAGTCCACTACGCTTAATGGTGCGCAAGTCAAAATATGGTCCATAGGGCGTGTATTTCGAAATCACCCTGTGGGAACCCGAAGCTGCATGCCGTCAGCGTGTGCGTGACCGCACAGCGGCTGCCATGCGATAATGACCAGGGGCGGTGTTCGAACCAAGCTGTAAACACCGCACGTAGCCAATCCGAACCGGATTGGGGGTGAATGTAAAAGTGGCTGAAGTCATTATCCAGGAGAGTGAGTCTCTGGAAAATGCACTGCGCCGTTTCAAGCGCAAGGTGCAACAGGAGGACATCATCAAGGAAATCAAGAAGCATAGCTTCTACATGAAGCCCGGCGAGAAGCGCCGAGCCAAGGAAGCCCTTTCGCGGAAGCGACTGCGCAAAAAGCAGCGGCGAGAAGCGGACTAACCTCCGCCTCGCTGCATCCGAGCGCCGCACTTCCGTGATTTAGACCCCGGTTAGGCAGAGACGTTGGGTTTCTGTTGCAGCTTCGCGTACGCAGGCCCAAGGGACCCCAGCCCGGTATCCCCGGACTACTGGTTTCGCCACAATACTTGGCCCACGGTGCGACCTGTGCCCATCCCCCTGTCTGACTCGGGCAAGGGGAGAGCGGCTCATGGAATACCACGACAGGGTGCTAAAGTGTGCGGAGTGCGGCGCTGAGTTTGTTTTTACTGCCGGCGAGCAAATGTTTTTCGCCGACAAAGGTTTCAAGAACGAGCCGAAACGGTGCAAAGGCTGTAAAGCCAAGCGCGCTGAAGGCGGCGGAGGCGGGGGTGGCGGCGCCTCGCAGATGCGCTCGGAAACAAAGACCACCTGCTCCCAGTGCGGAAAGGACACCACCGTCCCCTTCCGTCCCACGCAGGGACGTCCAGTTTTTTGCCGCGAGTGTTTTCAGCAACGACGCGCGCTCGGCGCGGCCTGATGCGTCTGCTTCAAGTTAGAGATTAGCCAGAAAAGCCATCCAAAGACAGCATGCGGTGAGACAGACAGGTTTGTCTGTCTCATTCGTCTTTGCGGTAGCCTCCCAACCGCCGTCACGAACCTAAGAAAACTCCGCGCTTCTCCGCCCGGAACCCGCTCTTGATTCGCCAACTTATTTCCACTTGTACCAAGACTGTTACTTCGGTCCAGGTGACTCCCCTCTCGCAACGCAGCCGGCCCGGACGAATTCCGCTCCGCGCCCTACGGGGACTTGGCCAGCGCATTTTCTTCTTACACGACGGCCGCACCACGGATCCTCTCGAGGCCATCAAGGAACACCAGTTCCGGCTCAGAAGCCAACGGCGTCATCGGCAACTTCAGACAGCTGAGTCCGCAGCAGAAGCAGGATCTTCTGAATTTCCTGCGCTCGCGCTAGCTTCAGTCGGTCAGTTACGGTGGGACAGACATTCCTATCTGTCCCACCCTCTCTTTCTCTCGCTCTTCTGCGCTTTGAGGATGCGTGTATTTTTCCTGCCTGCAAGGTATGATACGCCCTGAGAAGTCCCCAACTAGACTACGGCCATCCGGAGGGCCACGCCATGGCTCACCGCTTCACTATCGGTGTTGAAGAAGAGTTCCAGATCATTGACCCCGCTACCTGCGCGCTGCGCTCTCACGTCATGCAGCTGGTTTCGGCCGCTTCTCCTACCATCGCCGAGCAAGTAAAAAGCGAGATGCACCAATCCATCGTCGAAACCGGCACCAAGATCTGCGAAAACGTCGGCGAACTCCGCATCGAAATGCACCGCACCCGCGGCGAGCTGGTAGCCGCGGCCGAGCGCGTTGGACTGCAGGTTGCCGCAGCCGGCACTCATCCATTTTCCAGTTGGATCGACCAGGTCATCTCCCCCGGCGAACGCTATGAACACATCGTCGAAGAACTCCAGCAACTCGCCCGTTCCCTTCTTATCTTCGGCATGCACGTACACGTGGCCATGCCGGATAAGCAGACCACTATCGACATGATGAACATGGTCCGCTATTTCCTCCCGCACCTGCTCGCACTCTCCACCAGCTCGCCTTTCTGGATGGGACGGAACACCGGCCTGAAATCCTTCCGCACCACTGTCTTCCGCCGTTTCCCGCGCACCGGGATCCCGGAACAATTCGAATCCTGGAGCGCCTACGAAAACTTCGTCAACCTTCTGATGAAACTGAACTGCATCGACAACGGCAAAAAAATCTGGTGGGACGTCCGCCCTCATCCCCTGTTCGGCACTCTCGAGTTCCGCATGTTTGATGTCACCACCAGGGTCGAAGAAGCTGTTTCCATCGCCGCGCTCACGCAAGCCATCGTCGTAAAACTCCACCGCCTGTACGAGCGCAATATGAGCTATCGTCTCTACGGCCGCGCCTTGATCGAAGAGAATAAATGGCGCGCGGCTCGCTACGGCATCGAAGGCAAGTTAATCGATTTCGGAAAAGAGGCGGAAGTTCCCATGCGCGAACTCACCCTCGAGCTTCTAGATTTTGTCGATGACGTTGTGGACGATCTCGGCAGCCGCAGCGCCGTCGAATTCATCCACACCATTCTCAAGGACGGCACCAGCGCCGAGCGCCAACTGCGCGTCTATCAACAAACCGGCGACATGAAGGCGGTCGTACGACATCTGGTCTCGGAAACGCGGGGCGTCACCGAGCCTCGGACTTCATCAGCACACGCCATCAATTAGAGTCATCTCGAAGGTGGTGGGTCTCCGCTTCACCTGTCAGGAGTGAAATCATGAAAAAGGTTGGCCTTCTCTGCGGGCGTGAATACAGCTTCCCTCCGGCCTTCATCGTGCGCGTCAATGAGCTCGGAAAAAAAGACGGCGTCGCGGCGGAATTCGCCAAGCTCGGCGGCACCCGCATGGGCGAGCCTTCCGGCTACAGTGTGATCGTCGACCGCATCTCGCACGAAGTCGAGTATTATCGCGGCTACCTCAAACATGCAGTCCTCCAGGGCGCCTACGTCATCAACAATCCGTTCTGGTGGACCGCCGACGACAAGTTTTTCAATTATGCCGTAGCCTCGAAACTCGGTATCGCCATCCCGAAAACGGTTCTGCTTCCCCAAAAGGGATATCCCCATGATGTCGACATCACCGCCGAATCGCTCCACAACTTGGAATATCCGGTCGACTGGGATGGCCTCCTCGACTACATCGGTCGCCCCGCCATCCTCAAACCCTTTTCCGGCGGTGGTTGGAAACACGTCTACAAAGTCCACAACAAGGAAGAACTCCTCGCCGCCTACGACAAAACTTCCCCGTATTGCATGACCCTCCAGGAGTTCATTAACTTCGATAAATACGTCCGTTGCTTCACCTTTGGAAAATCCGATATTACTCCGGTTCACTACGACCCGAAAGAACGCAAATACCTCGTCGATCACAACTATTTGTCCTCTGAGCTCGGAGCTCGCATCGTCCAGGACGCGCGGACGATTAACGAGGCCCTCGGCTACGAAATGAACACCATCGAATTTGCGGTACAGGACGGAGTGCCGTACGCCATCGATTTCTTGAATCCCGCGCCGGATATGGAGCGTGACCGCATTACCGAATTTTATTTCGAGCATGTCGTCGACAAAATGGCGCGGCTCGTGATTGACCGCGCGCTCCATGGTGCAGCTTCGTTTCCCTGGCCCCGCTGGGAAGAGATGCTCGGCATCGGCGCGGCAGGTGGATTTATCGGCGCGCCCAAAGGCGTTGCCGCAGGTCAATCGTCGGCGCCAAGCCTCTCAGCGGGAGCACCAGGACTCAAAACAAAATGACCAGCGCTTGGACACCGTCGACCACCCCGCACAATCCCGCCCGCGAGTGGACCGACATTCTGAAGACCACGCTCCTTCGCGTTCCCGCTCTCCCGGAAGATTTGTTCAAACGATTGCACCGCGCAAAACTCACCTTCGGCGACCGCGTCCACTGCCCTTTCCTGCGCCCGTTTTTCCTATCGCCCGAAGATGAAGATCGCGTCCGCACCGTCGCCGAGGCCATCGCAGAACTCGGCGAGCGCGTGGTCGCCGCCGCCCTCAAAGACAAACATCTCTTTGCGCAGTTTCATTTGCGCCCCGAAGAAGAACGGTTGGTGCGTCTCCCCGCCCCCTACGGCCGCGCCAGCACAGCTTCCCGCCTCGATGCTTTCCTCCTGCCCGATTCCCTGAAGTTCGCGGAATACAACGGAGAATCCCCCGCAGGTGCAGGCTACGCGGAAACGCTCGCGGAAATTTTCCACGAGCTTCCCATGATGGGGAAATTCGCGCAGCATTATACAGTTCACAGTTACCCGCTCAGCTCCAAACTCCTTGACGCCCTGGTGATGAGTTACGTGGACTGGGGAGGCTCGGCCAGTCCCCCGCAAATTGCCATTGTCGATTGGAAAGACGTGCCCACATGGAGTGAATTCGAAATTCTCCAAGCCCGCTTCGAAAAAATGGGCGTTCCCACGGTCATCGCCGATCCCCGCGAACTCGTCTTCGACGGCCAGAAGCTAGTCGCCCACGCTAAAAAAATTGATCTCGTCTACCGCCGCGTCTTGATGAACGATATCGTCGCCAAACCGGCCGAGTGCGCCGCTCTTGTAAAAGCCTACACAGCCAACGCCGTCTGTGTAGCGAATACGTTCCGCTGCAAGATTCCCCACGTAAAAGCCTTTTTCGCCGTCCTCACCGACGAGCAGAACGGCGCGCTGTTCTCCCACGATGAACGCGAACTCATTCGCCGTCACATCCCGTGGACTCGCGTGGTCGCCGACATAAAGACGTCGTACAATGGCCAGCCGGTTGAGCTCCTCGCCTTCATCGGTAAAGGGAGAGAAAACCTCGTACTCAAGCCCAGCGACGAATACGGCGGCTCCGGCGTAACTCTCGGCTGGGAAACCGACGAGGCCACCTGGGACACGGCCATCGGCCGCGCCCTCTCCGCAAAAAACGGAGCGTGGATCGTCCAGGAACGCATCCCGATACGCCGCGAAGTTTTTCCCTACATCGCCAACGTCGGCAAAGTCGATTACCGCGACATGCTTGTCGATTTCGCCCCGTATCTATTCCGCGGAAAACTCTGCGGCTTCCTCACGCGCCTGAGCGCCACCGGCCTGGCCAACGTCACCAGCGGCGGTGGCCAAGTCCCCGCATTTCGCGTCAGCCCGCGAACGGCTTGACCTCTCTTCGCAGAGTTTTCATTCAGCATCAGCCTGTTTCCATAACGGCGGCCAATTTCATGAGTGGCACTTCAAATTCCCTCATATTCTTGTAAAATTAAAAGATGTACTTTGGCCACCCAGACCCGGAGTTAATGCTCGGCGCCAAGAACGCCGTGGAAACTTGCCTCAGCGTGCGACCAGGAGAGCACGTCGCCCTCATCTCCGACGAAGCCAGCCGTTCGGTCGCCGCCAGTATTGCCGCCGCCATCGAAGATCGCCATGCCCACTATACCGGCTTGCTTCTCGAGGATTTTGGTCCTCGTCCCATGACCGCAGCCCCGCCGGACGTCCTCGAAGCGCTCGAAACCGCCGACGTAGGCGCCATGTGCATGAAGCCGCAACTCGGCGAACTCGGAGCGCGCATGGCCATTGTTCGCGTCGTCGAACGCCGCCAAATCCGCTACGCCCACATGGTCGGCGTAACGCCAGAAATCATGCAACAAGGCATGCGCGCCGATTACCGCCTGGTGGACCGCCTGAGCGACAAGCTCCGCGAACGCATGCGCCGCGCCGAAACGCTCACCGTAAAAACGGAAGCGGGCACTTCCTTCGCCGCACATTTCGACCGCGGCCTCGACTGGGTAAAAACTAGCGGCCTGATCAGCCCGCGCTACTGGTCCAACTTGCCCGCCGGCGAAGTCTTCACGACTCCGGCCACCGTAGACGGCACCTTTGTTTGCGATGCCACCGCAGGCGACCATTTCAACGGGAAGTACGGCGACCTGCAAACCACACCCTTGGTCCTGAAAATCGAGGGCGCGCGCCTCACCGGCGTAGACTGCGCTCGCAAGGACCTAGAAGAAGAATTCTGGCAGTACTGCCACACCGACGAAAACAGCGACCGCGTAGGCGAACTAGCCTTCGGCACCAACCTTGGCCTATCCGCGATGATCGGCGTCCTCCTGCAAGACGAAAAATTCCCCGGCGTTCACATCGCCTTCGGTGACCCTTACGGCAGCCAGACCCACGCTGACTGGAAATCAAAAACGCACGTTGACGTCCTCACCCGCAACTGCGACGTCTGGATCGACGACGACCAAATCATCTCCAAGGGCCACTATCACCTAGACCACCTGGGCCTCGCCTGAACCCACCACCCTCGCCCGTCGCTCCAAACCGTCCTGCCAAGCTCTAGCCGGCGCCGGAGCGGACCCACTCGTTTTATTTTGTTCCCCGATACCCGCTCTCAAACACGTACTTTCCCGATCCCACTTCCACCACCACCGCATCTCCCGTTTGCTGCGCTCGCGAAATATCCGTGCGCCCCGCCAGTGGTTTCCCTCCCTCGCTCACTTCCTCCAACTTCGCATTCGGCAATCGCACCGTTGCCGTTGTATTCGCCGGCACTCGAATCTTCAGCGTCATCTTCCCATCCGCAATTTCCCAACCCGACGCCACCAGCCCATACATGCTCTCGACCGACGCCTGTGCAGAAGTCAACCCACCACCCGGACGCGGCTGCATCAAAATATGTTTGTATCCCGGCGCCGCCTCATCAATCTCGATCCCAGCCACCACTCGGTACATCCAGTCTCCAATCGCCCCATACGCATAGTGATTGAACGAATTCATCCCCACATCCTGAAAACTCCCGTCTGGTTTCTGCCCGTCCCATCTCTCCCAGATCGTCGTCGCGCCTTGTGTCACGGGATACAGCCACGACGGATACTCCGTCCTGTTCAGCAACAGGTACGCCTCGTCTAGATACCCGTAATTGCTCAAAGCCTGGCAAAGCACCGGCGTCCCCAAAAATCCCGTCGTCAAATGCCCAAATTTCCTAACGTCCGCCGCCAATCGCGCCGCCGCCCCAGCCCGCTGCGATTCCGGCAGCAGCCCAAACGCTAGCGCCAGCGCGTAAGCACTCTGCGTATTCGACGCAAGCCTCCCATTCGCCGTCACAAATTCCCTCTCGAAAGCGTCCTTGATCTTCTCCTCCAAGCCCGCATACTCCGCCGCATCCTCTTTTTTCCCGAGCACCTGCGCCGTCCGTGCCAACAACTCCGTCGACCACGCAAAATACGCCGTCTGTATCAAATCTTTGTCCGTGGTCGCTCCCGGATAGTCCGCATTCGTGGTCGCGAACGCCAGCCAATCCCCAAAACTGAATCCGTTGCTCCAGATATATTTCTCCCCAGCCGCGCGACGCATGTACTCCACCCAAGCCTTCATGCTCGGATACTGTTCCTGCAAAATCCGCTTGTCGCCATACGCCTGATACACCGTCCACGGCACCACCACCGCAGCATCCGCCCAGCCCGCCGATGCCGCCGCACCCTTCCGTGTTTCGTGCGACAAAGCATTCGGAATCACAAACGGCACTGCGCCATCATCTTCCTGGTCCAGTGCCAAATCCCTCAGCCACTTCGTGTAAAACCCAGCCGTATCGAAATTAAACGACGCGGTCGGCGCGAACACCTGGGCATCGCCCGTCCACCCCAGCCGCTCGTCGCGCTGCGGGCAATCGGTCGGCACATCCAGAAAATTTCCCTTCTGTCCCCAAATGATGTTGTGCTCCAACTGGTTCAGCAAAGCGCTCGAACTCTCAAACGTCCCGGTCCTCCGAATCGCCGAATGCACCACCACTCCGGTAAAATCCTCCGGCGATACTTCGCCCGGCCACCCGCTCACCGCCACATACCGAAATCCCTGAAAGGTAAAATGCGGCTCAAACGTTTCCGTCCCCGCGCCCTTGCTCGTATAACGAATGCTCTCTTTCGCCGACCGTAAATTCGCCGTATAGAAATTTCCCGCCTTGTCCAGCACCTCCGCGCTCCGCAATGTCACGGTGGTTCCCGCCGGCGCCGTCAGACGAAACTTCACCCAACCCACCATGTCCTGCCCCATGTCGAGAACCGTATCGCCCGCCGGCGTTCGAAACACTTTCACCGGCTTGATCTCTTCAATCCTCTTCACCCCAGGTCCGGCCGGTGCCACTATCTTCGCCTTCGGCGACTCCACAACCGTCACGCCCTTCCACTCCACGTCTTTGTATCCCGCCTCGCTCCAACCCGCCCGCTCCAGCCGCGCGTCGTAAATCTCCCCGTTATAAATGTCTGATTCGAGCACTGCTCCCGTCGCCGCCTTCCACTTGTCATCGCTGCCCACAATCTCCTCGGTTCCGTCCGCATACGTAATCACCGTCTGCGCCAGCAGCCCCAATTTCTTCCCATAAGTATTTCTCTTGTTATCCCACGCCAGTCTTCCCCGGAACCATCCATCCCCCAGCATCGCCCCCAGACAGTTCTCTCCGCTTTTCACCAAGCCGGTGACGTCGTAGGTCTGGTACTGGTAACGAAAATCGTAGGCCGTCCATCCCGGCGTAAAATACTCATCTCCCACGCGCTTCCCGTTCAATGCCAATTCGTAAAGCCCCATGGCGGTCACGTAAATCCGCGCCCGCTCCACCTTCTTCTTCACCAAAAACTCTCTCCGCAACACTGGAGACGGGTTCGACTTCGTCTCATCCTCCAAAACATTCGGCGTAATCCATTGGGCCTTCCAATCCCCCGCTTCGAGTAATCCCATCTCCCACCGCGCCGTCTTGCTCCACTCCGACGAATGCCCATGATTATCTGCCACGCGCACTTGCCAGTAATAAATGCGCCCGCTCGCGACCGCCGGGCCGCCATACTCCACCTGAATCGAAGCATCCGACGCCTGTGTTCCGCTATCCCAAATCACTTTCCCGTTCGTCAGTTCCGCCTGCGACCCCGCCACCCGCACCTGGTAGCTCGTCTCGACTACTCCCTTTTCCGCGCTAACCAACTCCCAGCTCAACCGCGGCTTCCGCGCATCAATCCCCAGCGGATCCACCTTGTATTCGCATCGCAAATCCCTCACCGCAAGCGGTGTCTCCGTTTGCGCAGCAAGCGCACCAGGCGAAACAACAGCCGCCGCACACACCAGCGCCGCAACCCACGCAAATCCCATCCACACAGTCTTCCGATTCACGCGCCTCATCCTCGACCTCCTCGACTGCGCCTTAACTCGCATACCTTCTCACGTCCGGGTAATGTGTCAGTTTGAAATCCATCCGGCTCTAAGAAGCATTTCGTGGGCAACCTCGGTCAAGGAGCGATCCTCGCTAGCAACGGCAAAGTTCTCTAATCGCGCACGGTCGAGGATGACGTTCAATTCCGCGACGCGAGCGACATATTCCCGCTGCGAGACACCTGATTCGCGCATCTTGACGCGCTGCTGCATCGTTTCGATGCTAGCAGCGAGACGGCAGACGATCGTGTTTGTTGCTGAAACAACGCCACGGCAGAGTTCTAGTTCGATGCGGTCTTCCATCGCGCGCGCCACCAAGAATCGTCGCACTCCGAGCGAAGAATAGTTTTTGCAAACAGACTGAAGATTGCGGTACATGACGTCGTCATGGCTGGCTGAGGACGGAAGATGAGCCAGCCCGAGCGCGTCCAGGTCGATCGCCGCGTGGGCCATGTGGCGCAGTCGAAGGATATCCGACGCTTCGGCCAGAACGGCTGTCTTGCCTGCCCCCATCGAGCCCGTAATGATAAGCAAAGATTCCGTAACCGCTCCGTGCCATTCCATCATGCCATGGGCCGAGAGTTGGTACGATGAGGTAACCCTCCGTGCGAACCACCCCACGCCCGCACCGCCTTGTTCCACCCTAAAATTCAGGCTGCCTTGTCTGGTTTTTCCTAATCCTCCAGCGTGGGCAAACTCTTTAACACTTCGGAAGCCTTCGGCCGATTCATCACGGCCTCATCTTTCCTTATTTTCCCATCCCGGAAGACCAAAACGCGCTTAGCAAACTGCGCGATGTCGTGCTCATGCGTAACCAGCACAATGGTCAACCCCTGGTCGTTCAAATTCTGAAGAATCTCCATGATCTCCACCGACGTCCGGCTATCCAGATTCCCGGTCGGCTCGTCAGCCAGCAATATCGATGGACGATTCACCAGCGCCCGCGCGATTGCCACTCTCTGCTGCTGCCCTCCGGACATTTGCGAAGGAAAATGATGCGCGCGTTCCGCCAAGCCGACCATCGCCAAAGCCTCCGCAGCCCGCTTTTCGCGTTCCACTCTGTCGATTTTCGTATACAGCGTCGGCAACTCCGTATTTTCCAGCGCGGTAGTTCGCGCCAGTAAATTGAATCCCTGAAAAACAAATCCAATCTTCTGATTCCGAATCAGCGCAAGCGCCCTCTTATCGTGCAGCGATACATCCGTACCTTCCAGCAAATATCGCCCCGCGCTCGGCCGGTCAAGACACCCCAACATATTCATGAACGTCGACTTCCCGCTCCCGCTGGCCCCCATTATCGCCACAAATTCCCCGCGCCCAATGTCCACGCTCACGCCGCGAAGCGCGTGCACACGTGTTTCGCCCAAATCATAATATTTGTGCACGTCTTCGGCGCGGATCACAGCGCTAGCCGCCGCACCGCTCGGCGTCTCCTGAATTTGGTTGGTTGCCGCCATCGACTCCTTGGATTTGTTTCGCGCCTCTGCTGTTTACCGCCGTATCCCGCCCAGCCCCTGAGACTTCGGCACCACGGACCGAATAACAACGTCATCCCCTTCTTTCAGCGCCCCTTTCAGAACTCCACTCACTTCCGTATACGCATGATCCGTAATTCCAAGCGAAACCTTCACTGGCTCCATGGTGTTATCGGCGTGCAACTTCCAAACTACGGCGCTATCTTTTTTCGGTACACGCGGCGGATTCTCGGTCGTCGCCCCCGCTTGCGGACCATTGCGCGCAACCATTCCGCTCGCCGCCGGCTCCTCAGCAGCTTGTTTCGGCTCGCTACCGTCGATGCCGTATTGTTTGTAAATTGCCAAAATCTCCTCGGCCGACATCGGGGGCTTGTACCGCAGCGCCGTATTCGGCAGCTTCACAGCATTCTCGACTGTATCGACAGGAATAGTCACGTACGCCGTCATTCCGGGAAACAATTTCAACTCGGGATTCGCGAACTCTATAATCGTGTCGTACGTCACCACGCTCTGCACAGTAGTAGCGTTCATCCGCACCTGGCTCACCACTCCATGAAATGTGTCCTTCGGAAATGCGTCCACCTTAAATGTCACCGGCTTCCCGATCTTGATGTTCCCCACATCCGATTCATCCGTCTTCGCATAAACCCACATCTTCGTCAGATCTTGCGCAATCGTGAAAATCGTCGGCGCCTGCAAGGACGCCGCTACGGTTTGCCCCACGTCCACATTCCGCGCCACAACGGTCCCGTCGATTGGCGAACGGATCACCGTATAATCCAAATTCGTCTGCGCCACCGCAACAGCGGCGTCTTTCTGATTGACCTGCGCCTCTGCCTGCGTCACATTCGCCGCCGCCGCACCCACCGACGCATTGGCCGAGTCATAGTTCGATTTCGCTAGATCGAGCTGCTGTTGGCTCATCACTCCATCCCTGGTCAGCCCAGCCGCGCGATCGTAGTCCGCCTTGGTCTGCAGCATTACCGCCTTTGCCTTCTCCAGGTTCGCTCGCGCTGCCACCAAATTAGCCTTCGCGTTTTCCAAATCCGCGGTAGCCTGCAGCAACGCCCCCTTGAACAAAGCCGGATCGATTAGCGCCACCACATCACCTTTGTGAACTCGCGAGTTGAAATCTGCATTGAGCTTCGCAATGCTTCCCGAAACTTGCGATCCAACCTGCACCGTGATCACAGCATTGATCGTTCCCGTCGCCTCCACCACATCATCGATCTTTCCGCGCTCTACTTTTGCCGTGAAGTGCTGCGCCTGCGTGTTCCGATTCAGCCCGAAGGCGGCAAATATCCCGACAGCCGCCATAACCCCCGCCAAAATCAGCCACTGCCCTCTCATCTTCATCTTTCGTCCCTGGAATCAGAATTTCGAAGAGACCTCATTCATATCGCAGCGCTTCAATCGGATCGAGCAAAGAAGCCTTCCGCGCCGGGTAATACCCAAAAAACACACCTACGGCCACCGAGAACACCGCCGCCACCGCAATCGATTCCACCGACATCTCCATCGGCCAGTGCAACGTCTGCCCGACCAAATACGACCCAAAAATCCCAAACAAGACCCCTGCCGCTCCTCCAACAAGGCTCAACATGATCGACTCACCCAGAAACTGAAGTTGTATCGCTTCTTCCGTAGCACCCACGGCCACCCGCACGCCGATCTCCCGAGTCCTCTCCGTCACGGAAACCAGCATCACGTTCATAATCCCGATTCCTCCGACAAGCAGCGACACCGAAGCAATCGCAATCAGCAAAATCGTCAAAGTCTTGCTAGCATCCAGCTGCGCCTGAATAATGTCTTCCGGATTCCGAATGTTGAAGTCATCCTCTTCTTCCGGCCGCAAATGATGCCGGTCCCGCAAAACCGCCGTGGCTTCCTGCCCCGCCATTTTTACCGCGTCTTGTGACACCGCCGAGCACAAAATGTCGTCCAGCCAGGTGATGCCTTTGAGCTTCTTCTGTGCGGTAGTGTATGGGATGATGAGGGTATCGTCCTGGTCCTGTCCCGATAGCGAAAGCCCCTTCGGCTGAACTGTAGCCACCACCTTGCAAGGCAAGCTATTCACCCGAATCACTTTCCCCACCGGATCTTCGACGCCAAACAACTGATCTCGCACGGTGCGCCCCAAAACGCACACATCCGCGGCACGGTCCACATCGTCCTGCGAAAACGCCGCCCCCTGATCCACAAACCACCGCTTTATCTCAAAATATTCCGGCGAAACTCCCCGGTACGAGGTATGTCAATTCTGATTCCCATAAATCACCTGGACCGGATCGTCCACATTCGGCGATACGCTCTTGATCAGCGAAACCTGGTTCTTGATCGCCACCGCGTCCGCATACACCAAGGTCTTCGTATCATGCGTCCCTGTCCGCACCCCGTTGACGGACCGCCCTCCGGCTTCAACCCACACAAAGTTGTCGCCCAAATTGTTCAATTGCTGTTCGACCCGCGCCTGTCCCGCCTTCCCAATCGCCACAACACAAATCACCGCCGCGATGCCGATAGTGATCCCTAGCACCGTCAACACGCTTCGCATCTTGTTCCGAAGCAGCGCCACCAGCGCCGACCGCAATAGCGCCGAGTAATTCACCACTCCTCCTCACCTCTAGCCTTTTGCAGGGGCGGAGACTGCCCTGCCCTCAGCACCCAGCTTGCCCAAAGGTAACGTTCAAAACGCCTTTCCTCCCCATCCCGAACCCGAGCATCAATCTCTGAGTCATGAAATCGTACGTCCTCCCATCCGTCGAGAAGGACTCACCATATCGCATTTCCTGTTCTTAGGATGTACTCACCGAATGCCTTCACCGGACATATGACTTCGCGGATGCCTGCGTCACCGACAAGCGCTCACGACGATACCATTGTGGCCTACGGGCAACAATTCTCCCCGTTGCGACCTAAATCCACCATAAACAAGCGGAAACAATAAGGATGGCGCAAGTCCTGAGAGTCGAAAACGCCAAAAAATCGCGGTAACCCTCGAGAATGGCGCGCGGCCCGTTGCGGACCTTCATGTCGCCGAAGCGGTGCGCCGCAGCATCTCTGAGTGCATCGCGTTTGAGAAAGAACCCGCTCGCCTATAGCCGTTGGAGAAGCTGTTGGAAATCACTCACGAATCCCATGCTGTCCGCACGTTCCAGGACGCCCAGCGTTCCCGAGAGCGGGAGATTCCGGCTCAGAGGCACATCTGCCCGGAGTGCTTCTGCTAACAGAATGGCTTGCCGTTCTCCCCGATGCAATGTGACTGGAAACGTGGTTGCCTGAGTTTCTTGCACCGTCCGAACCTCAAACCAGGCGGGCATTGCTAACACGCGACCGCGCACAGTTTCCGACGTTCTCGAATCTGTCAATTCCTCGTGCACCGCAACGGGGACAAAGACCTTCTCAAACAACCAGTAAAGCCCCAGTCCTTGATCCAGACTTCGCGGAAGACGTAGAAGAAATTCTCGGCCACCGCAAGCCGTGGAACCCGCCAGCGTGGCAATAGTCCTCGACTCAATCGTCATTACCGCTGCTGAACGCAGAGGCCATACCATTCGGGAAATCCTA
>Ga0207098_10271_pt1 | contig 16862 bp, 13 predicted proteins | sample Alteio_BWMinHeat_84_FD_153548 | JGI IMG/M metagenome (GOLD analysis project Ga0207098, IMG submission 153548) | Enriched cells from forest soil in Barre Woods Harvard Forest LTER site, Petersham, Massachusetts, United States -... | ecosystem: Environmental > Terrestrial > Soil > Temperate forest >...
TTTCCTGCCATCGCCGAGAGTCATCGTGGTGTGAAGTACCGTGAGGTAGACGACAACATAATGAGGATGTTCGTGCAGGGGGCCTTTAACGTGCGGATCCAGAATGGTGCGCAATACGCGTATGCGAGCATTCTCGACAGGCACGGGATGATGTTTAGGATCAAGTTTCACGGGATCGAGCGTGACGGGCCAGCCCGGCACTCGCGGCGCGTTGGGCTTTAATTCGACGACAATCATTTCGAGCGGCTTCTCTCCAACATTTTCCTCGGAGTGTTTTGAAGCGTCGAAGTAGGCCACTTCGTTTGCTTTCTTCGTGATGCTTTGTCTCTTGCCGTCCCCACTGGTGACGTTCTGATGAAGGTCCGTCAGATAGACGATCACGCACGCGGGATGGTCTCGCATCGCGGAACTCTCATGGGAAGCCTGGGTTACTCTGAGGACTCGCACCCAGTCGTTGTCGATTTCGGTTTTCTCTGCAGCGAGACATGGGGAACAAACCAGAAACGCGCAAGAAAGAATGAGCCACAAATTACGCATAATCCTAGAACGCGAGGTTTCCGAAATTCGGCGTCTTGCCCTCCTTGATATCGGCGATCCAGAGTTGCAGCGCATCTTCGCCCCGCGGCCAAAGGAGTAGGCAATTGTTGAGGTACTGAAGCACCGCCTCGCGTTCGCCCTGTTGCAGAAGTTCTTTTGCGAGCACCAGTGTTGGCCCGGAGACCGAGACGTCCTTTTCTGCCTGCGGGCTCGAAGACTCCAGCAGATACTTTTTCGCGTTCGCCATATCGCCCGAACGAAGCGCCACGCGGCCGAGAATCGTGTTGGCACGCTGTGGGGCGGTGCGGTCCCGGCCTCCGAGGTGGATCTTTGCCAATTCCGCGGCTCCCGTCAAATCGCCGACCTTAAACGCGGCCTGCGCCATGTCGCCGGCCAGGGTTTCGCGCGCTGCAACGCTATGGGTCAATTCGAGCACACGTTTGTAGGCTTCAACAGCGCGAACCCCAGGGTCATCAATTTGCAGGTCGGGGATTCCGAACATGCGGTACAACTCCGCAAGCTCGCCCGGCCATTGCTTGTCGTTCGGCTCCTTCTCGGCAATCCGGTGAATGAGTTGATCGGCCTGAGCGGGGTCCTTGCCAAAAAAGAATTTCTCAGCGTCTTTGAGAACCGCAACATCATCGCCACGAGACTCGAGATGCTTATTCCAAAGCACAAGGATCTGATTGTTACCGTCCATGTCATCGGGGAGATCCCGAAGGCCTGGCTCCGCTGTCGCTGGATGTTCCGGATGGTTTTCGACCATCCATAACACATGGGTGCGCAGTCGAAGGCGATCCATGGAGGTGTGTTCATTCGATGTGTAATATCCGATTAGAACAAGGCGGTCTTCGATCTTCTCCGGAGTCTTTCGCAAGCCGGCCTCAAGTTCATCCGCCTTGGATTTCGAGATGCTCTTACCGGAATAAAGGAGCAGAATGGATTTGACCGATTCCGGCTGCAGCATACCGAGCGTATTCATTGCGCCGCCGATGCTATTCGGCCGGCCGGCAGTTCTCGGCTGGCCGAACGACTGCGCACACCAAGCCGCCATGAGAGCGACGAGCAGAAAGCCGCGGCACCTTGTCAACATGTGCAACCGATCTCCAATACACATTCTAGCTTCATGTCATGTCCTGTGCTAAAACTCAGCCGAGGTGCCAGCGAGAATGAAGCGATCCCTGTCCATCGTCCTTTTACTGATGTGCGTCAGTTGTAGCACGACAACGCCCCCAACGACGACAAATATGAACAGTCCCGCCGACTTCGAGAAAATGACGGGCGAACTCCTTTATGGCAGCCTGGCGCTTTCGCCAGTCAATGCCACACAGGCGGGGTATCACGAGCACAACGGCATGAAGCTCGATGAAATGCTGGATGACTACAGCGCACCGGGCATCGAGGGACAGCGCAAGTTTTATGAAGGCTCTCAAACGCGAATCGCTGCCTTGAATGCCGATTCTCTCGACAAGGAACAGAAGGCCGATCTCGAAATCATCAAGAACAATCTCAATCTTGCGCTGCTCGACTTGAATACAATCCAAAGCTACAAGCACAATCCGACCGTTTATGTGGAGCTTGCGGGTAACGCGCTCTTCGTTCCTTCCATGCTCGACTACGCGCCGAAAGAGCAGCGCTTTCAGCACATCATCAAGCGTCTCGAGAAGATGCCGGCTTTGTTCGAGCAGGCAAAGTCGAATCTTGTGGATGCGCCGGCGGTGTGGAATCGCGTTGCTCGCGAGGAGAACGAAGGAACCATCGGGTTGATCGACAAGGACCTGCGGGGCGGAGTGCCCGAGCCGCAAAAGGCGGACTACGAACACGCGGCGACGGCCGCGCTCGCGGCGTTGAAAGACTTCGACACATTTCTGGAAAAGGATCTTTCAAAGAAGACCAGCGATTGGCGGCTGGGGAAGGAGAACTACGCGAAGAAATTCGAATACACCCTTGTGACCGGCAAGACGCCGGAGCAGTTGCTCGGCGAGGCTGAAGCCGATCTCCAGGCCACGCGCCAGGCCATGGAAAAACTGGCCGCGCCTAAAACCGTGGAGCAGGCACTCGGCGAGATCGCGAAGCAACATGCCACGCCACAGACATACATGGCGCAGGCGAAAAAGGCTCTCGAACAAGCCACAGCGTTCGTGAAAGAGAAAGGATTGCTGACACTTCCGAGCCGCTCGAATCTGGAAGTCATCGATACGCCCGAGTTCATGCGCGGCATCTATGCGGTCGGTGGATTCAATCCGGCGCCGCCGCTGCAGCCGGAACTGGGCGCCTTTTACTGGATCACGCCGATTCCCAAAACCTGGCCTCCTGAGCGGATCGAATCGAAGCTTCGCGAGTACAACAATTTCGGCCTGCAGCACCTGACCGTTCACGAAGCGATGCCCGGCCATTACGTACAACTGGAATACGCCAACGATGTGCAACCCAAGTCGCGCCGCCTGTTGCGGAACGTCTTCGGCAACGGGCCCTACGTTGAAGGTTGGGCCGTCTACACGCAAAACATGATGACCGATCAGGGCTATCTGAATAACGATCCGGGCATGCGGCTCACCTGGATGAAGCAACTGCTCCGCGTTCTGGCGAACACCATTCTGGACATCCGGCTTCAGACCATGGGAATGACCGATCAACAGGCCATCGATTTCATGATTAACGACACCTATCAGGAACACGAAGAAGCTGTAGCCAAGCTCCAGCGCGCCCAGCTTTCATCCTGCCAATTGCCCACGTACTATGCAGGTTGGAAGGGCTGGCTTCAGGTCCGCGATCATTACCAGCAAAAACAGGGAGCCGGTTTCTCGCTCCGCGAGTTCCACGAGCGGGCGTTGAAAGAAAGCGCCGTCCCGCTTCCAACGCTGGACCGGCTGTTGAATTGAACCTGACACTGTAGCGGCGGTCTATGACCGCCGACGATGCGCTAGTCTGCAACACTGTCGGCGGTCATAGGAAGCTGTGAATAAATTGCGGAAATGTTGCCGGTGAGGTGGATTGGTGGATTCGCCTCCCCAAGAATGTAAATGTCAAATGGTCCATGGCTCACGAACGATGGAAATGGAACTGCTCAATGCCCGGATGTCGATTTGATTAATTTGCGGCTAAATCCCCTAGCTGAATAGTTACGATTAATCAATGAAGCTGATTTTTCCATCCTGGATATTTAGTGCCGTTGCGCGGCCGCCTGGAAAGAAACTGGACAGCATCCCGGTATCGATGAGGTAAACCTTGCCGCCGAACCGCGTCACAATCGAACCAGGCAGTTGGGGCGTATGTCCAACCACAAATCTCGCGACGCCAAACGCTTCCGCGAGGCGCTGGATCTGGGGCGCGCCCTCGGCATCTGTCCACTGGGCGTAGCCACGGAACCAGAGCGGTCCGTTTTCACTGATGCTGAGCCAGGCGTCATACTCGAGAAAAGATTTCAGCGTCTCGGCCTCCTTGCCCTTGGCTTTTTCGAGCGCCATCCGGGCCGCCGCCACCCGTTCCTGGAGCGTGTCGCAAGGTTGTGCGATTTTCTTCCCGGCCATGAACTGCTTGTAGGCGTCGAATGCTTTGATCTCTGTGGCGATCGTCTCGTTGATTTTCTCGATGCTCAGCGCTGACAGGTCGGGATGAATACCCCCGTGGAGAAATACGGAATCGTTGATGCGGGTGACGGCGGGAAGCGTACGAAGCCATTTGCCGTATCTTCCGTCGGCCGCAAAAGCGGAGCACCTCTCCTCAAATCCCGGCGGACGCGCCGTAGGCACCTTATTGCGGCGCGCGCCGGCGCCGTCATCCGCGAAGCTCGCATAGTCTTTATCGGTGATGTAGCGCAGATCGCCATAAATGTTCATTGCCTCATGGTTGCCCATCAAAACAATGACCCGGCCTCCCTGCTTCGGCGCCCCTTCTTGCAAAGACATGAGGAGATCCATGACCGCGCGCGCCTTGGGACCGCGGTCGAGGAAGTCTCCGGTTTGTACGAGAATGGCGTTTCCTCCCGCCCACCGAAGGCCCGGATCGACCAATTGAGCGCGCTGAAGAATTCCGGCAAACGCATCGAAGTCGCCGTGAATGTCCCCGATCGCGACGACCCGCGGCGCCGCCGCGTGCATCGCGACTGCAAGAAGAAGGCACAGTAGAAGGCATGGCACCGTACGCTTATTGGTCATATCTCATTTTATCGTTGTTGCTACTGAGGCGGATCGTAAGGCCCGACTTACGGGAAGTCAACTTCATACATGCCGCGGCTCATTCTTCGCTTCCTTTGGCATGTCCCCTGATTTATATTGAGGCCCATTATGGAGTTTTTGAAACGAAAGACCGGATGGATCGGGCCCATGCTGCTGGCAATCGGCATCACAGTGATTCCCAGGTATTGGGAATTGCGGATCGAATCGATCCCGCCGCTTATACCCCCGCCGCCCGCCGCCATTAATACGATACCAAAGACGCAAGTCGTCGAAGATACCATTCAAAATGGTACAACGCTTGTGGCGACACTGGTCGATTACGACGTGCCGGCGGCGATCGCGAACGAAGTCGCCGACCTGATCAAGCCTGTTTTCGACGTTCACAAGCTGCGTTTCGGAAACCCGTTCCGCCTCGAAAAGGAAGTCGACGGCAGTCTGAAAGCCTTCGAATACAAGATCGACGACGAGAGCATCCTCAAGGTTCACAAGGAATCGGACGCCTACGAGGCGAAGGTCGAAAAACTCGATCTCGAAACACGCCAGACCACAATCACTGCTGAAATCCATAGCTCTCTGTGGGAAGCGCTGAGCGATTTGCCGAAGCGCGAGTACCTCGCAATGGAACTCGCGGAAATGTTTCAATGGCAAGTCGATTTCAGCACCGAGATCCAGCCGGGTGATCAGATTCGGTTGGTTATTGACGAATCGTTGCACAGTGGAAACTTTGTCAAGTACGGGAAGATTCAGGCCGCCGAACTTGTCAATGCCGGCCATCGATATCGAGGCTTCCTGTTCCAGGATTCCTACTACGATGAGAAGGGCGTCTCCCTCAAGCGCGCAATACTGGCTTCGCCCCTCAAGTTCACTCCCCGCATCAGTTCCGGATTCACCCAACGCCGAATGCATCCGATTCTCGGAGTGGAAACCTCGCATCTGGCGACAGACTACGCCGCGCCGTCCGGCAGTGCCGTGGTTGCGGTCGCGAACGGAATCGTGACATTCGCGGGTTGGAACGGCGGTTACGGCAACCTCGTTCGCATTAAGCATGCGGGCGGCCTGGCAAGCGGATACGCGCATCTATCACGAATCGCTGCCGGCATACGTCCCGGGCATCCGATCAAGCAAAGCGAACTGGTAGGCCTTGTCGGCCAAACCGGGCTTGCGACCGGACCTCACCTTCATTTCGAGATGGTGAAGAATGGAACTCCCATCAATGCCGTTCCCGCCTTGAAGAAAGGTGAGCCGGCGCCGCCGATCGAAGGCAAAATGAAAGCGGAGTTCGCGGAGTCGACGGCGCTCGTACGTTCCAAACTGAACGAACTCGAATCGAACCCGCCGGTATTGACAGCCGCTCATCGATAAAAGCGGGGAATTTAGCCGCAGATTACGCGGATTACGCAGATGGGAGGGGAATTCGGGGTGCGTCCCTTTAACTCCCCTCCCATCTGCGTAATCCGCGTAATCTGCGGCTAAATTCCCCCCCCAACTAACATGACAAAAACACCTATCCGCTCTTATACAGCTACCGCGATTGTGATCGCCAACATGATAGGTACGGGCGTTTTTACCAGTCTGGGATTTCAAGCCCTCGGAGTGCATTCGGTCTTTGCTTTGCTGCTGTTATGGATCATTGGCGGAATTGCCGCGCTGTGCGGAGCTCTGGCCTACGGCGAGTTAGGGGCGGCCATGCCCCGCTCCGGCGGCGAATATCATTATTTATCGGAGATATTTCATCCCGTCCTGGGTTTTCTTTCCGGGTGGGTTTCCGTCACAGTCGGTTTCGCGGCGCCGGTCGCGTTGGCCGCGATGGCGCTGGGCAACTACGCGTCACGCGTATTTCCCGTTCTGGACCCTGTGGCGCTGGCCTCGATTGTTGTGATTGCCCTCACCTGCCTGCATGCCAGCAACGTGCGGCTTGGAAGCCGTTTTCAGGATGTCTTCACATCGCTCAAGGTGTTGCTCATCGTTTTCTTCATCGCCGCGGGAATCATCGAAGGCGGGCCCCCGGGCCATCGGATCAGCATCATGCCCGGCCCATCTACGATGCAGGACATTTTCAGCCCGGCTTTTGCGATCTCGCTCTTTTTTGTTTCTTATTCTTATAGCGGCTGGAACGCTTCCGCCTACATCGCCGGCGAAATAGAACACCCTCAGAAAAACCTGCCCCGCTCACTCCTGCAAGGAACACTTGTCGTCACTCTGCTTTACGTGCTGCTGAACTATGTTTTCCTGTATACGACGCCGGTTGCCGAATTAGCCGGAAAGCTTGAAGTTGGTTATATTTCGGCCAATAACATCTTCGGTACAGCGGGCGGAAATCTCATGGGGATGCTCATTTCATTACTGCTCGTTTCCAGTGTGAGTTCCATGATTATCGCGGGGCCACGGGTCACACAGGTTATGGGTGAAGATATCCAGTTGCTGCGGTGGTTTGCAGGCACCAACCGCAATGGTATTCCCTCCGTCGCCATCATTGTCCAATCGTCGATTACTCTGCTGCTGGTTTTCACCTCAACGTTTGAACGGGTTATTACTTACATCGGTTTTACACTGAATCTATTTACGTTCATGACCGTGCTCGGCCTGATCGTCCTGAGATTAAAGAAGCCCGAATTGCCGCGCCCTTACAAGGCCTGGGGCTACCCCTATACCCCAATCATATTTCTGCTGATTGGTTTGTGGATCCTGGTGTACGGTGTGATCAATAAACCGCAAGAATCTCTGGCGGGGTTCGCTACTGTTCTTACCGGTTTGATCGTTTACTTCGTTGAGAAAAGGAAATCCAGGTGAATCCTTTCAAGCATTGTTCGAACATTTTGTACTTTCTTCTTGCCGCTGCCATGTTCCTTTCGGGCTGTCAGTCCGTAGAGGAGAACAAGAAAGCGGAGAACCAGACAACAGCGCCGGCCGGAAAGCCTCCGGCAGTTGTCCAGCGGAAATACAACGACATTGCCAGGTTCATTGCCGGTTTGCCGCCTGAAGAAGGGAGCAACCTGGCGGAAGCATCAGGAAAGCCGGCATGGAAGAAATACTCGGCGGCATTCGACAAGAACTGGAGTTCCTTCGACAGCACTAAAATCAGTGTAATGAGACGATGGGCGAGTGAGCAATTTCCCGGCCCGGGCTCCGATACGTCGACGGTGTTCTATCCTTTCGGCGGACCGGATTTTCTGTACGCCTTTACCTTCTTCCCTAGTGCCGGAAAATACGTACTTGTCGGTCTGGAGCCGGTCGGAACCGTGCCGGATCCCGCAGTCATGTCACCGGACTCGATGGACCAGTTTTTTTCTGCTGTCGACCGGTCACTGAACACGGTGCTCAGCCTCAGCTTTTTCAAGTTCGACAATATGAAGGTGGACCTGAAGAAAGAAGTGGACGGCGCGGTTCCTGTCCTGATGATTTTTCTCGCCAGGACGGCGAACCGGATCGATGACCTGAAGGCGGTGGAGATTAACGAACAGGGAGATATCGTTCCCTCCGATTCTTCACGGACTGCCGGCGTTGGCCGCAAAACGGTCAGCGGGGTCGAAATCACATTTGAAACTCCGGAGAGCCATTCTCAAAAGTACGTTTATTATTTCTCAGTTAACCTGGAGAACGAACACCTGAAGAAGACGCCCAACTTCATGAGTTACCTGGGAAAGCAGGGCCGCGTGAACACCCTGGTGAAATCGGCTGAATACCTGATGTACAAGAGCTATTTTTCGGACATTCGCAGCGCGATCCTGGAGCGAAGCGTTTTCATTCTCCAGGACGACTCGGGCATTCCATACCGGTACTTCGATCATGAAAAATGGGATGTGGGTCTATACGGCGTCTATTCCAGGCCCATCGACATGTTCAAAGAGCACGTGCAGGAAGATCTTAGCAAGGAATACAAGGAAGGCCGTCTTGTAAAGCCCCTGCCCTTCGGTATCGGTTATAACTGGAGACAAGGTCATTCCAATCTGCTCGCGGCAAGAAAAAAATAGTTCAGAGGGTCTGAATCAGCAATTCTCCAGCGGGTCAATCTGTCGGCCATAGACTCTGAGCCTTCAGAAAAGCCTCGATGGCGGCAAACGCCCTTTCGTTTTCAGCGCGGGTAAACCCGCCATGTTTACCTCCAGTTATCGTTATCATTTGCTCTTTCACGTGTGCTGACTTCAAAGCTTCATGTAGCCGTACGGATTGCGTGTAAGGGACTGTCGGGTCCGCGTCACCGTGGATCGAAATGGTTGGAGGGGTAGAAGCGTTCACTACCGGCGCAAGCAGTCGCGCGATTTCCATAGGATTCGGGAGGTTCTGAATCCAGCCGGCAGCATAATCCTTCTTATTCGGACCTTGCAGAATGTCGTAGAAGTCCCAGTTGCCATACCAATTCACAACCGCCGCCACTCTCGGATTTTCATTCCCGGGGCATGCCTCGTCCCAACCGTCGAAGCGCGGAGTCATCGCAGCCGCCACCGCAAACCAGGAGCCAGACGATGCACCCGATATGACGATCTTTGCGGGATCAAATCCATACATAGGCGCGTTGTGAACCACCCAGCGTAAGGCACACCAGGAGTTTTGAATAGTCGCCGGCGCCAAAGTCACTCCAGGGTAGCGAGGCTCCAGATTGATCACATTCCAACCGGATTCCAGATACGGCATCAGTGAAAATAGTTGACCGTCTTTGGTGCCGGCTTGCATCGATCCGCCATGGATCCAAATCAATGTGGGGTGTGTTCCGGCGCCAGGTCTGGAATAAATGTCCATTTTGCCTTCCCACGAACCCGATTTCATATAAGTGACATTCGAGGCAACGCGATAATTGGCAGCAATCCCTCGCGAGAAGTTTTGGGTGAAGCCGTTTAGTGCGATTAAGGAAACCAGGAAAGTACCGAAAACGGTTGCCAATAAAGGGCGCATCGTAATCACCTCATTTTGGGAGTGTATATCCAAACCGGCTGGCTGGGAAACGTCCGGGAGTTAAAGAGTCAACGACGAACAATTGCGGAGCTTTCACGCACGGCAATAAAAGCCGGGCAAGGGCCTTTCTCGGGCTGACGCGGGACCGGTTTCTACAGACTGCTGAAACTGAACGGCTTGATCAGCGAATCGCCCAGGAACGGGCACGAGAACCGGAATGGATTCGACGAAAAACTTGGAAAAGTCTTTGCAAAGCATTTCATCGCGTTGTTTTACTTTGAAAAAGTTTTGCAAAGCATTTCATCGCGTTGTTTTACTTTGAAAAAGTTTTGCAAAGCATTTCATCGCGTTGTTTTACTTTGAAAAGTCTTTGCAAAGCATTTCGTCGCGTTGTTTTACTTTGAAAAGTCTTTGCAAAGCATTTCGTCGCGTTGTTTTACTTTGAAAAGTCTTTGCAAAGCATTTCGTCGCGTTGTTTTACTTTGAAAAGTCTTTGCAAAGCATTTCGTCGCGTCGTTTTACTTTGAAAAGTCTTTGCAAAGCATTTCGTCGCGTTGTTTTACTTTGAAAAGTCTTTGCAAAGCATTTCATCGCGTTGTTTTACTTGGGAAAGCCTTTGCAAACCATTTCGTCGCGTTTCCCTGTTTGGAAAAGCCATGAGACCGCCTGCGGCGCGGTGGAGGGAATAGACTTTCATCCATCTGGAGTTTGCTAGAGCTGCTTCAGCTCCGGCGCCCGGAAGTTGCTCAACAAGCCGGTAGGTCATCCCATCTGAGGCTGTGATTAAAATCCAACAAAACGCGGGACTTATTCCATCGATGCTTCCTACTGGGAAACCGTGTTGTATCATGACCGCCAACAGGGAGACCCCATGCGCAATATGAGATGGTGTTCGATCATCTGTACACTTTGGTTTTCCACCGCGCTTCAGGCGCAAACCACAGACTGGCCGAATTATGCCGGAGACTTCTCCGCAACCCGATTCTCACCTCTCACGGAGATCACGAAAGGCAATGCCGCGCAAATGCGCAGGATCTGCACCTACGACACTGGTGAAACCGGGGCCTTCCAGACCGGACCGATCGAGGTCCAAGGCGTGATCTACTTCACGACCTACAACACGACTTTCGCCATCGACGCAGCCAGTTGCACGCTGAAGTGGAAGAACAGCCGGCCCGGTACTCCTGGCGGCGGACTGGCGGTGAATCGCGGTGTCGCGTTTGCAAACGGAAGATTATTCCGCGGGACCGCCGACGGGCGCCTGATCGCTCTGGACGCGGCCAGCGGCCAGCCCGTCTGGGACGTGCCGGTCGGCGACGTGTCCAAAGGCGAGTCCGTTCCGCTGTCGCCCGTCGCCTGGAACGGAATGGTGTTTGCAGGAAATGCCGGTGGAGACGTTTTCGGCGTCACCGGTCGTATCTATGCGTTCAGCACGACCGATGGACACCAGCTTTGGCGTTTCGACGTTGTTCCCGATACCGGCCCGGCGCGAGCGACCTGGAAAAACGTCACCGCGCAGAATCCTCCAACCGGCGGGGCCACGTGGACGACATACAGCCTCGATGCAGACGCCAGCATCCTCTGGGTTTCGACCGGCAATGTCGCTCCGGATTTCCTTCTGGCTCTCCACCCGGGAGATAACCTCTACACGACCTGCGTGTTGGCTCTGGATGCCAGGACCGGCAAGCTGCTGGCCTACGTTCAACCCGTGAAAAAGGATTTCCACGATTGGGACATGACTTCTCCGCCGGCCTTGATTCGCACCCGGGGTGGCCGGATGATCGCCGCCGCCGCGGGGAAAGATGGACTGCTTTACGGAATCGATCGCTCGAAGGTCAGTCCCTCCAAGACTGCCGGCTCGCCATTGAAGATTCTGTACAGCACTCCCGTGACGACGCGCAGCAACGTAAACTTGCCGCTGACTACCACGAGCGAAACGCATTTTTGTCCTGGAGTATCGGGCGGTACCGAGTGGAATGGCCCGGCGTTCAGCGCGCCGCTCAACCTGGTGTTCGTCAACGCCACGGATTGGTGCGCCTCGTTAAGAGTCGCGACTGCCGCCTCCGCCGTCGGCAAGCCTGCTGCCGCATGGTCCGGATCCGGCGATCCCGAACACGCCTTTGGCCGCACGGATCCGAAAGAACTGTGGGGCGGCTGGATGACGGCGGTCGATGCGGATACCGGACGCGTGCGGTGGAAGTACAAATCCTCGACGCCTCTGGTGGCCGCAGTCACGCCGACTGGCGGCGGTATCGTTTTCACCGGCGATCTGAACGGCGATGTCCTTGGCCTCGATGCCGAAACCGGCAGTGTCGTGTGGCGCGATTCGACGGATGCGCCCATCGGCGGCGGAGTGATCGCATATCAATCCGGAGGACGACAGCGAATCGCCGTGGCCGCCGGCATGAATTCGCGAGTATGGCCGGTGAAGACCACCACAGCCCGCATCGTTGTGTACGGACTTCCGTAGGAACAGCTCAAAAGTATCTCTAATCTAATCAACGATATCCGGCGGTCATACCTTGAGGCTGCGCACTGTCGCGCTTGCGCTTCGCGGACCGCCGCTACTCAATCAGCCTCAGATTGCGTCCGATGATCTGTTCGAAATCCCGATACAGCTGGATGCACCGGTCATCGTAAAACGGCGAAACTTGCATCAGAATTACAGCGGCTATCTGGCGCTTGCGATCGACCCAGAAATGCGTGTTGTAGGTGCCCCCCCAACTGTAACTGCCCGCTGAGCGCAGGGCGGGGTTCTCTTCGTTCCATGCCGTGATCTGAAAGCCAAATCCGAATTTGTCGCGGCCGGCGCCAAAAGGAAAAGAGTTCGATTGTGCCGGGTCCGTGCTTTGCTGTGTCTGGACCACAACATCGCCGATTTGATTTGTAGTCATGGCGTAAACGGACTCCTTGCTCAAAAGCGCCGATTCATGCCACTGGCCGTCATTTAGCAACATTTGAAGAAACCTGACGTAGTCCGCCGCGGTTGAAAACAGTCCACCGTCGCCCGCAGCCCGCGAGCCGACTCTTACGGGATTTGGAGTCTCGGTCAGCCGGCCTTTCACCCTGTGGTGAGTTGTGACGAGCCGGTCGTGCTTCTCATCCGGAACAAGATAGAAAGTGTCTTGCATGTCCAGCGGAGCCAGAATGCGGTTGCTGAAGAACTGATCGAGAGAAACGCCGCTTACTTTTTCGACGATCTGTCCGAGCAGCTTTGCGCTCATTCCGTAGGTCCATTGGCTTCCCGGTTCGTGCAGCAGAGGCAACTGTTCTGTGGGTTTGCCGGTCCTTTCCCGCATCCCCTTCAATACGTAATTCGAAAATGCATAGCCGAATCCGGAGGTATTGGTCAGCAGGTGACGAATCAAAAGCGGCTGAGTGGCTTTCCGCGTTGTGTAAGTTCGGGTGTTTTTGTTGTAGCTCGCGACGACTTGAGGACTCTTCAATGCCGGAATGTATTTGGATACCGGATCCTCGACGCTGAGCTTGCCCTCCTCCTGAAGCATCATGATGGAGACCGCAGTCAGCGGCTTGGTCATGGAGGCGATCCGGAAAATCGCATCCTTCTGCATCGGTTTCCGGCGTGCGACATCCATCAATCCCGACGCGCCATAGTAAAGGATCCGATCCTTGCTCGCGACGATCGCCACAACGCCTGGAACCGTCCCTGCCTGCACTGCGCTTGCGAACAACGTGTCGATTTCAGCAACGCCATTTTGCGGCAGCGCCTGTGCCCAGATTGGGATGCAACCCAGGACAACAGCGAAAACTACCAAGCCCCACAGGACTTTTTCAGCTCGCATCGCGTCCTCCCGATCTACGAAACCGGTTTGCCCAAGTCTACGAAAACGGGAACGTCCGTTTGCACGTCAACGGGTCTCGACCAGAGAATCTCGCCGCCATTCGCGAGTACCTCAACGAGCAACTGGTAAGTGCCGAATGGAACACCCCGGAATTCGAATTGGCCGTTCGCCGAGGTGTCTTTGATCAGCATCGATGCTCCAACGCCGAGGTCTCTGCGCATCTGCGACATCACATATCGGAGAGACTCGACCTGTGACATCCGATTGAATTCAGCGATGCGTTCCTTGTGGACAGCAAATTCCGGCTTGTAGTCTTCCCAATAGTTATCCAGCCTCTGCTGTACCTGCCTGTTCCAGACTTCCGTATACTTCGGCGAAAGAAGCACGACGTGCGCGGGTTGCGCCGATTTGGCTCCATCGGGGAGCTTTACAATTCCGATGAGGATTCCGGTGACTGGCGCAGTTTGCAGCGTAGTTTGAAGGAGAGCAAGAAAGACCGAAGCGATGATCGAGAACACTTCCAGATGTTATAACGTGGCTTCTATTTTGAGCAACTACGGTCCTGAAACGGCCTTGAGAATCCTGTCGATGATGGCATTACCGGACTCCGGGAAGTGAAAAACGACGTTCCGGCTCGCAAGCCACAAAGGGTCTTCTCCGATTACTTCCAGGAAATCCTCGACTTGACCCTCCGATGGGAAGATATACGTTTCGAAGCGTACTCCGCCGCACTTCATGATTCCCCGGGCGCAACGAAAAGCCCTGTCCTGGAATCCGGAGTACTCGGTCGGAAGCGTGTTGCCATAGTTGTCGACGTAGATCTCTTCGACGGGGGCCAGGCCAGCGGAGCCCAGCCGTTCCCGGACATCGTCCCAAGTCATAGATTTGATCGAACGCGGGCTGAAGGAGGGGAGGGGATCTAGCCGCAGATTACGCGGATTACGCAGATGGGGAAGGAGTCTGACCCCTATGCCCCTTCCCAATCTGCGTAATCTGCGTAATCTGCGGCCAATTTCCCCTCCCCCTCCTTCACCCCGCGGTTAGAAGTTCCTCAAATGCTGCCAGGTCCGTCACGGGCTGTTTGCACGTGAAATTCTCGCAGACGTAGGCGGTCGGCCTGCCGTTCAGCATCGGGCGATCCCGGAGCAAAGCGATTTGATCGCTCGATCCCGCGGCAACGACCGTTCGCGGGGAATACCGGTTTCGCAAGACGCCCACGAAACCGTCCGGCGCACCTGCAATCGCGATCTCTTTTGACGGACCGATATAGAAATCCAGAGCGGCGAGCATGCGGCCAAAACCGGAAGCATACTGGCGCATCAGACCGGCGATCGTAACAAATACCTCTTCCGCTTTCTTCCGATAATCCGCGCGGTCCAGCAACGCCGCCATTCTCAACAGCACATCCGCTGCGACAGAGTTGCCGGCCGGCGTCGCGTTATCGAAGAAATCCTTTGTGCGGGTCAGGAGCGCTTCATGGTCTTTGCCGGTAAAGTAGAAGCCGCCGCCTTCTTCATCCCAAAATTGTTCAATCATGCGATCCGTGACGCGAATAGCTGCGTCCAGCCATTTGTGATCGAAAGTCAATTGGTATAGAGCGAGAAGACCGTCGGCGAAATTCGCATAGTCGTCGAGGTAGCCGTTGAAGCGCGCTCTGCCGTCTTTGAAGCTATGGAGGAGACGATGGCCGTCCCAGAGCGTGCTTAGGATGAAATTCGCGTTCGCCTCCGCAACCTCACGGTAATCGTCCCGGTCAAGATAAGCCGCGGCTTCCGCGAAGGCACGAAGCATGAGTCCGTTCCAGTCCGTCAGGATTTTTTCGTCGCGGCCCGGCTTCACACGTTTTTCGCGAACGGCATATAACTTTTCCTTTGCGGCCTGGATCCTTGATTCGAGCCGGGAGTCCGCCTCGCCAACGACGTGCAGGATGTTCGTTTCTTCCCAGTTTCCATGATCCGTCACATCGAAATAGTTGGCCAGGTCTCCGGAGTCCGGACCAAGGACTCTTTTGAACTCGTCCAGACGCCAGACATAAAACTTGCCTTCGACGCCTTCGCTGTCTGCGTCCTGCGTCGAATAAAAGGCAGCATTTGGAGCGCGCATCTCGCGAACGACGAAGTCCAGGGTTTCTTCTGCAATTCGTTTGTAGAGCGCGTTGCGTGTGGCGCGATAGCCGTCCACATAAACCCGCGCAAGAAGCGCGTTGTCGTAGAGCATCTTTTCGAAATGCGGAACGAGCCAGTGATCGTCGGTCGAGTAGCGATGGAATCCGCCGCCAACCTGATCGTACATACCCCCCTGCGCCATTTTATCGAGAGTCAGCGTGGCCATGTGAAGCGCTTGTTCATCGCCCGTACGATGGTGATAACGGAGAAGAAAATCGACCGTCATGCCTGGTGGAAACTTCGGTGCTCCGCCAAATCCGCCCTCACGCGGATCGAAGCGGCTGCCTATCGCCCGGCAGGCCATGTCCAGGAGGGAGGCGTCAATAGTTTCGGCGGGTTCAGCCGTTTCAGCGGTTTTCCGGAGCGTCTGTTTTACGAGTTGCTCGCGAAACCCCCTGGCATTCTCCATGATTTCGGGACGTTTTGTCCGGTAAGCATTCGAGATGGTCTGCAGGACGCGGGGAAACCCTGGCCGGCCGTAGCGATCCTCGGGCGGAAAGTATGTTCCGCCGAAAACCGGCTCCCCGGTAGGCAGGAGGAAAACGGTCATTGGCCATCCGCCGCTCCCGGTCATCATTTGAACGGCGGTCATATAAATCTGATCGAGGTCCGGACGCTCTTCGCGATCCACTTTGATGTTCACGAAGTTGTCATTCATCAGCCCGGCGATGTCAGGGTTCTCAAACGACTCGTGTTCCATCACGTGACACCAATGACACGCCGAGTAACCGATGCTTAACAGAATCAGCTTTTCCTCCTGGGCCGCGCGTTCGAGGGCTTCGGGCCCCCAGGCATACCAGTCCACCGGATTGTGCGCGTGCTGCAAAAGGTAAGGGCTAGTTTCGTTGATGAGCCGATTGGGCATAGGGCTTCAGCGCGTCACTCAGAGAGTCGGGGGTGATGGACCAATGCGAGGCGTGCCAGACGCTTTGTCCGTCCTTGATCAGCAAAACCTGTGGGGATTCGTGGCGCACCCCAAACCGCTCGGCGATTGCGTGCGACAGTTTACGATTCTCGACCACGAGAACAACGCCGTAAAACAGATCCTGAACGCCTTCCGCAAAATCCGTGAACTCTTTGTACGCTTGCGCGCTGATCGAACACTGCGTGCTATGCTTGAAAATGAGAACGGGATCGGTTTTCGACCTCTCCAGCAGTTGTTCGAGATCTTGATCCTGTCTTAAATCAACGACCATAACATCAGGTTACCAGATTCGTAACCATTCAGCTTGGGGGAATTTAGCCGCAGATTACGCGGATTACGCAGATGGGAAAGGGGCATAGGGGTC
>Ga0207098_10273_pt1 | contig 16844 bp, 22 predicted proteins | sample Alteio_BWMinHeat_84_FD_153548 | JGI IMG/M metagenome (GOLD analysis project Ga0207098, IMG submission 153548) | Enriched cells from forest soil in Barre Woods Harvard Forest LTER site, Petersham, Massachusetts, United States -... | ecosystem: Environmental > Terrestrial > Soil > Temperate forest >...
AAGTATTACGTGGACGAGGTGTACGATGCCGTCATCGTGTGGCCGATTGTTCGGACCGCACGCGAATTTCTGTGGAAATTCATCGACGTGATCATTATCGATGGCATCGTTAACAGCGTCGGTGGCGCCGTGCGTGTCGCTGCAGGCGGCTTGCGGCATATGCAGACCGGATATGTCCGCACGTATGCGGGCTGGATTCTGTTCGGTGGAATTTTGGTAGTTGCCTGGTTTTTAAGATGATGGACGCGTTGATCACAAACCATATTCTGACCATCGTCACGTTCACCCCGGCGATCGGGGCGCTATTAATTCTGTTCTTCAAGCGCGATCACGTGCGCTCGATCCGAGCGTTTGCGCTGGTAATAACAGTGCTGACGTTCATTTTTTCGTTACATCTCATCGCGCACTTCAACTCCAATACGGCCGACTATCAGTTTTCGGTAAACATCCCGTGGATCCCATCCTTCGGCATCAGCTACCAGATGGGCGTCGACGGAATCAGCGTTTTTCTCATCCTCCTGACGACGCTGCTGACGCCGCTGTCCATCCTCGCTTCCTACTCGATCACCGGCAGGGCGAAGGAATACTTCATCTTCATGCTTCTGCTCGAAACCGGCGTTCTCGGAGTGTTCGTTTCACTCGATCTGTTCCTGTTCTATGTGTTCTGGGAAGTGATGCTGATTCCCATGTACTTCCTGATCGGAGTCTGGGGTGGCGAGCGCCGGATCTACGCAGCCATGAAGTTCGTGCTCTACACGATGATTGGTTCCGTCCTGATGCTGGTGGCGATCATCGCGTTGTATTTCTTGCACGGCAAAGCCATGGGGACGTATACCTTCAGCTATCCGCAGATACTTTCGGCAATATCCAGCGGACGGCTCCTCCTTACGCCGTCGACCGAGTTATATCTGTTCCTTGCGTTCTTTCTGGCGTTTGCCATCAAGGTGCCGCTTTTCCCGTTTCATACCTGGTTGCCCGATGCACACGTCGAAGCACCAACTGCGGGGTCTGTCATGCTGGCAGGCGTTCTGCTGAAGATGGGCACCTACGGCATGCTCCGATTCAGTCTGCCCCTGTTTCCCAATGTGAGCCATTTGTTCGCGCCGCTTATCACGTTCTTTGCGGTGGTTGGCATCATCTATGGCGCTCTCGTCGCGATGGTCCAGCCGGACATGAAGAAGCTGGTCGCCTATTCATCCGTGAGCCATATGGGCTTCATCGTCCTTGGAATTTTCAGCTTCACGACGCAGGGTATGGAAGGTGCGATCTTTCAAATGTTGAACCACGGCGTCTCGACCGGTGCGCTGTTCCTTATCGTCGGCGTGATCTATGAAAGACGCCACACGCGATTGATCAACGAGTTCGGCGGCCTCGCCAACAAGATGCCGGTGTATGCCGCTTTCTTTATGATCGTGACGCTTTCGTCGATTGGTCTTCCCGGATTGAACGGATTCGTCGGCGAATTTCTTATCCTTCTCGGAACGTTCGGGGCAAACAAGACGCGCGCAGTTGTCGCCGCAATCGGGGTGATTCTCTCGGCGGTTTACATGTTGTGGATGTACCAGCGCGTGATCTGGGGCGACATCAACAACGAGAAGAACGCACACCTGTCCGATCTGTTCGGCCGTGAAAAGGCGATGCTCATCCCGCTGATCATCATGATCTTCTGGATGGGCGTATACTCCGGCAATTTCCTTCGACCGATGGACGCATCCGTTGCAAGGCTGCTCGGACAAACCGGCAAACACGACGTTCAATACGCGCTGAAGCCATGAACATTCCCCCGATCAATATCGCCGCGATTCTGCCTGCCGTTGTGTTGTCTATTGCCGGTGTCGCGATCATGGTGGCTGAACCGTTCGTCGACCGCGCGAAGAAGAGCATTCTGGGGTGGTGTGCTCTCGCCGGAGTGATCGTCGCGATGCTCGCCCTCTTTACCATGGCCGACAATCGCGGGCAGTGGTATTCGAACCTCTGGATCGTGGACGACTACAGCATCTTTTTTCACGTCATATTCCTGTTGATCGCCGCCGTAACGATCCTGACGTCGATCGATTTTCTCGCACGCGAGCAGATCAATCATGGGGAGTTCTACGCCCTTCTGCTCTTCGCGACAGCCGGCATGCTGATGATGTCGGGATCCAATGAACTGATGATGGTGTTCATCGCTCTCGAGGTCATGTCTATCGCGACCTACGTCCTGGCGGGCTTCCGGCGAACCGATTTGAAGTCAAACGAGTCTGCATTGAAGTATTTTCTTCTCGGTTCGTTTTCGTCCGCTTTTTTCCTGTACGGTGTTGCGCTGGTCTTTGGGGCAACCGGCAGCACGAATCTGATCGGAATTTCCGAAGCAATGCGATCGAGCGATATCCAGATCACTCTGGTGTATCTGGCGGCAGCAATGATGCTGATCTCGCTTTGCTTCAAGGTCGCGGTCGCGCCCTTCCACATCTGGGTCCCCGATGTTTATGAAGGCGCTCCGACACCGATCACGGGTTTCATGTCTGTCGGGCCGAAGGCTGCCGGTTTCGCGGTCTTTTTACGGGTTTTCATGACTGCGTTTCCTGCGATTCAGGATCGATGGATCTCGATCATCTGGATGGTGGCGGCGCTGACCATGGTCCTGGGCAACGTTATCGCGGTGTCCCAGACCAACATCAAGAGAATGCTGGCGTATTCTTCGATCGCACACGCCGGTTATGTCGCGGTTGCATTTGCATCGGGCAGCCGTCGTGGAATATCGGCAGCGCTGTTTTACCTGCTCGCGTACAGCGTGACGAACCTCGGTGCTTTTGCGATTGTCACGATCCTGAGCCGCAGCGAAGACAAGCTCACGAATATCTCCGATTACGCGGGATTGGCTTCGAAACGACCGGGGCTGGCGGCTCTATTGACGTTGTTTCTGCTTTCGCTGGCGGGCGTGCCAGGCACAGCCGGATTCGCTGGAAAGTTCTTTATTTTCAGATCGTCGGTTGAAAGCGGCCTGGTGTGGCTGACGGTGATCGGTGTGGTGACGACGGTCGTATCCTTCTATTACTACCTCTATATCATCGTGCAGATGTATATGCGCGATCCGAAGGAAGAATTCGGGGATCTTCGATTGGCGGGAAGCCTGAAACTGGCCCTAGTGATTGCGGCGGTAGGTACCCTGTACCTCGGCATCCTCCCAACGCGCATTCTTGACTGGTCCACTGTAGCGGCACTGAATGCGTTGAGATAGGGAGCCGGTGGTAACTACCGGTTTTTGGTGGTTACCACCCTGTTCCGTAGTCGTATAGAGCACGGCACGGGGTGGTAACCACTAAAATACAGTGGTTACCACCGGCTGTCTGTTCTTACACCTTGCTGTTTTCGATTTGTTTGAGGGTCTCGTCGATGAGTCGAGCGTTGTCTTCTTTCGACACATGCCGCTCGAGCAACTTCGACGCGATCGTCACCGATAGATCGACGGCTTCTTTGCGGATCTCCTGCACGGCCCGCCTGGTTTCAATCTGAATCTGGCGCTCCGCATTCCGGATAATTCCCTCGGCCTCTTCCCTCGCCTTATGTCTCAATTCTTCGCCGAGTTTATCCGCGTCCGCACGAGTTTTGACGACGATCGCTTCAGCATCGACTCGAGCCTGACGGATGATCCGCGCCGACTCCTCGTGAAGACGCTCGAGCTCGATCCTGGCCTTATCGGCATCGTCCAACGATCGTCGGATCGTCTCCTGGCGGCTCTCCAGGGCTTTCAACAACGGCCGCCACGCAAATTTAGCCAACAGACCCAACAGGACCAGGAACGTGATGATCGTCCAGATGAACAGCCCCGGATCCGGCTGAACCAACGGATTATTCATGGGCCTACTTCAGCAGGACGATGAGGAGTATGAACACCTCGGCAAGAATCGCCACGCCTTCAAGCAGGAAGAGCGGCAGATTGACCGCGCCTGTAATTCGGTCGGCAGCACTGGGCTGGCGTGCAATACCTTCCGCGGCAGCGGCGGCGAATTTGCCGATTCCCAATCCGGCGCCAATGACGACCATTCCCAAACCTATCGCGGCGCCCAAATAGTGCACAAATTGCATTCTGAATCCTCCGTTTTCAGTGATGAACGTGAATAGCCATGCCGATAAATACGGCAGACAAAAGAGTAAATACGTAAGCCTGAACTAAAACAACGATTATCTCAAGTCCGGAGATACCCACCGCAAGCGGCACCGACGCCACGACTCCCACCCCCACTCCCGCGAGCGCTCCGCCAAATTTCTCGGCGAACAGAAATATGATGGAGAGGATCGAAAGAATGGCGATGTGTCCGCCGGTCATGTTGGCCGCAAGGCGCATTGTCAGCGCGAACGGTCGTACGAACATTCCCATGATTTCGATTGGAATGAGCAAAATATAAATGAGTGGGTGCAAACCATGCGGCACGATGTTCTTCCAATGTTTGACAAAACCGTGAGCTTTCGAACCCGCAATGATGATGGCGCCAAACGTGATTGTGGCCAGAGCGGCCGTTACGTTGAAGTTTGAAGTCGCGGTCGTTCCGCCGTGGATCAGATGCTTTACGAACGAGTCCGGCGAAGTGTGCAGCACGAACCGGTCCAGCAAAGCCAGAACTTCGAATATAGGAATCAATCCGATCGCGTTTGCGGTGAGAATGAAAAAGAAGAATGTGAGAATCAAAGGCGACCAGGTCTCGACCCATTGGCGGCCGACGTTTGGCTGCACGATCGAGTCGCGGACGTATTCGACCACGGCTTCGATCGCGTTCATGAAGCCGGTCGGAATCAGACGTTCCTGCCTCAGGTAACGACGCACCGTCCAGGTGACGAGGATGAAGACGATAGCCGCAACAAACCACAGCATGAAGACATGCTTCGTTACGGAAAGATCGATTCCAAATATTCGCGGCAAAGCGAACAAAGGATGCTCGTGACTGCTGTTCGATACATGCTCGATGATAGTCTCACCGGCATTGAAACCTTTTTCCGCTGCCTCTTCCTGAGCGAAGAAAATCATGCGCGCATTCCACCCCAAAACAGACGGCGCAACCGCAGCGCCTCGATAAAGTACAGAGCGATAAAATACATTGTGAAACTAGCGACGAATGGTTTTGGCCGCAGTGACAACACACGAAGCATGATGGTCACGTAAGCCAGGAAATAAACAAGCTTACCGCCGAATGCCGCTATCATTATCGCCGTCAACGCCTCGGAGTGCTGCCGATACGTTTTGTCGACGATGATCGCCGTCACACTCACCGCGAACAGCGGTCCAAGCATCCCGCACAGAATCTCGAGCGCCGTCTGCCGGTCGACGAAGATCACAGTCGCAAGCCAGGAACCGATGCTGAAGACCACCATCCCGATGACGGGTTTCATCGCCTCCAGACAACTTTAGCCAAATCGACAAAGCCGACGATGATTCCGAGCAAAAGCCCTCCAATCAGGAACCATGGAGAGGTGCCTCGCCATCGGTCAATGCTGTATCCGATCAGGCCCAGCAGCAGGATTGCCCCGATCAGCGTGTAACTCGCGGCTGCTATGGGTCCAGCCTTCGTTATATTTTCCTGAAAAGACTCCGCTGACCGCTCCAGGAAATTGCCGTTGTCCGGCTTCGACTTCTCCGGTCGACTATCGCGTTGGTCCATAATCTCAACTTTGACAGTGGACTCAGACGCACGCAACGCTTTATACCAAATCGGTGACTATACCGTATCCATTTAAAAACGTCACGCCTGTTGTAAAAACCCGGCGGTCATAGACCGCCGCTACAACGGGTGATATAATCGGCCGCCGATTATGCAGCGGCATTCGCCCGTTCTGAGCACTTTTTGTAATCACCTTTTACCACCGAGATCCGAGCAACTAAGGAGGAGTTCAATGTCTAAGAGGGTTACGCTGTTGGCCTTATGCGGCGTGCTGATTTTGAGCCTTGCGGGCTGCGGTAGTGAGCCGGCCCCGCAGCCGGAACAGAAATCCGCGACTCCGGCAGCGAAGGCAGAGCCACCGGCACCGACGTACGACATCACGAAGGAAAGCCTTTTGGATCATCCTGACTGGACCAGCAAGAACGTCGTGCTTTTGGGCGCTAAAATTGGTGACGTCACTCGTAACGTTGAAAAGAATTTCGGGAAGCTCGACAATACCCGGACGCTTCCCGACGAATATCTCACCATCTATCAAGGAAACGGCATATTCGTCTACACGACGAAGCTGACGGGAAAGATCAAGAAGTTCGAGGTCTATGAAACCTTCGACAAACAGATCGCCGACGAGAAGCTGAAGAAGCTGGTCGCGGGCGGCGACTTGAAGTACATGCGCGAAATTCTCGGCCCCGAAGAAAAGACTGAAGAGAACGCCGACGACCAATCCACCGAATACGTATACGACGCAAAGGGATTCCGATTTGTGAAGTACAAGGTCGGTGGCAAAACCGTCAATGCGCTTCGCTTCAACGAAATGAAGAAGTCCACAACGTAATCGCAGGTAACCACCGTTCTTTGGTGGTTACCTGCCTGTACGTAAGTCGTGCGAGCTCGGTTTAGTCTGGTAACCACAAAGAACGTGGTTACCAGCGGTTTCTCTGATCAAACCTTTTTCTCAATTCTTTCACCGGATTTGGACCGAACCGCGGCTCCTTAACTGAAATGTCCAGCCAGGGAGCTTTGTTCGTTCCTTGATCCGTCTTCCCCAGGTCCCTTGCGGCGTAAGGAGCGTCGCCGCCATGCGCCACCAGAATGAAGGCCGTGGCCGCCGTCTGTTGCATTCGCCCGCTGTTGCAACGAACATCGCCACCGGCTGACGATCCGGCTTCGAGCGCGCGCATCAGACGATCCTCTAATGGCCCACTCTGCTGAAAAGCCCGTAGCGCGTTACCGACGACATCCGGTCCGGCAAGTATGTTTCCCTGCACCGAAACCGCGTTCGTCGAATCCGTTTGAGATCCGGACCACGCCATCGCCTCGGTTCCGGTGAACGCCTGCACGTGCACGGCACCATCATTTATGGTTACGACGCCGTACTGCCGATCATTGACTCCGCGGTCATAGTTCGGATTCGCGATTTGCCGCAGAACCTGTTCCGCCGCCTTGCCCGATTGAAGCAGTTCGTACACCTTGTTGCGATTCTCGAGATCCCAAAATGCCTGCACTGCTGCAACGCCTTTACCTGGAACCAGCGCCGCAATGGCATCGGCATGCTGGTTGGGAAGACACGAAGCTCCCGCAACCCCGACGTCGCCGGTCTTCGGATCCATCGCAACAATGCTCCACGTACTGAGTCGCTCCGCACGTATCGGCATTGCAACGGATATGACCGCCAGGGCAACAATACTTCTATGCACTCTTCAAAACGACGAGGTCGATATATTCAATAACTGCTTCCGGAACTCGTTCAGCCGCGGCGGCCCGCTCGAGCGCCGTCTGACATCTCAAGTACTCCGGATCGGAAAGAAGAATGAGCGTCGTGTCGGCCCGGCGACGCGTCCGCTCGGCGAGCTCCGTCAGATTGTTCGCCACTTTTTGCGGAATGGTTTGAAAACCAGCGACGTGGAACCCAGCCGACCGGAAACTCGCCAACACGTCATGAACCGTAGGAAACTGCGACACGATCCGCCGGGCCCCCGGAAAAAACCGAAAGTACGTCGGCGCGGTATCCAGGCGATCGCCAAAGCTGCTGCGGATCAGAACGCAACCAGCCGGTTTGATAACACGGCGCAACTCGCGCGCGCACTCATCTCGATCGGAAACATGATGAATGACCTGCGACAGCAATACCAAGTCGCACGAATGACCGGCAAGCGGCAAAGCCTCCGCCAGGCCAAGACTATAGCGAACCCTGTCCGACTGGCAGGCGAGCGTTGCGGCTTGAATCATGCGAGCGGAGGCATCCAAACCGATCACCGTCGCATCGAAGCGGTCTGCTATCAAAGAGGAGAATCGGCCGGCGCCACATCCGAGGTCCAGAACAACGGCATGCGGGTGGAGTGGAATGAAGGGCTTCAGAACGGATTCCCAGAGATCCGCCGTCGCTTGCGAGAAGGCGCGAGCATCCGGATACCGCTGAGCAACCTCCTCGTAATTGATCAATCCAGGTTGGAAAACTCGTTCGGTCAACATAGATCGGGATCTTATGCTTTAGCGATGTAGCGTCGCGGACGTTGTTTCGGCGAGATGGATTTGATCACGATACGGCCCGGCGACTTCGAGTCGATTTTCTTCTCGGAACGGTTTAGCGCATGTTTCATCAAAGTCTGCACCGCGGGAAGGTCCAACATCGATGGACTCTTAAGCACGATACTACGGACCTGCTTGCCACTTCCCATCAATAGTTTCTCCGGATCCGGCAACCCAACGCCTTCGAGAAAGAACAGCGTCACCCATCGGGGATACAAAGCAATCGAGAAGATCGCTTCGGAGGCCCGTTCGGTCGGACCAAACCCGATCACCAGCGCGTTGTAGTTGTCATAAACCATCTCGATCGCGCCCGGCAATCGCTTACGCATCCTCTTCAAAGCATCTTCAGCTATCGCGACAATCTCCGGCGAATATCTCGCCATAAATTTCGCCAATTGTTTTTCAGCCGAACTCTCCTTCATGATCATCGCCACACAATTCTACTAGCTCTTAAGTTGATGTTGTTCTCATTGGTGAACTCAGGTGTAATTTGACCGGATTGGGGGCCTTGTGCGTGGACAGATGATGAATTCACCGTTGCTGATTTCGTCGTTCATAGATCGTGCGGGCGAACTGTTTGGCGACGTCGAGATCGTTTCAAGACGAGCCGACCGTTCGATTCACCGCTATACCTACAAGGAATGCCGCGACCGCGCTCGACGCCTCGCCATGGCACTGCGCGATCTCGGACTGCAGCGCGGCGACCGCGTGGCAACTTTGATGTGGAATCACTACGCGCACGTGGAAGCATATTTCGGGATCCCCCTCGCCGGTGGTGTTTTCCATACACTGAATCTGCGGCTGCATCCGACGGAGATCGCACGAATCGCCAACCACGCCGGGGACCGCTTTCTAATCGTCGATGACATTCTGCTCCCCCTATGGGAACAGGTAACTGCTGCCGGTTTCAAGCCGGAACGCGTGGTTGTCGTGTCTACTTCAGGCGCGCCAACCCAGCGCGAGTATCAGGAATACGAGACGCTGCTCGCTGATTGCAAAACAACATTCGCTCCCGTCGATGCACACGAAGATGACGCCATCGGCCTTTGCTACACATCCGGAACGACGGGCATGCCGAAAGGTGTCCTCTATTCTCACCGGTCGACGGCTTTGCATGCGCTCACGCTCGCTCTTCCGGACGTGCTGGGACTACGGCAACGCGATGTGATGTTGCCGATCGTTCCGATGTTTCACGTCAATGCATGGGGCCTGCCGTTTGTTGCCGCAATGCTCGGCATCAAAATCGTATTGCCCGGTCCCTGCCTGGATCCGGCGAGCATCTGCGAACTCTTCGCTTCCGAGCGCGTCACGTTCAGCGCAGGCGTTCCAACAGTGTGGATGGCCATGCTCCGTTACATCGAGGAGCATCCGGAAGCATTCCGCCCTGAACCCGGCATGCGAATGCTCGTCGGCGGCTCGGCAGTCAGTGAACTGCTGATTAGCGAGTTTAAGAAGCGCGGCGTGCGTCTGATGCAGGGCTGGGGAATGACGGAGACGAGCCCGCTGGCCACCATCGCTTGCGTCAAATCTCAAATGACCGATCTCACCGACGAAGAACAGACTGCCATACTCGCCAGACAGGGAATAGCTGCGCCATTCGTCGATATCCGCGCGGTCAATGCCGATGGCATCTGTCCAAAAGATGGCCAGACGATGGGAGAACTCGAAGTTCGAGGTCCATGGGTTGCTTCGAGTTATTTTCAATCCAGTAGCGAGGCCGATAGATGGACTGCTGACGGGTGGTTCCGAACCGGTGATGTCGCGACGATAGACGGTGAAGGGTACATGCGGATCACAGATCGCACGAAAGACTTGATCAAGTCGGGCGGCGAATGGATCAGCTCGGTCGATCTTGAAAATGCGCTGATGTCGCACCCTCACGTCCAGGAAGCCGCCGTCATTGCCATTCCCGATCCTAAATGGCAGGAGCGTCCCTTAGCCGTTGTCGTGTTGAAACAGGGAGCCGACGTCACGCCCGATTCCCTGCGCGCCCATCTCGCTCCTCAATTCCCTAAATGGTGGCTCCCTGAAAAATTCGTCTTCGCGAAAGAAATCCCCCGAACCTCAACCGGTAAATTCCTAAAGACCAAGCTCCGCGAGTTGTACGCGCATCCGTTGTAACCGAAAATCGGCAATTCGCCGATTTGCTGCGCGCGCTTTTCGCGACTTTTCCACCACGAAGCCGCTTTGGTGTGCGTACTCAACCACTTGTCCATCGGATGTCGAACTGCACTGGCTCCGGCTCGATTGGGAGTATTATGCGGACAAGGGACCAAGTCATATGCAGATCGAAGTCACAAAGAAGCTTTTTACAGTGGACGAATATTACCAAATGGCAAGGGCCGGCATTCTGGGTCCTGAAGATCGTGTGGAACTCATTGACGGAGAAATCATCCAAATGAGTCCCATCGGCGACAGACATGCGGGCTCGGTCAATCGCGGTACCCGATTGTTTATAGAAGCATTCTCGAATCGGGCGGTGGTTAGTGTCCAGAATCCACTTCAACTGAACAATTACACCGAACCGGAACCGGACATCGTGGTGCTGAAGCCGCGCGCAGACGATTACATGTCGAAAAAGGTTCGAGCTGAAGACGCGCTCCTTGTGGTTGAAGTCTCCGATAAGACACTGCAATACGACAGGAATGTCAAAGTGCCAAGATACGCAGCGGCAGGCGTGTCTGAAGTGTGGATCGAAAATCTCGAAGCCGGCGAACTGCTGGTCTACCGAGATACGGCCGGCAAGGCCTACATGGATTGCAGAACCCTCCGGCGCGGCGACTCTGTTTCTCCGCTCGCGTTTCCGGATATAACTTTCAAAGTCGAAGCACTCCTCGGATGACGACTTAATTCATCCAGCTCCGCCGCTTCCCGGTGAAGTGGTTCAGATCAGGGCAAGCACAATTGGACTTTCCTGAACACGGAAGCCGGAGATTACCACTTAAGAGTGGTAAGCCACTGATACCACATATAAATAGTATTTTGTTGATACTACCTTAGGGTAGTACACTTACATTTATGAATTACCCCGTCAACACGTCCCTTCAACTTCGTGCCGTGCTGCGTGCCCTGCGACAATCACGAAATCTCAGTCAGGCTGAGGTCGGCCAGTTGCTCGGCGTGAACCAGAAGCGGGTGGCGCATATCGAAAATGCACCAGGAGTGACAAGCTTTGATCAGATCTCCCGATTGATTAATGTCCTGGGCGGGCGGGTGCTTATCGAGACTTCGGAGCCCCAGCCAGCACTAACGGCCGGCACGGGGAAGAAACGAAGCCGGCGAAGGCCGGCGGCGACTCCACAGGGGAATTGGTAGAGGTCCTCGCGTGGCCCAATCGTCTTCGTTGGTCATCTGGATGAATGGTGTGCGTGTCGGCAGGTGGACGCAGAACCGCGGCACGCACCTCCTGCAATACGACTCCGCGTGGGTCGAATCACCAGCAGGGCGCGCACTTTCCCTGTCACTTCCCTTCACGCCGGCCAATGCGGTACATCGCGGCGCTGTTGTGGCGAACTTCTTCGATAACCTGCTGCCTGATAGCGACACGATCCGATCGCGCATCCGCTCGAAGTTCGCCACCCGTTCGACGGAAGCCTTCGATCTGCTCTCCGCGATCGGCCGCGACTGCGTGGGTGCAGTCCAGTTGCTCCCCGAAGACCAGGAGCCCGCCGGATTCGATCGCATCGAAGCCGAGCCCTTGACCGATGCCGGAGTCGAGCAAGCTATCGCCGCGAGCCTCTCCGGTGCGCGCGTCTTCGGACAGGAGGAAGCCGCGGACTTCCGCATATCGCTTGCCGGAGCCCAAGAGAAGATCGCATTATTGTTTCATCGTGGCAAATGGTGTCGTCCCATCGGCGCGACTCCCACAACTCACATTCTGAAGCTGCCGCTCGGCCTGATCGGCCACCTTCAAATGGATATGCGGGATTCCGTTGAAAACGAGTGGCTTTGCTCCCGTGTGATGCAGGCTTTCGGCGTGGAGGCAGCGTCCTGCGAAATACTCGAATTCCGCAGCCGGAAGGTGCTCGCCGTAGAGCGATTCGATCGCGCTCGCCAGCCGGGAGGGTGGATCGCGCGGCTGCCGCAGGAAGACTTTTGCCAGGTGTTCGGATTACCGGGAAGCAAAAGATATGAGGCTGACGGAGGACCCGGAATGCGCGAGATCCTGCGCGTGCTTGACGGCAGCGCGCGAGCCGCCGACGACAAGCGCGCATTCGTGAAAACCCAAATCGTTTTCTGGATGCTCGCTGCCGTCGACGGCCACGCCAAGAACTTCTCCGTCTTCCACGAACGCGGCGGCACTTACCGGCTGACGCCGTTCTACGACGTGTTATCCGCCTGGCCGGTCATCGGCCGCGGGGCGAACAAACTCGACGTGCACAAGGCCAAACTCGCGATGGCTGTCCGCAGCAAGAACGCGCACTGGAAGCTGACCGAGATCAAGCCTCGTCACTGGGACACTCTCACACGCACTGCCGGATTAGGCGAAGCTTCAACCCTGATCTCCGAAATCGTGACGGAAACACCGCACGTCATCGAGACAGTTAACCGTCAAATTCCGCAGAGATTTCCTGCAGTTGTCCGGGACAAGATATTTCAGGGCCTGCAAAGAGCCGCCTCAGATCTCGCGGCCAGTTAGCGTCCGGCCCACCACCACAGCCATCGGGCGAAACCCGCCGAGACTGCGCCGATGGTCGCGCCTTTCTTACCGCCGATCCAGGCGCCAATCGCTAACCCCGTTCCGGCTGCCGTAGCCATGTTCAGGGTCTCCTGCTTCCATTCGTTTTTCGGACGAACCCAGGGCAAAACACGCGCTGCTTTCATGAACAAACCTCCCGGTCGAAATGAGTATTGAATAAAGATTTGCACGCGGGCTTCCTATCACGCGCCGAGCAGTTCCCGGGGGTTTACCGGCTGTTTGAGGGCACCCATATTCCATCCGCAATCCTTCGGTTTCATCTTGCGTTCACTTGCCCTGATGTATTTAATCGGCCGGGGTATTTCTATGAAAACTGTCAAATTTGCGGCGGTTGCCGCCTGTGTTTTTTTGCTCGGAACCCTGAGCTTGCTCGCGCAGGATGCGGCTAATCCGAAGTTTGCGCCGGCTCAGGCCATCGCGGACCAGATCGTTAAGGATCATCCGGAGGTTCTGGTTATCGCGATGCATGTCACTCCTCCCGGAGAGAAGAACAATGTGATTGTCGCCTCGCGTTTCAACGTTTCTCCAGGCAAGTGGGAAATTCAACGGATTGGGAAGGTCGCGGACGAAGACGACATGCGCGTGGTCAAGACCGGCAAGCCCAACCTCGAAGTCAATACGACCGGCGATCATTTCGAGGTCGAGGCCGCGATGCTCGACGGCGCCGGAAAGATCGTCGGCGCGGTTGGAATCGTCTTTGCCTATAAGAAGGGCGACGACCAGAAGGCCCTGCAGCAAAAAGCCGAGGCCATTCGCGACGAGATCCGCAAACGGACTCCGACGATCGCAGCGTTGTTCGCGAAAGGGAAGGTGTAAGCGTCGAGTTTACGCCGACGCGTGCGCCGACAGGCGCAAGTTCGCATGGCAGAGAGCCGAACTGTCGTTCGGCCGCGCCGGCATTAAGCCGGCGCTCCAGCGCGGAGTGCGCGCCTTTCCAAACGAATCAGAGCACGTCTTCGGCTTTTATCAAGGACGGGTCTAAGGGTTCACCCGTGTGTTCCTGATATGCCTGGACGGCCTTTTGGATGATCTGCAACAGAGTACCGGCTACCGTGGCATCCTGTTGAACTTTTCCGCCCGCCTGCATCTTCGCCAGGGAGACGGCGAGGCCGACGATTTCCAAAACGAGATTAGGGTTCATTCATGCACCCCCTTGAAATCTCGGATCGCGTTCGTCAGATCCAAAAGACTCTTCGTGAGCTGATCGAAGTAGATCTGGCTCGGTAGGTTCGCCGCCAGCGCGCCGCGGTAAGTCAACCACGACGCGCGAGCGACGTTATAGGAGCGGATCAGCGCGTCCAGCGCTACCTTCGCGTCAGCCGGTAGTTGCCCGGCTTGAAAATCCAGCCGGGCCTGATCGATCGTTGTTTCGGCGATCAGCAGCGCATCGTACGCCGCCGAATCGGTAGTATTCAGCGCACCCGGATGAATACCGTAGTGCACCGCACACCCCAAAAGCAGAACCATCGTCAATAAACTCGTAGCCGCGGGCTTTACGCCCGCGCCCACACCTGGAAACTTACTTCCCAGTACTGTAGTAAGGTTCCCCGCGATCGTATGCGAAAACCGATACAACCACAGGTAACCGGGGCTGCCGTTAGCCGGAGGCTCCGGCAGCGCAGAGACCGCGGCGGAGTAAATCCAGTAGCCCGCCACCGCGATCCAGAATTGATGTTGGGAGATGAATTCAAACATATTCACCTCCCATACACCGCCCGGCAGAGATAGGCGTACAGGCCAATGACAGCGGCCCATCCACCTTTCAGCCAGGACTGGCAGATCTCGAGCTTGGAAACCCGCTGGTTCAACTTGCGGATTTCCACCAGCTCGCCTTCAATGCGTCCGATTGCTCGGAGAATGTCATTATGTGTTGTTTGCATAGTGATTTCTCTTATGCAGGCGCCGGCGTAAAGCCGGCGCCTGCACTCAAGCTGCTAGGCGCAGATGAAGTTCGTCGAGTCGCTCCAGTCGGAGTAACCCAACTTACCCAACGCACGGACCTGGAATGAGTAGGTCGTGCCCGGCGTCAGGTTGCTGAAGGTTGCCGTCTTCGGACCGGGAAGAGTGAGACTCGTCCATGTACCGACGGTCCCATCCTTGTTGAGGACGGCGTAACGCACGTCGTATGCGACTGCCCCGGGGATCGTCGTGACTCTCACCCGGACTTCTCCGGTGTTGTGGCCACGGTCGACCCATTTGAAGCTGGCCCCCTTTAGCGGTTGCGGCGGAGTTCGCGTGTTTGAGTTCGCGGTGAATCCGCCGGTGTTGAATATCGCCAGATCGTTGTTGCACGCGGCCTCGACATAGTGTCCGAGCTGCGTCGCCATCTTGATCACCAGTTCGCGTTGTTTTCGCGCCGCGCTGATGGCTTTCTTGCCGCCATCGAGCGCATCGGTCATCAACGCGCTGAATGTATCGATGGCCGTCTTGAAACTGGCCATGTCAACGGTTGGAGTGGGAAAAGCCTTGTTGTCCGTCAGTGCGTCGCGGATGGCATACAGCCGCTTGAGCAGATCGGGATCCAGCAGTTTGCCGAATCCAAGGCTTGCTTTGATTTTCTTGTGTTTATCTGAAACTTTGGTTGTCATAGTGACACCTCCTTTGAAAGGGTTAGTTCTCCAGCCGCTACAATAAAATGTCGAGAGACAGGCGACCGGAGTTTCCATTGGCGCCCGGCCGTGAATGGCAAGTGCGAATGTAAACTGTCTCTGGACAATCGGGATTCATAGCCGGTTATAGCGTGACCACCAGCAGATATTCGGCTACGAAGCAAAGTTGGTCCTCGCTCAGCGACTGGCAGACTCGGACAATCGACCGGATCAGCCGCCGGCGTGAGCGTTCCATGCGCCTCCGCTGATCCCGTTCGACCGGTACAAAGATCCGGCTATTCTCGACGGCGTCAACGAATGCGAGCGTATCTTCTGCTAACTTTTCTCTTGTCATAGGGCATCACCTCCTTTCCCCAGGCCCTCTTTTTTTGGCCTCTACTTTGTCAAACACCAGAGATCGCAAAGGAGGACAAAACTTTTTTGGCTGGTGCGGTTAAACTCGCTTCGGAAACTAAGGAGGACGCATGCAAGATCGGAGCGGGTTCCTGGGGGCGACTGAGGGAGCAAACCGAACGTGTCCCTCTTGCGACGGGCAGAATGTCACGACAACCTTAGAAGTGCAGCGCTTTACCTACGGCGCGGATGAAGACGCTGTTGAGCTCAAAGCTCGCGTCGACGTGCACCACTCGACAACGTTCGAGCGGTGGCCAATCAGGGCGCGCTGGTTGATGTAACCCTTATCCTTGATTCGGGGTATTTGGCGTCGCGGATCTTGAGACGAACGATGCTCAGATCATCCATCGATTCCAGCCACTGTATTGTCGACTTTGCAGGCAGCCACCTCGGGTGGTTTGATCGAATCGCGTTTTTGCAACTCACGAATCTTTTCGTGGTGTGCGGATTGGCTCCCACAACTTTTATAGACTTGACGTGCTTCCAGGTAATCGTCTCCCGTAACGCCTTCTGTCATGAAAGGACAGGCGAAGCTCGCTCCGTTCTTCCTGAAATAAAAGCACTGTTTATGTTCGTGTTTATCCGCCTCGCGTCTGACTTCAATGCGGGGAATGCGGGAACCAAGTCCTAGTAGTGCTTTTCCGACGAAGGTGCTGTCCTTGGACCTTTGATTTTGCGATAAGGCATAAAGAGTCTCGAAGCAGCCGTTCGAGATCGACCGCAAAACGCGCCATTGCTTAAGCCCGGTTGAGGCGCAGAATGCAAACGTCGGGTTTAGATGCTCGGCTGAAGCCGGAAATACCGACAGGACCGCGGCATCAACGACAGCATTCAAGGACTGAGCCTTCTGAGAGCTGACGGCCGAATGTGGCGCTCCGAGTAAACGGTCGATCAGAGCATGTACGTGTTTGGAAGCCTTTTCGAAGGCACGAATTTTCACATTGTGAACGAGGGATGCCGCCCGACTCTTGATCGCAGGAA
>Ga0207098_10208_pt1 | contig 16841 bp, 10 predicted proteins | sample Alteio_BWMinHeat_84_FD_153548 | JGI IMG/M metagenome (GOLD analysis project Ga0207098, IMG submission 153548) | Enriched cells from forest soil in Barre Woods Harvard Forest LTER site, Petersham, Massachusetts, United States -... | ecosystem: Environmental > Terrestrial > Soil > Temperate forest >...
TTGAGATTCTCAGGGGAAATTTGCTTCGCTGCCTCCAAAGCAGTCAACGAGACGATGGCAGATGCGATCTCTTGGTATTCCCATCCGCTCGACTGCGTGGAAGGAGATGAAGCCAAGAGAGCTTCGCTTGTGACAATTCGAAAGAAATCTTTGGACCTGGCAGTCGACTTGCACGCAGGGCCAGTGGAAGGCGAGCTGGCTGCCGCTAGCTGGCGTTCCGACAAGGAAGTGATGCATGCGTCGAGGCTTGATTCTAATAGTAGCGCTGATGATTGCGGCGCCATTCACAGCAGTCTCGCAGGGACAATCATCCTCTTCGGCATTGGATTCGAAAATGGCGTCCTCAGATTTCAAGCATCTTCTGACCCTGGCAAACTCGGGCAGCACACGAGCGCAGTTCCAACTCGGCCTCGCCTATCAGGACGGACACGGTGTGGAACAGAGTGCGTATGAGGCAGCGAGGTGGTATCGCATGGCCGCGAACAGTGGCGATCCCGCCGCCCAAAACAATCTCGGGTTTCTGTACGAAACTGGGCCCGACGGTGTCAGGGATTTGGCCGAGGCAGCCAAGTGGTACCTCCGTGCAGCCGTCGACGGGAATCCCATGGCGCAGTTCAACCTGGGACATTTGTATCTCTATACGGCATCGATGAAGAAAGCGCCAGAAGAAGGTCTCTACTGGATCCAAAGAGCGGCAAGCGCGGGATGTCTTTCAGCATTCACGCTGCTCGGCAGCCTCTACGCCCGGGGCGAATTCTTGCCACAAGACTCGCGCCAAGCCTTCAAGATGACCATGGTTGCCGCAAAGAAACACGAACCGGGCGCCGAAGCCAACCTTGGAGTCTTCTACGCTCAAGGATTTGGTGTTCAAGCTGACCCGCACGAGGCAGTCAAATGGTTTAGAAGATCAGCAGACGCCGGAAACTCGGACGGCCAATTCAAGCTTGCTGTTATGTACGAGAACGGCGAGGGTGTTCCGAAGGATATGGACCTAGCTGTGCGCCTCTATCGGGTTGCGGCGGAGGGCGGCTCCGCCAGGGCGCAGGAGTCGTTGGGCGAACTATACGAGTTTGGGCAAGCGGCTCCGACGGATTATCAAGAGGCTGCGCGATGGTACCGGAAGGCGATCGAAGGCGGGGACGTCCTTTCCGCCTCACAACTAGCGACAATGCTTTTCGAAGGAAAAGGAGGCACACGAGATTTGCCGGAGGCGATCCGCTTGTGGAGTTGGGCGGCCCAGCAGGGAGAACCACGCGCACAATTTAATTTGGCGGAGATTTATATGAAAGGGATTGGCGTGTCTAAAGACCTAAGAACGTCTCTTTCATTGTTCACCCAGGCCGCGACGAGATTTGACGTCAGCAAACAACTGAAAGAAGTTTCTTCAAAGATGGAACAAGAAGAGATAGCCGAACTGCACTGACAACAAGAAGGCGTTTCAGGAAGATAGCCAACATCATTTCGTAGAGGGGAACAGGACACAAGACGCTGTCAGAAGGAGACGTTATGGCAACTGCAACGCAACCGGCGCATAAGAAGGAATTAGACCCAAGACTCAGGAGTTCCACGTCGCGTCATTTTGAGGATGCGCTACGGGAGAAAATCGTGGGACAGAACGAGGCCGTGCAGGCGCTTGTCGAACTCCATCAAATGTTCTGTGCGGGGCTGCACTCCCCAGGCCGTCCAGTCGGGAATCTGCTGTTTCTAGGGCCGACAGGCTCAGGCAAGACACGCATTGTCGAAGCAGCAGCGGAAATTCTCTTCGGAGATAGCCGCGCGGTAATCAAGGTGGATTGCGCGGAGTTTCAGCACTCGCATGAGATCTCGAAACTGATTGGCTCGCCTCCAGGGTATCTGGGGCATCGAGAAACGCATCCAGTGATTACGCAAGAAGCGTTGGCAGCCGCGCACACGGACAAGCTGAAACTGTCGTTTCTTTTGTTTGACGAGATTGAGAAGGCCAGCGATTCCCTGTGGCAGTTGTTGCTAGGAATGTTGGACAAGGCGACGTTGACTTTGGGGGACAACCGGAGAGTGGATTTGTCACAGACGGTGATTTTCCTGACGTCCAACCTTGGCGGGGGAGAAATCAGCGAGTTGATGCAGGGGGGAATGGGATTTATCCAGCCGAAGGACAAGCCAGCAACTGCGTTGGACGCGAAAGTGGAGCGCACGACGGTGGAAGCGGCGCGGAGGAAGTTTTCGCCGGAGTTTATGAACCGGCTGGACTCAGTGGTGGTCTTTCGCCCATTGAAGCGTGAAGAACTGGATGAAGTGCTGGCGATTGAGTTGGGGCAAGTACAGAAGCGCATATCGGATTCGACAGCGCGCCCTTTCTTGTTTCGAATGACGAACAAAGGACGTCAGTTCCTACTTGAAGAGGGAACCGACCAGCGGTATGGAGCCCGCCATCTAAAGCGCGCCATCGAGCGGTTTCTAGTCGGCCCGCTTGCGAGGCTGCTAACGACCGAGCAAGTGTGCTCGGGTGATGTGTTGATCGTCGACCGGCATCCCGGCGAAAAAGGGTTGGCATTCCTAAGAGACACCGAACTTCGGTCTGCAAGTGCTCGGGCGTTGCGTTTGACCCATCTTGCGACCGCAGAAGTTTGAGGTTAAGCCAATCTCGAGTCCACGACCTTGAGAGCCTTTCAACTGTCACTCCGCTGTTGGTTGCAACCAGGGCTCACACTCGCGACTTTCGCTGAGCCGATCCATGTCGTCTTTTCGCACTGGTCGTGAGATCTCGAGTTTCTTCATTTTGGCAATCAACGTAGTTCGTTTAAGTCCCAGCCGGGCGGCGGCGCCATCTGGTCCTCCGATGATCCACCCTGCCGCTTGCAATGCCTGCAGGATCAAGGCTCGCTGGGAATCCTTGAACGTGCCTGTCGGTCCGACGAGGTTCGTGTTTGGCAGGTTCGCTCCTACCAGGTTCGCGTCCAGTGTAGGCAAAGGATTCGCAAGGACTCCGTTGTCCGAGCGGATTACTGCCCTTTCGATCAAATTCTGAAGTTCTCGAACGTTCCCAGGCCAAGAGTAGGAGGTGAACGCATCGAGCGTTTCTTGCGGAATGTTGCTAATCTGCTTAGCCATGCGCCGCGAAAAGACTTCGACGAAGTGCGTGACCAGTAGCGCAATGTCCTCACGGCGCGCCCGTAATGGTGGCAACGCGATAGGAAAAACATTGAGGCGATAGTAGAGGTCGCAACGAAATTCGTTTCGCTTCACCATTTGATCGAGATTTCTATGTGTCGCAGCAACCAGCCGGACATTTACACGATGTGTCCGGCCGCTACCCAGACGTTCGAACTCCTGTTCTTGCAGAACGCGCAGTAGCTTGGGCTGTAATGCGAGCGGGATATCGCCAACCTCGTCCAAGAAGAGTGTTCCCTTATCGGCGAGTTCGAAGCGTCCGACTTTCTGTGCGATAGCTCCCGTAAACGCACCTCGCTCATGACCAAATAGTTCGCTCTCCAGCAAATCGAAAGGAATGGCAGCACAATTTAGCTTTACGTACGGACGTCCGTACCGCGGGCTGACGTTGTGAATCGCCTGCGCGATTAATTCTTTTCCTGTGCCGGTCTCGCCTTGAATCAATACGGTGGAATCCGTCCGTGCCACCCGTTCAACCTGTTCGAGCACGACTTCGAGCGCAGGGCTCTTGCCTACGATTCGCGCGAACTCACAATTTCGCTCGTCCTGTTCACCGGACTGAAGTGTTTCGAAGCCCCCCACAACTACCTCCGAATCACCGACGCTACACAACAATCGCTTTCACCAGTTACCGATTCAAGGCTGTTCGAACGCTCTCTAGCAGAATTGCATCATCAAAAGGCTTTGCGAGGAACTTCACTGCCCCGCCCCTCATCGCCTGGAGCCGCATTTTCTCGTCGCCATGTGCACTGATGAAAATAGTTGGAATTGGGAAATGGTCAGCGTTCAACTTAGCCTGTAGATCTATCCCTGACATTCCGGGCATACGGATGTCCGCGATAAGACACCCAGTCTCATGTTGCCTGCCAGATTTCAGAAAATCCTCTGCGGACGCGAACCCTCGCACTTGAAAACCGGCCGACTTCAGCAAACGTTGCAACGCGCCCCGGAATGACTCATCGTCGTCGACCACCGCAACCATTTTTGGATTTCCCCCTCTAGCCATTTAGCTACAAGGCTAATCCGATCTCCGCACAATGCAATTATGGCTTCCGATAAGGTCGCCGATATGTTTGTATAAGGGACCATTCAATAGGGGAAGGCAGCGGCTCGGAGCCGCCTGAAGGGTCAGGGGCTAGTTGGTTCCCGGAACTTTAAGCTTTTCTGCCATTCTCCCCAGTTCAGCGGGGGAGTTGGCGTGCATTTTATGCATTACTTGGCCGCGATGGACTTGCGCGGTGATTTCGCTCGTTCCGAGTCTCGATGCGATCTGCTTCGTGAGCATGCCGGAAACCAGGAGCCCCATCACCTCACGCTCACGTACCGTCAACGTCTGATAACGTTCCTTCAATTCTTGAATCTCGTGCTGCTCTTGCCGCATTTCGCTTGCGCGCTGCAGCGCGTCCTGAATCGCATCCAGCAAATCCTGATCCCGAAATGGTTTCGTCAGAAACTCCACTGCCCCGGACTTCATGGCTTTGACCGTCATGGGAATATCTCCGTGGCCGGTGACGAAGATGACGGGAATCTGAACGCCCGCCTCGGTCAATTTGCGTTGCACATCCAGCCCACTCATCCCAGGAAGTCGCACGTCTAAGACCAGGCAACTGGGACCACCTGGGAGTTTGCGTAGCAGGAAATCCTGCGGCGTGGCAAACGTCTCGGCGTGCAAACCTACTGACTTCAACAGACGCTCGGTTGCTGCACGCATGCGAGCATCATCGTCAATGACAAACACTGTAGCGTGGCATGCGGGGGTCACGCGTGGGCCGCCGTTTGTTGGGGCAGCGTGAATTGAAACGTTGCCCCTCGTCCGGGGTTTGCGGTGGCCCACACCCTGCCACCATGTGACTCGACAATTGAACGCGTGATCGCCAGACCCAGACCAGTGCCTTCCGGTTTCGTCGTAAAGAATGCATTAAAAATCTCGGCGCCCTTTCCAGTGGGAAGACCAACTCCCATGTCGCTGACTGAAATCAACAGTTGACGGTCCTCAGTCAACTGCGACTTGATGCTAACTTCACCGCCCATTCCCGCGTCCCGCATCGCCTCGATCCCATTCATCATCAGATTCATCAACACCTGCTGGAGTTGTACACGATCAGCCACCACATTTGGAAGGTTCTGGCAGAGCTCGGCACGCATGTCTACCGAATACCGGTTCGCCTCTTTGTGAAGCATAACCACCATCTCTTGGATCACTTCGTTGACATCCACAATTTCCCGGTGTCCTGAACTCTTGCGGTACAGCGAACGGACACGGTCGATGATGTCGGCTGCGCGTCTAGCATCTCTGACCATTTCCAGAGCAGCCTCGCGCGCCTCCGGCAGATCAGGCTGACCGCAATTGAGGAATCGCAAGCATGCCTGAGCGTTTGTCATCGCTGCACCGATCGGCTGGTTGATTTCGTGCGCCAGCGACGCGGTCAACTCGCCCATCCTAGTCACACGGTTGATATGCGTGATATGCGCGAGATCCGCCTCTAGCTTCTGCAATCTTTCGCGCTCGTTCTCTGCGCGTTTGCGTTCTGTGATATCGATAGCGGTGCCGACCACTTCAACAAGCTCTCCATTGGAATTGAAAACTGGATGGGCCAGGCCATGAATGTGTTTGATTGTGCCATCAGGTAACACGATTCTGTACTCAAGGTCGGAATCTACCTTCTGGACGAACATCCTATCACTGGCCTCCCGCTTCACCCTGTCACGATCTTCTGGGTGTATTCGCTGCAGCCATTGGTACCGCTGTGGGAGGCCCTGTTGCGGATCGAAGCCGAAAACTCGGAACATTTCCTCGGACCAGTACCGGGCTTCGTGGGTTGTGCCATGGCTGGCCCAGCTCCCCGTGTGCGTCAGCCGCTGTGATTCGGCCAGATAGGCTTCACTGGACCGAAGGGCTTCCTCGGCACGCTTCCGTTCCGTTACGTCCATCGAAACGCCGACGAATTGGAGCAACTCCCCTGAGGAATCCAAAACTGGGTGTCCCACAGAATGGATGTATTTGATTGTAGAGTGCGGAGGCAGAATCCGGAATTCCATTTCATAATCCGATTTTTCTGCGATTGCTCGGTCGATTGTCGCTTGCCACCGGGCACGGTCCTCGGAATAGACCCGTTGCGACCGTTGTTCCCAGGTAGGCATACCATCCTTCGGATCGAAGCCAAATATCCGATACCATTCCTCTGATATGTATAGCGCATTCCTTGCAGGTGCCCCCCAAGCCCAACTTCCTACATGTGCCAATCTCTGCGCTTGTGCGAGGTAACTCTCGCTTCGGCGCAATGCTTCATCCGCGCGCTTTTGTTCGCTCAAATCAAGGGTGAAAGCAACGCCCTCGTTGCCACCTTCTTCGAACAACGCCCCGGCGAGCAGCACAGGCAGGCGGCTGCCATCTTTCCGGAACAACTCTGACTCAAAGGGCTGTACGCTCCCGGTCTGCATTACTCTTTCCAAGGAGCGTTCAACGCGCTCGCGCCAGTCCGCAGGAGTCATGTCCCTCCAGCGCACGCGACCCGCCGCGACATCTTCATGATCGTATTGCACCATGCGGAGAAAGGCTTCATTGGAAGCGAGGATGGCACCCTCGACATTCCAGGTCGTGATTCCCAGAATGTTGGCGTCGACCAAGCGCCGGATCTTTTTTTCACGGTTCTCGAGATCGCGGTACAGTCGCGTATTCTCGAGCGAGATGGCCGCTTGCGACGCAAGCACCTTCAGAACGGTGATCCGGCCGGCAGTGAAAACGTGGGCGGTTAGGTTGTTTTCGAGGAAGATGATTCCGTTGAGCCTGCCCTGGTTAACCAAGGGCAAGCACACAATGGAACGCGCGCGACGCTGGGCAATGTACGGATCGCCTGAGAACGGGTTTCTTGCAGTGGCATCGTCAAGAATAACGTCCTCGCGAGTGCGCGCCACGTAGCGAACGACGGACTCTGGAAACATTGCTGCGGTTTCCGAAGTATCTCGCAGATGCACCGTGACATCCTTTCCTGTCATGGTGGCCTCGGCCTCTATTTGCAGTTCATCACCCAGCGGACGGATAAGCAGACCCCGCTCAGCGCCCGCGTGCTCGATGCCCGCGCGCATGATTCTCTCGATCAGTTTTTCCGGAACCATCTCGCCCGAGACTGCTTCGGAGACTTTGATTACGGTCGCTAGATCCAGGAGTTCGCCCGGCGCCACGATCGTGCTCGATGTGCCGCGAGTTGGTTCCTGTTTCCTGAGGTGCGGATAGAGCTGGTCGAGTTGCCTTACTTTGCCGTCAGCTCCCCATCGGAAATAGCAATACCGGGCCTCCCGCAAATATGTATCCGCGATCTTGTCGAAGCCTCGCGCGGCAAAGAAGCGGGCGGCAAGCTCGCACGCAACCGCCTCATTGTGAAGGAATCCGTTTTCGTGCGCCGAACGCATGGCCTTTTCATAAAGACCTTCGGCATCGAGCAGGCGGCCCTCTATGCGTGCGATTTCGGCACCTGTCAATGCAAAACGGTTTTCAAAATTCGCCGGGCAATGCTCCGCCCATGTTTCGAGCTGTTTGTGGTGAGCCGCTAAAGCCTCTAGGTGCTCTTGTTTCTTGTCGGGAGCAGCGGAATCCCATGCGAAAGCGTGTGAAAGGGCGCTGTAAAAGCGGAACGCTGACGGCTCGAACAGAGACGGTGCCGACCAAAGAAGAGGCTGCGCCTTCGCAGAGGCATGGACTGCCGCATCATAGTCCAAGGAAAGGTACCGGGCTTGAACCTTGAGAGCCCAGTATCCGAATTCGGGATCGGCCAATACCGGATTGCTTGCCAGATGCCGTTCAAATTCCAGTTCATCAAAATGGTCATCGTTGAAGCATCCAAATTTCGGAGTCAACCCACGAAGGGTGCGGATTAGTTGGACCTGTGCAGTCAATAGGTCAACCACAAGACCGAAGTGCGCCTTCTCCGCGAACGCGAGACCCTTTTCTCCCTCGGCCAGGGCCTCCGTTAGCGGGTCCCCCACCGCCAGGAAATTGGTAATCAACTGGTTCCAGCTATAAGCGGCAAAGGTCAGATCCCCGTTTCGGTAGGCGACATCGAAGGCGCGGCGTACCATATCGCGCCCTTCCAGGGCGTGTTTTGCCGTCGGAATGACAAGATTTCCAAACGACATCAACGTTCGGGCCTCATAGCTCCTCAGCCCACGTTTTTCGACGAGTTCATAACCCAGACGACCGAATCGAAATGCGTCTTTGTAATTACCGAAGCCAGATCGAGCGACGACGGCAAACCAGACATAGGCGAAGGACGACGCGTCCGTGTTGCCATGCTCGAGGCTCAGAAGCACCATCCGGCAAAGAAGAAACGACGACAATTTCTCATCGAAGAACACAGCTGGCGTCACAACCTCGGTCAGAACGTCCATGGCGTCCAGGACTTCCTCGTCGGTCATAACGGGCAGGTCCACGAAGTCCTCAATTTGACGACTTCCAACCAACGCCCAGACTCGGTCGTACTCGCTGTGGACTTCATCGATCGTGGGATGCAGCGGCCATGTCTTGCCGTCCTGGCGCAGGTATTCGAGACAGACTTCCACGCCGCGGTCGCTCCGATCCAAAGCCGTATAAACCGTGAGTTGAAGACGCGTGACGACCGCGAGATCGTGTCTGGTCATGGCATGTTGTGCCAGTTTCAAGAGGCGATCTTCGGACGCCGCCAGATTTCCGGTCAGTAGCTCGCACTCCGCCAAGAGACTCTCAATCGAGAACGTGAGATCGTAACTGTCGTCATCCGACGTCTTTTCCGGCAAGAATCCGCGTGCAACGATAAGGTAGCTCAGCGCCGACGCATACGCGGCCGAACTCTTCGCCCGCCTGGCGGCGACTAGATTCAATTCAGCCAAACGCGCACGCTCCGCAGAGGATGTAATCAAGTCGGATCCGCGATTCAGCTGGTTGACGATCTCAAAGATCTCCTCGTTCAGCTTTTCGGCCGGCGTCTGTGCCACAAGAAGCCTGCCGATGCGGAGATGAGCTTCGGAGCGAAATTGCTCGGGGATCAACGAATACGCCGCTTCCTGCGCACGGTCATGGAGAAATCGATAGGAATCTTCCGAGCGAAAGACAAGACCTGCTAGTACAGCTTCCCAGAGTTGACGGTCAATTTCCTCAAGCGACTCCTGGTAGACCATCTCGAGCATGCCGAAGTCCGCACTGTTACCGAGACAAGCCAGTTGCTTTAATGAGTCTTGAGCGCTGGCGGGCATGCGGTTCAACTTGCCAACCATCAAGTCCACTACATTATCGGTGTAATTCTTCGCGCGGATTCGACCCAAATCCCATGCCCACCGCCCTTCGCCATGATTGAAAGCGAGCAATCCTTCATCGGCAAGCTCGGAAATGAACTGGATTGCGAAAAATGGATTTCCTGTCGTTTTTTCATGGACCAATTCTGCGAGGGTACGCGTTTCGTCCGGCTCACAATGAAGGGAATGTGCAACAAGTTGCTCCAAGTCTTCTCGAGTCAGGGGCGCAAGCACGATGTCCTGGCGCATCACTCCTGCTCGACGCGTCGCTTCGAGCTTGCGCATCAGAGGATGAGCGGGGTCTACTTCGTTGTCCCGATAAGCGCCGATCAACAGCAAGTGCTTCGCGTCGGATTGCGTCAGCAGATCCTCCAGCAAGTCCAACGTCGCTGCGTCCAGCCACTGCAAATCGTCGAGGAACAGCGCGAGAGGATGTTCCCGCCGCGCGAATACACCGATGAATCGACGAAATACTCCGTGGAACCGGTTTTGCGCGTCCCGCGCGGGAAGTTCGGGAACGGCCGGCTGCTCGCCGATGATCAACTTTAATTCCGGGACTAACTCCACGAGCAGCTGTCCGTTCGGGTCTAACGCCTCATGAAGGGCATCGCGCCACTTGCTCAACTCTTCTTCGGTCTCACTCAATAGCGGGCGGATCAGACCTTGAAACGCCATTGCCAAAGGCGCGTAAGGGATGTCGCGCTTGTATTGGTCGAACTTGCCCGAGGCAAAAAGACCGCGCGGAGGAATCAACGACCTATGCAGTTCGTTGACAAACGCGGATTTGCCGATTCCGGAGTATCCGGAAACCAACACCAACCGCGGCCCATCGCCGGCTACCACACGCTCGAACTCATCGAGCAGCATCTTAATCTCGCGTGCTCGCCCGTACAGTTGCTCGGGAATCAGCAGACGATCTGGAACGTCATGTTCGCCCAGGGGGAATTCGGCGATGCACCCGTGCTCCTCCCATTCAGTGAGGCAGCGGCGAAGATCGCTCTCCGCACCGGACGCCGTCTGGTAGCGTTCCTCCGGAGTTTTGGCGATCAGTTTCATCACGATCGCGGAAGGAGAGTGCGGTACGGTTTTTACTCGCTCGTGAGGCGGCACCGGATGGCGCGCGATGTGACAATGAACCAATTCCATCGGATCCGAAGCCGTAAAGGGCAGGCTACCGGCCAATACTTCGTAAAGGGTTATCCCTAAGGCATACAGGTCACTCCGCGAATCAATGGACCGATTCATTCGTCCGGTTTGTTCGGGTGCCATGTAGCTGAGTGTTCCCGCGATGAACTCGGCAGGTTGGGGCGATTGACGCTCGCGCGGAAGGCGCGAGGTGATGCCAAAACCGGTGAGCCAGACCCAGCCAGTCACTGATTCAACCATGACATTGGAGGGTTTGACGTCCTTGTGAATCAGCTTGTGGTTGTGCAATTGCCTGAGCGCGGCGGCGAGACCGATGGCAATCCGCAAAAATTGCCGTATCTCCATCGGCCCCTGAATCAGATGATCGAGAGGCTCTCCACCGGGGTCTTCAAGAACAAGCGCCTTCTGTCCATTGCACTGAAGAAGAGCAAGGGGTCGAACAGCCCATGTTATGTCCAACTCGTCGCGGAATGAATATTCGTGCTCTATTTTCTTGAGGCTTTCCAATGCGGGGCGGATTGAAGCAGGGATCAGCAGCAGAACAGAAGGCGATTCTACTTCCCTCGGATGTGCTCGATATAGGATGAACTCCTCATCCTCTCGGAGACATTTACGCGTATAGGCTGAGATATCCACGATGTCTGGCCTCTGCTTCCACGTGCCGGCAAGGGGGTATTATGTTCCTCCTTTGCCCCGTTAGAACAAGAATCGAACGGCTAGCTGAATCTGACGGGCACTGTCGACAGTCGAGAATATCCTTCCGACGTTATTGGCGAAATGGCCTGCTGGATCCCTAAAAACGGCGTCTCCGTTTCCGCCGAGCGTAAGAGGGCTTTGTGTGTTGCTTGGGACGGCGAAATTCGGATGATTTAGGAGATTGAACGTTTCGGCTCGTAGGACGATTTTCGTGCCTTCTCTCACTTGGAGAATTTTCTGCAGCGCCAGATCAAGTTGTGCAAAGCCCGGGCCGCGCAGGATATTGCGTCCGGCAGTGCCAAACTGACCGGGAGGCGGCAATGCAAATGCGCCCGGATTAAACCAGCAAGTCGCAGTGCCGACCTTGGCGCCGCTCGGACAAGTGCCTGTGTAAGGATTTCCCGGAAGGTTGGGTCTCTCGGTGATCGTTAGCGACTGTAAGTCTGCGTTGTCAAAAGCGAGCACGGAAGTAAAAGGCACGTTGCTGTGAACGCTGGCGACACCAGAAACCTCCCAGCCGCCGAAGTGAGTTCCGCGCCCAAAGGGAAGTTCATAAACCACATTCGCGACGAAATTGTGCCGGATGTCGAAACTGGAGCGTCCTCGGCTCCCTTTACGATCGAAGATGTTCTGGGACCCGGGGGGTTCATTGACGGCTTCGATGATAAGACCGGTGGAAGCATCATCGATGGAATGGGCCAACGTGTAGAAAGCCTGCCAAGAAAGGCCTTTCGCGGACTGGCTCGAGACCGAGAGTTGGAAGGAATTATAAAAAGATTGTGCATCGGTCAGCACCATCTGCAAGGGCGAAGGCAAGCTCGGATTATAGCGATGGCCCAAAGCTGGCTCGAAAGGATTCTGTTCTGCTCCCCGGGTGAGGTGATTACCCCGCGCGCCGAAGTACCCGGCGCGCAGAATCGTGCCGGGCGAGATTTCCCGTTCCAGGTTGAGATTGTATTGTAGCGCGTAAGCGAACTTCGGATGGTACGTCGTCTCGATAATGTATATCGGCTGTGTTAGAACGGCATTCTGCGGGTCGAGAAAACTGGGAAAAACATCAGAATTGATACCGAAAAAAGGCGGCAAAAACCGGCCTGCACCGAACAGGATTACAGGGAACTGATCGCGGAAGATGCCGGTTCCGCCCCGCAGTACGGTCTTGCCATCGCCAAAAAGGTTCCATGCGAAGCCCGCTTGCGGTGACACCAGATCCGCTGGTGTGCCGGCAAATACTTTTCCGACGGTCGGTCCCGAGTCCGTTACCGGGTTCCGAATCACCGAGAGACGTCCGTTTACCTCCGATGGATTGGAATAGAAGTCGTAGCGCAACCCGACATTCACGGTCAGACGCCTCGTGATTCGCACATAATCCTGTGCAAACCCCGAAACCACGCTCTGGCGGTAGCCCCGGTCGGAATTGGACATGGAAGGATTGGCACCGACGTACGACAAGGGCCGCGCCTGCAGAAAGAATTCGAGGGCCGGGTTGTCGCTGTGTGCGGGGAACCCAAAGGGACTCAGATCTTGAAACGTGTACAAGCCGTTTACTGTGAAATCCAGCGGACCATTAGACTGAATTCTTCGAAACTCGCCGCCGAATTTCAAGGTCTGACGGCCAGTCGTGCGGGACACTTGCTCCTGGATTTGATATACCGTCGAAAAATCACCCAGAGGAATTTCTGGGCTGTTGCCGATCAAGCTCATCCCTGCAACGTCGAGCATCCCAAAGGGCCGACCAGGCACCAGGGAAATGGAGAGACCAGGGTGCGTATCAACGATCGAAGTTGACGCGGTCGTGCGGTTGATGGCAAAGCGTAGTTCATTGAACAGCTCGGCTCCTAGACTCTTACGATCCTGCACAGTGAAGTACTGATTCCGGACCGCATGGCCCGATGGGAACCCTGGTACATAAGTTCCGGGCGGCGTTCCGAAGTACGGCACAAAGGAAGAGCTGTCATCCGCAAAGTACCGCCCGAACACCGAATGCGTGCTGGAGAAGTTGTGGTCCAGACGAACCATACCGTGGTGCTCGTACGTGGCACCCTTATCGGCTGTGATCAGGTCTCCAGTTCCATCCCCATTGTCAGCGCCATTCGAAGGGGGAAGCAGGGCGAGGAAGGGTTGTACGCGCGGATCAGTCGCAACCGAGACGCAACCACTTGGCGACGCACTCGTGCAGGCGCTCGGATCATTGGCAGCCGGCAGCAATCCCTGATGCGCCAGCGCGTCCGGGACGGTCGCAATAGCCGTGGATGCCCGCACTTCCCGGAAGCCTTCGTAGCTGGCAAAAAAGAACGTGTGATCACGCGCCAAAGGCCCGCCGATGCTGGCCCCGAATTGGTTGCGCACGAATGGCGGGATTGGACGGCTACTCAGGTCGAAATAGTTCCTGGCTTCCAGCGCGGCGTCGCGATGCAATTCAAAAAGCGATCCATGGAAGTGGTTGCTACCTGATTTGGTGATTGCCTCGATGACGCCACCGGAATTTGTACCGTACTCGCTGCCAAAAGTCTGGGTCGAGACACGTACCTCCACGAAATCATCCATCCCAAGAAAAATCCCAGAAGCGCCGGCAGGCGAATAGCCAAACACGGGATCATTGGCGTCCATGCCATCGATGAGAACATTCGTCCAGCTCGGGCGCATTCCGTTAACGGACACTTGTCCCGCCTTCCCGTTCGACAACAACGAAGGAGCACTGCTAGGTGTGGGGGCAACTCCCGGAACCAGGATTGCGGCTTTGAACAGATCACGGCCGTCTAGAGGAAGCGCAGCTAAGCTGCGTTCCGCAATCATTCCTTCGACCGTGGTGGTGGCGTCGACGCTTGGAACACCCGCCTCGACCGTCACGTGGACGGACAGCTTGCCCACAACCAGTGACAAATTGATTCCGATTGCAGCACCCGGGCTCAGGGCAATCCCTTCGCGAACCTCGGTCTGAAATCCTTCTTTCTGAACGCGAAGCGTATACCTTCCGGCCGGCAAGCCCACCAGCTGATATTCGCCCATTTTGTCGGTGCGCCCATCTCGTTTCAATCCTGTGGTTACGTTCTCGACCGAAACCTCGGCTCCGGGAACAACAGCTCCGCTGGTATCTGTGACGGTACCGAACAGAGTCCCCAGTTGCGTTTGCGCCCATGCTGGCGCTGCAATTAGCGCTGCTAACAAAGAGAGGGACAGCACGCGCTTACTTTTCGAGAGAGGATACGTCGAAGTAACAATCGAAGCGATCATCATTCACCCCCACCATTTGTTTCTGTGATCAGGGTTGAGAGTTCATGGTCAGCGCACCACCTCAATCAGCGGCGGGTTGCCAGGGCCTGTCCGGCTCGAGGTTCTGGTTCAGCCCAGCCACCTCCACTTGCCGCACTGGTCGCGAGATCCCGAGCTTCTTCATTTTGGCAATCAAAGTCGTACGTTTCAGTCCCAACCGAGCGGCGGCGCCACTGGGTCCTCCAATAATCCACTCTGCCCTCTGCAAGGCTCGCAAAATCAGGGCTCGGGTAGATCCGTCGAACGTGCCCTGTGAAAGAGTTACCGTCACCGGATTCTTGTCTGATACGGAAAGAGGGTTGGTGTTCCCATTCTTGTCAGATTTTGGCAGAGGGTTCGGAAGTACTCCGTTGTTCGACAAGATCACCGCTCGTTCGATCAAGTTCTGAAGTTCCCGCACGTTCCCCGGCCAAGAATACGAGGTGAACGCATCGAGTGTTTCCTTCGGAATATGATCGATGTGCTTGCCCACGCGCCGGGCGAACAGCCCGACAAAATGCGAGACCAATTCTGGGATATCCGGCCGGCGCTCCCGCAGTGGGGGCAGCACGACAGGAAACACGTTTAGACGGTAGTAAAGATCACTCCGGAACTCGTTTCGCTTAACCATCTCCGCTAGATCTCGATGTGTCGCCGCAATTAGACGGATGTTGATACGATGGGTCCGGCCGCCCCCTAAACGCTCGAATTCCTGCTCTTGCAGGACTCGCAGCAGCTTAGGCTGCAAAGCGAGCGGAATATCCCCTATTTCATCAAGGAACAATGTCCCCGTGTCAGCCATTTCGAAACGGCCCATTTTCTGCGCGATTGCTCCGGTGAAAGCGCCTTTCTCGTGACCGAAGAGTTCGCTTTCCAGTAGGTCAAAGGGAATGGCCGCGCAATTCAGCTTTATAAACGGTCGCCCGCAACGTGGGCTGATATGGTGAATCGCGCGGGCGATCAGCTCCTTGCCCGTTCCCGTCTCTCCGAGTACGAGCACGGTGGAATCAGTCGGCGCCACGCGCTGCACTTCAGTAAGCACGAACTTGAGCCCGGTGCCGTTGCCTACGATTCCTTCAAATTTGTCTTCCCCCCAATCCTGATCAATTGGCGAGGCTTTGTTTATATTTTCCATGACAACCTCCCAAGGAAGTTCCCTGAAATCCCAAGCTGTGCATCGTTCAGACAAAACTATTGATGCATTCACTTCGATCAGTCCATGCTCACGTCGTCTCCGTACCGCCTTCCGGTCAAAGCGAGAAAACCTTGGCTTCGTAACCTACAGTCACGCCCTTTTCGGAACGGTGTGGCATGCCTGTCGATTGCGCAATTGCTCATCACCGATCCCCCGTGATCCACTTGCGGATGTACGCTGGGCAATTCCTGAGCTTGAGGCTGTCCGCTTCGCAGCGCCTAAGGAAGCTGACAGCGTCTTGATCGACTAGTATTAGGTCTTCTAAGTCCAAGACGATGCGGCGACTCCCTGCTTCTGCGCTAAATAGCCTTTCCAATTCGCCGACGTTTTCTGCGCCCATTCGACCGGTCAGCCTAAACACCACTTCTCCGTTCACTGTCCTCGTGATCTTCAGCATCCACCCTCTCCCGAGCATTCCCGATGGCTGTGACGTCCGGGCAGACATCCTTGTAATGGCAATGCCAGTTCCAATGTTAAAGTATTGAATTTAAGTGGTTTACTGAATGACTGAATTGTGGATTTCCGCAACTTTGCGGAATTCCGTAACCGTACATGGGACCCGGCGAAGGTATTCAAATGCCGCTTGATGGGGGAACCGCCGTTTTGAAGCGATTCTTGTCGATCTTTAGTGACCTGATCTTCGTCTCCAGGGTAGATCCCGGGATGCCGAGTCTAGCTGCAGCGCCTGAAGGTCCGGACACCCGCCCCCCGCTTTCGCGCAGAGCACCCTCAATGATCTCCCTCTCGTGAGAAGCAAGCTTTTGGGAGAGCTCAAGCTGGCTCTTCGATCCAGTTGAACGGGGCTGCCGCGAAAGCCAACTCTCATCGACCGAGAAATTCTCCGTGTCGCACACGATTACTGATCGCTCGATGACGTTCTGCAATTCGCGAATGTTACCCGGCCAGGCGTATGACTGAAGCAATTCCAAGCTCTTCTTATTTACCCCGCGGATGCTCTTTCCTGCTTTCCGCGCATAACGATCGATGAAGTAATCAACGAGCACCGGAATGTCTTCCTGCCGTTCCCGCAGAGGAGGCACCTCAATCGGGAAAACGTTGAGCCGGTAAAAGAGGTCACTCCGAAACGTGCCCGCAGCGATGGCCGTTTCCAAATTTCGGTTAGTAGCGGCAATCACCC
>Ga0207098_10276_pt1 | contig 16632 bp, 14 predicted proteins | sample Alteio_BWMinHeat_84_FD_153548 | JGI IMG/M metagenome (GOLD analysis project Ga0207098, IMG submission 153548) | Enriched cells from forest soil in Barre Woods Harvard Forest LTER site, Petersham, Massachusetts, United States -... | ecosystem: Environmental > Terrestrial > Soil > Temperate forest >...
TGCAGACCGTATGGCTGAACGGACGAAACTGCAGTCTTCCGATCCGAAGAAGGCTGACCTCGACTTCGTTCGTGTCTGACCCTTATTCTTTCGGCCGATAGCCCAGCGAGAGAGCATCGCAAAAAGAAGATCTCCTACGGGAAGGCGATCGAGGCTTTGAAAGGAAATTCATTCGCGGCGAAACCGCGGCGAAATGCAGATAGCTGCTGACGGGGGAGGCCAGACGAAGCAGAAAAATCGACCGGGAGAGTGACCACCCGTGCTCTATTCCATACAAACGGGCGGCGGATTCAAACGATCGCAGGTTCAATGCCAAGTTCGACCACCTCAGATATACGGGATACGCATTGACGGGCGCGCACGCGACGATTGGATGCTCCGCCTGCCACAGCAATAATGTTTTCAAGGGAACATCGGCGCAATGCTATTCGTGCCACGCCAATGACTTCATTAAAACCAACAACCCGCGCGGCGCCAGGATGGGTTTGCCACGCACTGCGGAATCTGTCACTCGACAACCGATTGGTCGAATGCAAAATTCGATCATGCCATCTATGCGCACTATCCGCTGACCGGCAAGCATGCCACCGTAGACTGCGCGCAGTCTCACGCCAACAATAACTACAATTCGACGCCCACGGCAGCCTTCCTACAGATTGCATTGGATGCCATAAGACTTTGACGGGACCACGAATCCGAATCACGCAGGGCGAATTTCCCGACCGACTGTGCCGTATGCCACAACACCACTGGTTGGACTGGCGCTGGGTTCGATCACAACAAGACGCCATTCCCGCTGACGGGCGCGCACAACTTGACCAGCGCCGTTTGACATAGCACAACTCCGTGGAATGGGGCCGAGTTCGATCACAACAGGACGCCGTTTCGGCTGATCGGCGCTCATGTGAGCGTCCCTTGCGTTCAGTGCCATGTCAACAACGTCTTCGCGGGCACGCCAACGGATTGCTACGCGTGCCACACGAAGGAATTCACTGGCACCACCAATCCCAATCATGTGTCATCGGAATTTCCGACGAACTGCACTCTTTGCCACACTACGGCGACCTGGAACTCGTCGACCGCTGAAAGCAGTTCCTGGCATGGTTGCAATGCGAGCATTTCCAGTGTGCCGACTCAGTATGACAGTTATAAGCGCAGATGCACGGGAGATATTCGAGCTAACTATGACCGGTTTACGATGATGATCAATGCGGATCAGCTTCGGGTCGCTGAGATCCCATGATTAGAGCCTGGTCATGTTCAAGAGAACTCCGGCGGATATCCTGAGAGCGTGCCAGAGCCTTCTGCGCGAGATCGGCTTCGCCGAGCTTTCGATACGCCTGGTACAACTGATAATGGATGTTACCGTAATGATCCAACGGCGCCGCCTTCTCAAGACTCGGGATCGCATCGGCGAACTGTCCCATGCGCACATAGGCCGTCCCTAACAAACCGCTGGCTTCATTCAAATTGGGTTGCAGTTGCAACGCGCGCTGTAGAAATGGCACCGCTTTTTCGCTCTGGTTATCGAGGACGTACAGACGACCGAGCAGATAGAGCGTCTTGGTGCGCGAGGGATCGAGCGCCACGGCCTTCTCCAACTCTTTCTGCGCGTCTTCGTCAGAACGATTATCGAGGAAGAATTCACCCAACGCTTCGTGAAGTTCTGCCTCTTCCGGGCGCAACTGAAGTGCTGCTTCATACTCCTTGATGGCATCGTCGTGATCTCCTCGAAGGGCAAAGCCTTCGGCACGCAGCTGATGAGTTCGCCAGGAGTCGGGAAACGAATTCTCGAGTTGGGAATAGGATTCCGCCCCCAAGGCTTGGTATGTCCGTTCCAGCCAATAGCTGGCCTCGGAATTTGCATTGTTGTCTCCATGAACTCGCGCCAGCGCATCAGCCGCCGGTACGTATTGCTGCAACACAAAGTAACTTCTTCCGAGAAGCAGGTAAGTCGACGATGTCAGGGGCTTTGCTTTTGAAAGCGAGGCTATGCAGAGAGAATACCGATGGAGTTTGCAGGAATCCGCATCAGGATGTGCTTGCGACGGAACGCCGGACGTTTGTTGCCAATTCGACAGGTCACTTTGGAAGGACTGCGATTCGCGCTCTGAAAGAGCGCCCTCATTTGCACAGAAGTATAGGGCGGACAATAGAAAATGCTTCGCTGGCGTCTCGGGTTGATGCACCAAGAGCAATATGCAAGCTTGCGCCGCCTCCCTGGTGAGTTCGATCGAGGGGAATTCCAGGTGCGACTTGAGGAATTCGGGAGAATTTCGCCAGACTGTGCTCACGGAGTCAAGGGCGTCTAGCGCTTGCCCCTTGGCCAGTTGAATATTGGCCAGGCCAAGCCAGGCCCACTCATATCGCGAATCAAGCTGGAGTTCGTGGCGAAGCTCTGTTTCTGCGTCCTCTAATTTTCCTGTATGCAGATAGGCTTCCCCGAGCAGAGTATGCAGTCCGGATTGGCGAGGTTCTATGGCGAGCGCTTTCTTGTATTCCTGTGCGGCATCTTCCCAGCGGTCGCGCTCGAACAGCATATCGCCGAGAAATCGGTGTCCCCACGCGGAATCCGGATACAGACGGGCGCCTCGATAGGCCAGCCGCGCCGCCAAATCCAGGTATTGATGTCCGATTTTGAACAAGGCCTCGGCCTCGTCGGAGTTGAGGTCAGCGACCTTACGGTACCTCTCAGCTGCGCCCTGAAAGTTCTCCTGAGTCAAGTGATACAGGGCCATGGCATCATGCGCATCAGGGTTTGAAGGATCGAGTTCCAGTGCGTGCTGAAGATAGGGAACAGCTTTTTCTGGCGAGCCAAGTTTAAGGTAATCCATCCCCACAATGATGTTGAGGCCAAGAAGATTTGGACGTTCGCGGAGAGCATGGGACAGACACCGGGCTGCTGAGTGGTAGTCGAGCAGACTTTGATAAGCGAGACCCAGGTTGGCCTCCGCTTCAACCAGGCTTGGGTCCAGGGCGAGAACTTTTTTGAATTGCTCGGTCGCACGAAGAAAATCACCGTGTTTGAGAGCCGCCTGGCCGGCGCGAAACGAGGTTTCGACATCCTGCTCCGACGATTGGCCGTTCGCCCATCTGGGGATCAGCAGCGAAACAGCAAGCAAACCGAGCGCGAGGGACGTGAAGTGACAATACCCTCGCTTGTTGAGCCTCATGGTAGCAAGACTGAGAACGAATCGAAGAGGAAAGCGAAATAGTCGAGGGTCCTTCGTAGTTATCATTGAGCGGTTAGAAGATGATTATCAGACGAGCAACCGAAGTTTGCACCCAATGGATACAAGAATAATAAAGAAACGCCGCGTCCGGACGGGCCTCGACCCGTCCGGACACCAACGTGAGGAGATCAGAAGGTGACTCGCCCAGCAAATTGAATCACGCGCGGCAGATTGTATTGGCCGCTCACCTGGCCTATCGTGCCGCCCCAGCCAGCCGGCGGATTGAACTGCGTTCGGTTGAACAGGTTGAAGAATTCACCCCGGAACTCGAAGGCAAAGCGTTCTCCCGGCCCAAACTTCGTGTTCTTGAATGCCGCGAAGTCAAAGTTCTTTTGTCCGTCGGAGCGAATGTTGGGCTCGGTACGCGAATCGGTCCCATAACCGAAATTCGTGGGATCGCCGGCCGTGAATACGGAAGTGTCGTACCACATCGCGATTTTCTGGGTTCTGGAACCGCCTGTCAGGTGAGAATAGGCAGTTCTCGTCGGCCGTGCACAGCCGACGTTCGGAATGCCGGAGTTGCTCAGCGCACCCGGGCAGCCACCGACGATAATCGGGTAGCCACTCTGGAATGTGATGATGGTATTGACGCCCCACCCGCCGATCACCTTGTCCGTCACTCCATTTACGCTATTGGCATACTTCTTGCCGTGCCCAAAGGGCATATCCAGAATGCTGCCGATTACCAGCCGCTGCGGGACATCGAACCCATCCAGGCTGCGCTCGCCGCGGAGGTTATAGGCGTTGGCGTCTCCCCAACCCGGGGACGCAGCCTCAAGCCAGTTGATCTCCGAGTTGGTATTGGAGAGGAGCTTGGCGATGGAGTAGCTGACAAGTACTTGGGCGCCCCCTCCAAGCCGCTCCTGTATCTTCAGCTGCATCGAGTTATAGCTCGAATCACGGTTATCCGGCTCGGCCCACTGGATATCGTCGAACTGCGGGTAGGGCAGCAGGAACTGGGCTGCCTTCACCGTCGCATTGGTTCCCACACCGCCGGATTGCACCGGGCCGGTGCAACCCGTACAACCTCCGGCGAACGGATTGGGGACTTGAGCCGTCAGTTTGGCCACGTCCGAAGAACTTTGGGGCAGGAATTGCGGTTGCAACTGGTCGAGATCCTGACCGTGCATGGGCAAATGCGTGCCTTTGGATCCAGCATAGGCGATGTCGACCAGCAGGGAGCTACGGAATTGGCGCTGAATGTCCAGATTCCACTGCTGAACATAGGGAGCCGGGAAGTTGGACCCAGCCGCTGCATTTCCATTCCCTTGAACATCGATCAACGCCTGGTTTCGGCCGAAGGGCGGAATGATTCCGCCTACAGAAGCCGGGAACGGGTTGGAAATCGGAAACTTCGGCGTGACTCCGTCGGACAAGTAAGTCAGCCAGGGTGTGTTGAAGGAGTTGATAAAGAGGTTGTGGGGTGCATCATCCCAGCGAACGTCCACCGGCAGGTAGAACATCCCGTAGCCGGACCGGATCACCATATTCTGACCCAACTGATACGAAAGTCCGATACGCGGGCTCACGTGGTTCCAGGACGGAAACGCAGAGCGGCTTGAATGACGGCTTGAGGCCACCAGGTCGTAGCCGCCCTTCAGGCCGGGAAAAGCGGTGGACACGGCATCACTCATCGCCAGCAATGGGCTGGCCTCGGCCGTATTCACAGCGACGATGCGATTGAAGCGCTCGGTCCAATTGCCTTGCAGGTCGACGCGAGCGCCAAGATTGAGCGTGATTTTCCTGGTAAGGTTCCAGGTGTCGCCGGCATAAATCGCCGTGTAAAGGTTCTGATCGGCTGTCTTGGCAGGCTCGGTAACGCCGCCGCTATCCCCGTAGCCGAGAAGAAACGAGGCAACGCCGTTCCCGCCTGCCGATGCCTGCGAACCGATGTTGCCAAGGGCGGTGTTGTTCGGGTTCGCCGCGGTCGTTTTGGCGTTGAACTGGAACAGGCCGGCGGGATCGTTGCTCTGGTAATAGTTGTTGCGGAGGATTCGGTATTCGAATCCGACCTTCAGAGTGTGCTTGCCGAAGATCTCAGAGAACGACGGGTCGAAGCTGTAGGTATCGTCATACGCGCCGATGCCGCTGCCCGTACCTTGTGCGCACCAGCCGCCGCCCCAGCGGTTGTCGCCTGACGCGGAAGATAGGCACATCTGCGGGATATGGGTATAGGTCATTTCAGGGGTTAGCGCCGCCCAGTTCGCGCCAAACGGCGTCAAGTCGATGCCTTCGCTGAGAGGTACGCGCAGATAAACGTAGCGCGTGTAGCCGAAATGCAGGTCCAGGATCGACTTGGTTGAAAGCTGGATCGTGTCACCCAAGGAAACCTGGTTCGCCGTGGTGGTTTCGGTGCAACGGTCCGTGCAGATCTGGCCAAAAGGTGCATCGGGAAGCGAAAGGACATGCGAATAGGTGTATCGTCCGAAAATCCTCTGCTTCTGACTCAGGCTGTAGTCGATGCGCCCGTTGTACTGATTTACGTCGCCGCCGGAGCTGTAACTGTCGGCGAAGTTGCCGTTTGCATTGGGGGTAATGTTCGGCTCCGGGAAGAAAGTCTTCATCATATACGCCGCGGTGGGGTCGATCAGGCCCGGAGGAATGACGTTGGGCGTGCCGTTGTATGCGAATTGGGTGCGGCAGGGGCTCGCGTTACTCCCAGTGCAATCCGCGCTGGTCGTCGGATCGTAGATGTTGAATACCGCGCCCCCGGGGTTCGTTCCACCTTGGGAAAAGTCCCCGTTACGCTCTGCATCGGTAGGAACCCATGTCTGGAACGGATTCCCCTTGCGCAGCCGAAAGCTTTCCCAGGCGCCGAAGAAGAACAACTTGTCGCGAACAATCGGCCCACCGCCGTTGGCTCCAAATTGGTTTTGAGTAAAGGGAGGACGCTCGACGCCATTGTGATTATCGAAGTAGTCGTTCGCGTTCAGCACTTTGTTGCGGATGAATTCGTAGAACGAACCATGGAACTGGTTGGTCCCCGATTTTGTCGTAAGGTTGATGACGCCGCCGGCAAACCGGCCGTATTCCGGCCCCAGGTTGTTGGTCTGGACCTTGAATTCCTGGATGGCGTCCTGCGTCGGAATCACCGTGACCACATTCAGGTAGGCGCCATTCGTCGGCACACCGTCAATCAGAATCTGGCTCTGACCGGCCATGCCTCCGCCAATCTGAAAATCTCCAAGGGCGAAAGGATTGGCGCCCACGGGGTTGCCGGTCGAGGAGTTCCCGGCCGAAGGTTGGCCCTGGGGCACCACGCCGGGCACGAGTTGCGTCAAGGCAATCGGGTTGCGACCGTTGAGAGGCAAATCAGTGACGGTTCGTTGTTCGATGACTTGCCCCAGGGAGTTCGTTTCCGGTTGAAGTAAGGGCGCCTGACCGGTTACCTCAATCGTCTCCGTGGCCGCACCAACCGGCAAGGCGATGTCGATCTTAAGTCCGCTTTCGATCTCCACAATGATGGGTTCACGTATGAAATTCTTAAACCCGCTCTTCTCTGCTTGAATTTTGTAGCGGCCCGGCGAGATATTCGGAAACGAATAGTTGCCGGATGAGTCAGTTGAAATCTGGTTTTTTGCATTGGTGTCCAGATTGGTTAACGTCACGGTAGTCTGGCCAATTGCAGCGCCGGAGCTGTCTGAGACGGTTCCGGAAATTCTTCCGTTTACGTTCTGGCCAAACAGAGCTGTAGGAGTGACCGCCCAGAGGAGAACAGTCACTAGAAAACTTCCCGACCTCCGAATGTTCATCAGTTTCCTCCCGTCCTTTCCCTCCTCTTTCCAAGAGACACACATCTGGTACTGTTGCCAAACGTTGGACAGGGTATATAGGCGGAGTACATGAGCGTTGTCAAGAAAAGAATCGGTAAATCGCTAAACTAGAAGCATCTTTTAGATCAAGGGGCTGCGATATGTGACCGCCCAATCCGAAACTAGGTGTTTGATTGCAGGATCCACATCGAACCTGCTTGTCCCGCGCTCTGCGTCGCCCACCTGACGGAAGGGAAATCAGCCGTCGGCAGGGCTTCCGCAAAGCTGCGGTCATGCTTGAACGTCGCGCCGGCGGCATCGACGGGCGCCAGCAAAGCCGGCCTGGTTGTGGAGCTCACTCGGAACCGGCCATCTCTTATGTTTTGGACCAGCCGTGGCCGGCCACTGGCCCGACCCCTTCCTTGATCGTGACAAGTTGATTCGCAGGAATCAGCTTGAAGGATTCGCGGAGCCCGCTGGGCCAATAAATGTCAATGTCAACGGTACTGCACGTCCCCAGGCCGAAATGTAAACGTGGGTCATTGCAGGAAAAATAGCTGGATTGGCTCAACACAGCTTGCGCCTGTGTCCTATTCCCATAATGCACGAGAACTCTGGCTCCAATGGCACTCCGGTTGGACTTTACGCCCTCCAACTTCACCTTGATCCAATTATTAGTCTTGCCGCTGAGATCATTGCGTAGCAGCGAGGGAGGCTCATTCAGATTAATGATGAGGATGTCTACATCCCCGTCGTTGTCGAAGTCTCCAAAAGCGCATCCTCGGCTACAGTGGGGCGTCGCCACACCCGGGCCGGCCTCCTCGATAAGTTCTTCAAAGATGCCGCCGCCCAGATTCCGAAAGACGGCGCGTGGTGTTTTGTTCGGATATTGCGGCAGAGTTCGTTCCACCTCCGGGTAGACATGTCCGGTAACCATGAAAAGGTCTGGAAGACCATCGTTATCCAAATCCACAATGCCTGTTCCCCAACAGATGTACCGGGTTTCGACTCCAATGCGAGCGGCTCGCGTGGCATCATCAAAATTACCCTTTCCGTCGTTGTGGTAAAGAATGTTGGCGTCATCCAGGAAATGCGTTTTGAAAAGGTCTAAGTGTCCGTCCAGATCGTAGTCGCCGACGCCGACTCCCATGCCTGCTTGCTCCATGCCATCTTCGCTCAGCCCTACGCCTCGCAGGACTCCTTCTTCGCGAAACGTCCCATCGCGATTATTCACGAACAGAAGGCTCGGAGTGGAATCAGAAGCGACGTAGATATCCTGCCAACCATCCTCATCGAAATCGGCCGCTACGACTGTCAGGCCATAGGTCGCCGGAGCCTGATGAATGCGTGCTTCCTTGGTGACCTCGGTAAATGTTCCATTGCCATTATTTCGATAGAGGGAATGCTTGCCCGTTCTGAGCCCGCGAGGTCCGCATTCGACGGGGATCCCTTTCCAGCGGCAATAGGGGTTCTCGCCGGGGACGCCTGCGCCTTCAAACGTGAAGCCCACGTAATTCGAAACGAAAAGGTCAAGATGTCCGTCACGGTTATAGTCCAGAAAGCTGCAGCCCGCGCCATACCTCAGTTGGTCGCTCCAAAGTCCTGCCTCTTTGGTGACATCGGTGAACGTTCCGTTGCCGTTGTTTCGGTAAAGGATATTCTGCCCGTAGGTGGTGCAGAACATATCGTCAAAACCGTCGTTGTTGTAGTCTCCGATGCACACGCCACAGGCCCACCCGAGCGAGTGCAAACCGGCCTTTTCTGTGACGTCCGTAAATGTGCCGTCCCGGTTGTTCTTGTAGAGTCGATTCGTCGTGCCCGCGGGAACTCCCCCAAGGCGAGTGCCGGTGAGCACAAACAAATCCATCCACCCATCGTTGTCGTAGTCGATGAATGCACAGCCGCATCCGGTCGATTCGACAATGTACTTATTTGTGTCTCCGTCGCCATAAATCACCGGTGCGCGCAAACCCGCATTTGCGGCAACGTCGATGAAATGGGCGTTGAAGGGACGACCCGAGGGCGCACCTCTCGGCATGGGCTTGACAGTGTGACCACCCATACCCTGCTGCCCTATCAATCGATTCGCGGGAACCGAGAGAACGGCCCCTACTCCGAGTCGGACAAAGCTACGACGGCTGGAATTCATGGCGCACGGGTCCTGAGTGTTTCACCTCGTAAGGCGTTCATGTTACCACGACCCAATTATCCCGGCGCTCGCCGTAAACCTGCTTAACCTGAAACGTGGATGCCTGCGTTGCTCTGGCTGGCAGGTGTACGACATGGCGAAAGAGAGCTGAGTGAGTATGCTCTGCAGCAGTATACGGAGGTAAAGACGGTCACAGTCAAGTTGTAACCGGATGGACACGTTAAAAGGCGAGAGCCTTAAGCACTGTTGTGTTTGCAGTTCAGCGTAATATTGGCTCAGACGCTGTTACCCAGATAGTCCGGAGATCAACACGAGATGTCACTTCAATTCAGACACGATCTCCTCGCATTCTAAGTGTGGCGGGCGAAGTTCAGTTATGGCTGAGCAAGGTCGCGTTTAGTCGCGCTAATCTCGCAGACCGCAGAGGTTGAGGCGACTGAAATCACCTTGAGCCGGACAATGACTCCGGGCTCGATGGCGGCATTTGCCGGATCCTGTTCGGATAGATTTGTGCTCTGCTTGAGAATCAGCTCGGTACCTTCCGTGAGACCCGAGGTTGTTCCTCCATCGATATACACGTTCGATCCGTTGATATAGCGGATATGAAAATCGGTGCGCGTGGGGGCCGCGGCTAGCGCGGGTGCGGGCGGAGCAGCGGGATCGGCTTCCTGTGCGCGGCACGCTGGGGCCATAAGAACAAGCAAGAGAAAGAAATGGTGTCTCATGGGTTTCCGTGGGAACTGTTTTATAGTTGCCGTTCAAATGGCACAGCGCAGGCCACGGTTGCGTGTGCCCCAGTTAGCGGGAATACCGTCGCGTGGTTGAAGCGTGCAGAAGCTGACGGCCGAAGCAGAGGCGAAACAACGCCAAACAGCCGCGAGGGTAAACTTCAGTAGTCGGCGTTGCGTCGATATAGAAGTAGGGACCCGCGCTGATGCTTCCGTGATGATTCTGCCAGACCGTATCTTATCGAGACTCCTGCTGCTGTTTGTTGCTCCCGCATTCATCTGGGCGCAAGCCGGCCAGGAGAGCTCTACGCCTTGCGCCAAGTGTCATGCAGAGGGGCGTACGCAGCCCGCCACTCATATGGCGCACGCGCTCGAAACCGTTGAGCAAGCCCGCATTCTCATCGACCACCCACTCCTCACAGCCACCAATGACAAATATTCGTATCGCATCGAACGCAAGGGTGATCAAAGCCTCTACTCTGTAACCGACGGCACGGCCACGATCACGATGCCCATCCGCTGGGCCATGGGCGCCAGTTCGGCCCTGGGTCAGACCTACATCCTCGAGAAAGACGGCAAGTTTTATGAGAGCCGCATGAGTTGGTTCCGGGAGTTCAACGGTCTTGGACCAACGCTCGGTGGGCAAACTACTCACCCGGCCGGCCTCAATGAAGCTGCTGGCCGATTGATAAGCCAGGACGAGAGGCTGCGCTGTTTCGGATGTCACGCAACCGATGCGGTCTCGGGGAAACAGCTTACGTTGGACAAGATGACCCCCGGAGTCCGGTGCAGTCATTGTCACGAAGCCACTGAGGCGCATGTTGCAGCCATGGCCCGGGGGAGCGGCAAGGCCGTCGTACCCGCCGGATTAGGCGATCTGCGCGATCTCAGCGCTGAACAGACATCCAACTTCTGCGGCCGCTGCCACCGTACCTGGGTAGAAATCCTGATGCAGGAAGACCACAGTATCAACAACATTCGCTTCCAGCCTTACCGGCTTTGGGGCAGCCGATGCTACGATCCCGACGACGCGCGCATCAGTTGCCTGGCCTGCCACGACCCGCACACTGAAGCCAGCGCACAGCCGGCTGACTATGACGCAAAGTGCCAGGCCTGCCACGGCGGCGGAAAGGTCGACGCCAAAGCCTGTCCAGTGTCGAAGAACAATTGCGTCACATGCCACATGCCCAAGATCGAATTGCCGGGCGCCCACTTTAAGTTCTCCGATCATCGCATCCGCATTGTGAAGCCTAATGAGCCCTATCCGGGCTAACGAGTGCAACACCCACACCCACACAGTTCAGGCATAGGCCTGCTTCGATCGATTCCAGTTGTATCTTCAGATAGGGTCCGAGGCATGCCTCGGAAGCTTCATTAAGCTCATGCGAGAACTCCGTCTTTCCCCCACGGAAGGCGACAATTGACAAATAAGGGCAGGGAAGCGCTTCTGCTGCCCGAGATTGAGCGGCAGCATAAGCAAGTGGTGTTTCGCGTCGATGCGCCTTCGCCAAGCCAGAGATTTACGAAGCGCCGGAAAGTCGGGGCGTGAAGGAGATCCGCACGGCGACGATGTCGCTCCAACTGGCTCATGCCTCTTGTTCGCTCATGATGTGGCCATGAGAGGCGTACTATATTCCTTTGTCAGAAGGGCATGAAGCGGCCGGCTCCTTTTGTACCAGTTCTCATGAGAGAGGCTGGACCCAAAGGAGGAAAAGATGGCAAAGGGCGAGAAGCATACGACTGAACAGATCATGAATTTGCTGCGCCAGATAGGACGAACGATATGGAGAGCGAAAACTCGTTTTGGAACCGGCGAGATTTTTTGAAGGTAGGCGGCACATCCGCGGCGGCTCTGGGCATGGCGGGAACAGCGGCTGTCCCGACACCGGCAGCGCAAGCGCCTGCGGCACCAGCGGGTATGGCGCCGGATACGCCCTATCCCAAGCTCTCCATCATCACGCCGTACTCGCCGCAAAAGCTCGCCTTTGCCGCGCAGGCCGGTTACGAAGGCGTCGTGGTCACGCCTGGTACGGACTTCAATCCAAACCTGAGCGACAGCGCGATCGATCAGATTCTGGCCACGGCGCGCACCGCGGGCATTCGCATTGTCAGCATTGAGTACTTCGCACCCAACCACACGCATCCCGATGCGGGCAAGCGCGCGGCCGCGCAGGCCGATTTTATTCGCGCCCTGGAATTTTGCCATCGCCTGGGCTCCAAGTTTGTCGGCACCTTCAGCGGCGGCCAGCCGGGAGTCCGGATGGAGGATCAAGCCGCGGCCTTCGCCGATGTCTTCAGCGAAAAATACCTGCCTGTTTGCGAGAAGCTCGACGTTGGGATGGGATGGGAGAACTATCCTACCGGTATCAATTTCGCGACCACTCCTGCAGCGATGCAAGCCGTTTTCGACCGCGTCCCAAGCAAGCGGCTGGGGCTGGAATTCGATCCCTCGCATTTCGTGCGGCAGTACATTGACCCGGTCAGTGCGGCGTGGCAGTTCAAAGACCGTATCCTCGCGGTGCATGCCAAGGATACGGAGATCACTCAGCCTGTACTGCAGCAGGTGGGCATTGCCGGCCAGGGATGGTGGCGTTATCGGATCCCAGGACAGGGGATTGTCAACTGGACGGCATTCCTCACGGTCCTGCTGCAGATCCGCTTCAACGGCGGCATCGCGGTGGAGCACGAAGACCAATTCTGGGATGTGCCGCGCACTGCGGACCTTCCCGATTTTCCGCAGCAGCGCAAAGACGGGTTTGTCCTGGCGCGACGCTTTCTCGAACAGTATCTGCCTGGACGCCAGGCATAACCGCAGTGCGCCTGCATTCCGATAGCAACGCTTCACCTGTGGTCGCCGAGATCAATTCCATCCGTTGAGTTGGTAGCCGGAAGAGCTGCTGGTTTCCCGGGGTTGAAGAGTTGTTGGTCGTTTACCAATCGATCTCGCCCCACGCGGCCCGCAATACAGGGTGATTGCCTTTACTAAGCGCTGGGAAGCCGCGGTGTGAAGTACGCCATCCGTATCCCGGCCACAGAGAACCTGGAACGGTATGTGGCGAAAATGGTGCCAATCACCAGTTCCAGTACGCTGTGGGCGGTGCCGGAAGCGCCCCGCACGGCGTTGCGCCCCGCCGCGCTCCCCCCGGCCAGTCGATCCTGTTGCGAATGCGCAATCAGCCAAAAAAATACCCCTGTTCAATTCTCTTGAATCAGTTTCGTCCGCCGGTGTCAACCGCCGCGACTTTATAAGAACTACCTCTCTGGCCGTCGGCGCGCTCGCGTTTGGTGTGCCGACGCTTTTGCGCGGCCAAAATCTAAACAGTAAATTGAACATCGCTTCCATAGGCGCAATGGGGTGGCAAAGGCCGGAGCGATACAATGCTTGTGCCGGTGAAAACATTGTCGCGCTCTGTGACGTGGATTCGGGGTCAAAAGGCTACGCGACCCAGATGCAAAAATATCCGGACGCGAAGTTTTACAAAGATTTCCGACAGATGCTGGATCAATGGGCAACAAGATCGATGCCGTAACGATTTCGACGCCGGATCATTTACGCGCGATTGTGGCGTCGGCGGCGATGCAGATGCACAAGGCCATTTTTTGCCAGAAACCACTGACGCAGACGATCTATGAGGCGCGCTATCTGCGAAAAATGGCGAAAGAGAAAAAAATTGTCACGTAGATGGGGATCAGGGCAGTGCTGCGGCGGGCTTGCGCCGCGCGGTCGAGACGATTCAAGACGGACTCGTTGGGCAAGTGCATCAAGTGCACGTCTGGACGAACCGCCCGGTCTGGCCGCAGGGCATGGATCGTCCGTCGGGAGAAAGTCCGATACCTGACACTTTGGATTGGGACAAGTGGGATTGGACCGGCTCCGATGCGGCCGTTTAAGAGCCGTCGCGATCCAGATGATCAAGAGGGAGTCTACCGTCCATTTATTTGGCGAGGCTGGCAGGATTTCGGCACGGGTGCGCTTCGCGACATGGCGTGCCACACGGTCAATAGGCCGTTCCGCGCCTTGAACCTTGGCTACCCGACGGAAATCGAGGCGATGCCTTTCGGCCAAATGAACAAGGAATCTTATCCCGTCGGCTCCAAAATTCGCTTTCAATTTCCTGAACGGAAAACTTCCATCTCCGTCGCTCAACCGCATCTTTTCCACCATCACAGAAAGATCGAGCAGGATGCTCTGACACTCTGGTGGTATGACGGCGGCCAACCCGACCCGGCAGCCCGCGGCGGTCATGACCTCAGCAATAAGCCGTCGATTGAAGTCACTGCCGACATCATCGCGTTGCGCGGTGATGTTTCCGACAGCGGTTGTCTGCTGATTGGCGACAATGGCTCGGTCTTCTCGCCGGACGATTACGGAACAAGCTTTTTCGTAAAGCTGAAGGACGACCAGAGATACATCCATTACACCAAGCACCCTGCGCTGGCGCAATTCGCCGAACGCATCCCGTCACCGTTGTGGTCCCAGGGCTGGCACTCTCCAATGCGATCGTCGCCCGGTTCCCGGGATCGCGTCCTCCCTCGAAATTTGCCACTCCCGTGTTGGCTACGGTCCAGGCGTATTCTCCCCCAGCGGTGTTCCCACGGCGTGCAGCGTGTTCGTCCGGGCCGGAGCCCCGACCCCCGGGTACGCCACGCCGGTGTCTGGCGACTCCTGGATTCGTAAGCCGACAATGTCGATATGGATCGTGTCGTGCGCTACCTGGCCGGCGAAGGTGTAACTCACATCCATCTGGGTCGTTCCGGCACGCAGACCGTCCACATTCGCCGCCTGAACGTTTCCCGGCTTGCCCAGCGGAAACTGCAGGAGGTTGGTATCGCGCGGGGCCCATCGAAAAACCCCGTTCGGCCGTCCCCACCGCGTTCAGTGCCAGGTTCACATTTCCAACAGCCGCCATCACGACCGTAGTCTCCGGACCCTCCGTGATCCTCACCGTCACCAGGTGGATGTCCAGCTGCGCTGAAACCTGCACGCCGCGAATGGTGTACTGCACCGTAACCGTCGACGATCCCGACGCGGCTTCGATCAGATCCAACCCCGCGGTGTTCAATGCGCCTTGGGTCTGGACCGTCGCACCGTTTCCGTTTTGCCACAGAAATGCGCCTCCCGCCGGGACGCCCACCGCATGCAACTGGAATTGCGGCGCGGTCGGTGAACCGTCGAAGGCGCGTGCCGCGATCGGCGCTTCCTGAATGCGAACGGCCACCACGTCCACGATCAGGGAGTCCCGCACGGTCACTCCCATAAATGTGTAGGCGACGTCGATTCCGGTTGTCCCTGCCGCAGTGGCTGGAATTGCGGCGCCGCGTGGTTTTCCGGATCCAGCCCGCCGGGAAATTCCACGATGTGTTGGTCCCGAATGGTCCAGACGTAGAAGCCGGGACTCGGCGTGCCCACCGCATGCACCGTGAAATGCCCCGGCCCCAACGCCGGGAGCCCCACCGCCAGTTCCGGCGCTTCCCTGATGGCTACGTCTACCACATGAATCGTCACCGTGTCCGAAACCGATTGCATGTTGTAGTCGTGCCGCAGCCGCACCGACTCCGAGCCCTCCGCCGTCATCGCGATGTTCATCGTCGGCTGATGGTTCGCACTTCCGAAAACAACCAGCCCGAGTCCGTCCGGCAGCAGCCACGTCATGACTCCACCGCCCGGCGGATCCTGTTTACGGCATGCAGCGTGAGTGTATTCGCGCCGCCGCCGGGCATGTGTAGAGGACGCACGACGGTGGGCGCTTCCTGGATGTTGATTGCGATGATTTCCTTGTTCTGCTCGCAAGGCAGAACCATCACCGAAAGCGCTCCCGCAGGAACCTTCTCCGCGGCCAATTCCAGTTCGTCCAGCAGCTTGAGGATCTTTTGAAGGGGCCTGGGCGGCCCCAGCTTCGGCTTCTGCGGAGCGAACGGCCCGGGGTCGAACGCGCTCGGTCCTGCAGCTTCAGCCATAAGCCGCTATGACATCAGGCCGGCCGATGTGCGGGTACTCTCGGATTTCTTCTGCTGCGTCCGCAGCGCCGCCCGCACCTGAGAATAGACCATGTCGAGTTTTGCACCGGCCGCCAGTTCCGGATTACGCAGCGTCTCGGCGATCCAGAGGTTGGGCGCGACTTCATCGAACCGGTATCCGAAAACCCATCCCAGGCTGGCATAACGCATCATGTCGCGTTCCGAGTCGATTCCATACTCCTTCGCCTTCGCCAGCACGCTCTCGGCAAACTCCTGCCAGGACCGTCGTCGCAATCTTGGCCGTCGCTGTTCGTAACCAGAAATGTACGGAGCCGGTGGACGAATGCACCGTGGAAGCTGACGCCATCTGCTCCACTGCGATGCGCGGATCACGATCATCTGAAGACTAGCCAAACAGATTTGAAATTTCAGATCATCCGGCTTGAGCGATCTTGTTTGTGGGATAGCCGACGATGGTGGTGACGCGGCCAGTCTCGCGATCAGGCGTGGTTTTCAATACGATACTGGCCCTTCCATCCGATGGCGAAACTGGTATCGGTTTCCTCCAGATGAATTGGTTCCGGATCCCCATCTCTGGCCAGGCGGGCGGCAAGTTTATCGGTGACGTCGAGCAGCCATGCGTCTCCGGTCTCGGTGGAGAACAGGATCAGTGGCCCGATGGTGACCACGCGCAGGTCGTATTCGGCGGCCTTGTCCTGGATGTAGCGAATCTCATCGGCGAGGCGGAAGTCCTTGCCGTCGATTACCTGACTTGCGTTTCCTCGCTTGATGGCTCTGGTGCCCACAGTATT
>Ga0207098_10280_pt1 | contig 16571 bp, 9 predicted proteins | sample Alteio_BWMinHeat_84_FD_153548 | JGI IMG/M metagenome (GOLD analysis project Ga0207098, IMG submission 153548) | Enriched cells from forest soil in Barre Woods Harvard Forest LTER site, Petersham, Massachusetts, United States -... | ecosystem: Environmental > Terrestrial > Soil > Temperate forest >...
CACGTGCGCCGGGTTAGTGGTGCCGGTAAAGTCGGTCTGGTGGCATCCATAGCAGTTGGTCGGCAATGTCAGGTAATTGTTATTCACGTGGCATTGCGCGCACGTCACGGTGACGTGTGCGCCGGTCAGCGGGAACGCCGTGGCGTTGTGATTGAACGTGGCACTTGTCCAGTTGGTGGTGCTGTGGCACACGGCACACGTAGTGGGCAGACCCGTGGCCGCGTGAGGCGGATTGTTGGTTCCGTTGTAATCGGCCTTATGGCAGGAATAGCAGTCAGTCGGAACGGTGGTGTAGTTGTTGTTGACGTGGCACGAGGCGCAAGCGACCGTAGCATGGGCGCCCGTCAGCGGAAACACCGAAGCATGATTAAAGGTCGAGGTCGTCCACGTCGTGGTGGTGTGGCACAAAGCGCAATTGGTCGGGAAACCCGCAGTTACGTGATTCGGATTGGTAGTCCCGGTGAAATCCTTGGTGTGGCACGAATAGCAATCGGTCGGAAGGGTGGTGTAGTTATTGTTGACGTGGCATGTAGCGCAGGCCACCGTGACGTGCGCGCCGGTCAGCGGGAACGACGTGGCGTTGTGATTGAACGTGGCAGTCGTCCAGTTGGTGGTGCTGTGGCAAACCGCGCACGTCGTGGGCAAACCGCTGGCCGCATGGGGCGGGGCATTGGTGCCGTTGTAATCCTTTGTGTGGCAGGAGTAACAGTCGGTGGGCAGGCTGCCGGAGTAATTGCCATTGACGTGGCACGAGGCGCAGGCCACAGTGGTGTGCGCGCCGGTCAGCGGGAACGTCGTCGTGTTGTGATTGAAGGTCGACGTAGTCCAGTTGGCGGTCGAATGGCAGATCGTGCAATCGGTTGGGAAGCCGGCTGCAACGTGCGCCGGATTGGTGGTGCCAGTGAAGTCCTTTTGGTGGCAGCCATAGCAGGCCGTCGGCAGGGTCGTGTAGTTGTTATTGACGTGGCACGAAGCGCAGGCCACCGTGGTGTGCGCACCGGTGAGCGGGAAGGCAGTCTTGCTGTGGTCGAACACGGCGCCATTCCAGTTCGTGGTGGAGTGGCAAACCTGACAATCGGTCGGGAAGCCGACTGAGACGTGGTTGGGATTCGTGGTGCCGGTGAAATTCGCCTTGTGGCAGGAATAGCAGTCGGTCGGAACTGTCGTGAAGTTGTTATTCACGTGGCAGGACGCGCAGGCCACGGTTTTGTGCGCGCCCGTCAGCGGGAAGGCGGTCTTGCTGTGGTCAAAGACTGCGCCTGTCCAGGCCGTTGTCGTATGGCAAACCACACAATCCGTCGGGAAGCCCGCCGTCTTGTGATTGGGATTTGCGGTCCCGTTGTAATCCTTGGTGTGACATCCATAGCAGTCGGTGGGCAGAGTGGTGAAGTTGTTGTTCACGTGGCATGTGGCGCAGGCCACGGTTTTGTGCGCGCCGGTCAGCGGGAAGGTGGTCTTGTTGTGATCGAAGACCGCGCCCGTCCAAGCGGCGGTGGTATGGCAGGTCTGGCACGTGGTGGGGAAGCCCGCCTGAACATGGTTGGGACTGGTGGTGCCGTTGTAATCCTTGGTGTGGCAGGAATAGCAGTCGGTCGGAACGGTCGTGAAGTTGTTATTCACGTGGCACGAAGCGCAGGGCACTGTGGTGTGCGCGCCAGTCAACGGGAAGGCAGTCTTGTTGTGGTCAAAGACGGCGCCCGTCCAGGCCGTCGTGTTATGGCAAACCACACAAGCTGTGGGCAGGCCCGCGGTCTTGTGATTGGGATTAGTGGTCCCGTTGTAATCCTTGGTGTGGCAGGAATAGCAATCCGTGGGCGTGCCCGTGAAGACATTATTGATGTGGCAGGAGGCGCAGGCCACGGTTTTGTGCGCACCGGTCAACGGGAACGGAGTCTTATTGTGATCGAAGGCGGCGCCCGTCCAGGAAGTAGTGTTGTGGCAGGTTGCGCATGAGGTCGGGAATCCCGCCGAAACGTGGTTGGGATTGGTCGTCCCGTTGTAGTCGGCCTTGTGGCACGCATAACAGTCGGTGGGAACGGTCGTGTAATTGCCATTGACATGGCAGGAGGCACAAGCGACGGTCGCGTGTGCGCCGGTCAGCGGGAACACCGAGTTATGGTTAAACGTCGAGGTCGTCCAGGCCACCGTGGTGTGGCAGAGAGCGCAGTTGGTGGGGAAGCCTGCCGAGACGTGATTGGGATTGGTGGTGCCGGTGAAATCCTTGGTGTGGCAGGAATAGCAGTCGAGCGGAACCGTGGTGTAGTTGTTATTGACGTGGCACTGCGCGCACGGCACGGTAATGTGCGCCCCGGTCAGGGGGAACTTGGTGGTATTGTGATTGAAACTCGCTCCGGTCCAGTCGGTGGTGCTATGGCAGGTTTCGCAGGTTGTCGGGAAACCACTGGACGCGTGCGGCGGGGCGTTGGTGTTGTTGTAATCGACCTGGTGGCACCCAACGCAATTGGTGGGCAACGTTGTGTAGTTGTTGTTGACGTGGCACGTGGCGCAAGCGACAGTAATGTGCGCCCCGGTGAGCGGAAACTTGGTCGTGTTGTGGTTAAAGGTCGCGCCGGTCCAGTCCGTTGTGCTGTGGCAAGTCTGACACGTTGTCGGGAAGCCAACGGCCGCATGAGGCGGAGCGTTGGTGTTGTTGAAATCGGCCTGATGGCAGCCGATGCAGGTTGTGGGGAGAGACCCGTTGTAGGTGCTGGCGCTGGTGTGGCACTGCGCGCATTGCATGGTGGCGTGGAAGCCTGTCAATGGGAATGACGTGGCGTTGTGATTAAACGTGGATGTGGTCCAGCCAGCGGTCGTGTGGCATAGCGAGCAGTCCGTCGGGAAACCGCTGGATACATGGGAAGGATTGGTTGTCCCGTTGAAGTCTGTCTGGTGGCAAGCGAAGCAGGCAGTCGGGGTCGAGTTGTAGTTGTTGTTGGTGTGACACGCCGCGCACGCCACGGTCGCGTGCTTGCCAGTCAAGGGGTAGTGGGCATACAGCGCGTGATTGAAGTTTGCCGTGGACATGGACCAGTCGGTTGTCGAGTGGCAGGTGGAGCAGTCGCGCGGAAGACCGAGTTGCGCATGGTTGGGATTATTGGTGCTCTGGTAATCGGCGGAGTGGCAGGCGTAGCACTGGGCCGACGTTCCCTTGAATGAGTTGTTGAGGTGACAGGCAGAGCAGGCAAGCGTAGCGTGCGCCCCGGTCAACGCGTAACCGGTGTATTTCAAATGGTCAAACTTGGCATTGAACCAGCTGTCCATCGTGTGGCAGCTCTCGCAGGTTGTGGGGAAGCCAAGCCCGACGTGATCGATAACCGGGGTCAGGAAGTCCTGTTGATGGCAGGAGTAACAGGCCGTAGACAAGCCGATGAACTGGCCGGCGGCAGCGTTCTTGTGGCACTCTTCGCATTGCACTAACTGATGCGCGCCCACCAGCGGGAAACGGTTCTGGTGATTCTGAATGGCCTGCAGCGAGACCTGCCAACCTTTCACCGAGTGGCAACTGGCGCAATTGGCGCCGAACTGGCGGCGATGGATATCGGCGTGGCAATCGGAGCATTGGGAACTGACGTTCTTGAAGACCAGATCCGTGTGGCATTGAATGCAAGCCACTTTCTCGTGCATGCCGCGGAGGGGATACCCGGTCAGATCGTGGTTGAACTCGGGATTGGACCGTATGGGCTTCCAGCTTGTGTACGTATGGCAGTTGGCACAAGGAGTCGCAAGAGGGCCATGCGGATTGGTGACCTTGGCCTTGGGCGCATTTACGCCCTGAGTAACCGAGGAACCGGAATTGCCTGAGGAATTGGAAGAGTTGCCGCCCGATTTCGCGCCCGAGTTCCCCCCGGAATTACCACCCGAGTTGGCCCCGGAATTGGCATCGGAGTTGGCACCGGTACTTACGCTGGATGTGACGCTGCTCCCGGGCGGCTGTAGCGCCACGCCACCGAGCATGGACGCCAACCCCAGAGCAATAGTAATAACCCAGCGCGTAAGGTCCATCGTTCTCTCCGTGCTATCGGTTTGCGGACACAAATAGGGGGGTGCAGCGCCCCTTCGTTTTGCGCGCAAAAACCCACGACCACCCGCGCCTCATGCACGATAGCAGGGATCAAACATCTCCCTGAACGAGCCATGAAATGGTGTGAACTCGATTTCTACAAGCACACGCAAATCGCGGGAGTAAGAACCAAACTGTGAGAATCCTGGTTTGCCCGGACTGTGATCGCGGCCAATGAAGCTTTCAGCTGGCTTCGGCGGGTTTGGCGCGGCTTCCTTTAATTTGGTAAGCAAGATCCGGAGAATTTTTCAATATCAGGCAACGAACCGTAAAGTAACGCAATCTAGGTATTCTTCCTCGGACGTCAGTGATTCAGATCACCAGCCGTCCGACACCAACACAGCTTACAGCACGATGCCGGGAGGATCCAACAAAAATTTGCGCTAAATCAAGCTTTTTCGCATGAAATATTCTTGCCAAAAATGACGCCAAAATGACAGCCGCGGCTCCGCAGATCTCTGATTCGAAAAAGGGCTCTGAATCGGGGAGAATCGGCACTCCGAGCCGCATCGCGAGCAAGTTGGCTGTCGAGGTTCCCCCCCTCGTGAAACCACTAACATTATTGGGCGATTGTGGATTCGTTCCGGAACGGTCTCAGCATGCACGATTGCGGCATAGAAACGTGTGCCGAATCTATGTTCGAGGCCTCGACACTATATAAGGAGCCGGCGGCAAGCTCCGATCGCCGACCGAAAAATGATCGCGATTAGATCTCTGCCTGTCTTCAACGCGCCGATCAGGACGCCTGATGCGAATTGTCGCCTACGAGTTCGATCTCATCCGCCGAGAGATCGCCTTGTTTTATCGCGGCATCGGCAAAGTGCGCAGATAGGAAATCAGTGATTCAATTTCGTCTGGCGAGCCTTCCACTGGAGGCATTCCTCCCTTTTGCATCCTGGCCGTGGGCCGTTGCAGTGCGTGACTCAACTCGGAGTCGGAGACTTTGGAGATCATAGGCGCTAAGGCCGGGGCAAGCCCGCCGGCGCCGTCTTCGCCATGACAAGCGAAGCAGCCGCGCTCCTGAAACAACTGCTGGCCTGCGACATCTTTGGGCACGGTCTTATTGTGAACCTCGGATACATGAACAGGAACAGACACCTTGACTAGTGACGGAGCCATGCCGTTTGGGCTGGTCTCGCTCTGCAGTTTGGGTGCAATCTTCGCGACCGCTGGTGCACTTGGAGGACGCGAGCCGAGGGAACCGAGGTAGGCGATAAGCGCATTCATTTCGTCCGGGGAAGCGTCAACCGTGGGCATGCCGCCCGCTTTCATGCGGGGACTGGGACTATGCAGGAGTGCGGCGAGCCGATCCGGGGGAAACTTATGAGTAATTCCGACCAGGCTTGGGGCAAGCGCTGAACCGGCCCCGTTGTCGCCATGACACGCGCTGCATCCACGCTCGTTGAAGATGTCTTTGCCTTTGGGAACGAGAGGATCAGCGGAGACAGCGACATTTACTTCGGACGAAACTTTGTCTGGCGCATTGGTGTAGGGGACAAAAGCCTCGGCACTGAACGCTTTCTCCTCTTCCAGCTGCTGGGCGAGTTGCTGAGCAGTGCCAGGCTGATGGTCATCGATCTGACTCTTGATGCCCAGGAACACCATGCCAAACACAACACAGGCAACGGCCAGCGCGGGAATGGGGCGGCGCCAGATCTTGCGCTCGAGGCGCCGATCAAGAAAAGGCATCAGAAAGAGGGCGGCAGCGAGAAGGCCGGGAATTACGACCACGCCAACGACCACCGCGGGACCTTCCCAGAATTTAAGCCATTCGAACATGGGCAGGTAGTACCACTCAGGCCGGGGAAGGAAACGGGAATCGGCCGGATTTGCGATCGGACCGAGGGTGACCGGACGCAGATAAGAGAGCCCTGCCAGGACGGCCACGATCAGGAGAGCGAACAACATGTCGAACAGAACCTGGCGCGGATAAAACGGCTCCGTGTGAAGCTTTGGAGTTACAGGATGCTCGGTTACCGGACCGGCGGGACCGGCTTTGCGAAACAGAAATATATGGGCGGCCACGAACATCAGAATTGTGGACGGGATGAGAAAGACGTGAGCGACATAGAATCGCGACACGGTGAGAGTGCCGATAGTATCGCCTCCGCGTAGAAAGCGCGTGATCAGACTTCCAATCAGCGGCACCTGCCCGGCGACATTCGTTCCGACCGCAGTTGCAAAATAGGCCTTCTGATCCCAAGGCAGCAGATAACCCGTGAAACCCATCCCCAGAATCAGAAAGGACAGCAATGCGCCGGAGAGCCACAGCAATTCCCGCCGACCCTTGAAAGAGCCGTAGAGAAACGTCTGAAGAAAATGCAGGGCCAGCACGATGATCATGGCGCTGGAACCATAGGAGTGCAGGCTGCGCAGAAATGCACCGCCGGCAACCTGCTTTGTGATATAGGCGACGCTGGTATGGGCCGTCTCGGCTGAAGGAGTGTAATAGAGAGCCAGCGAAATCCCAGTGATCACCTGCAGGATGAAGATGAACAGTAAGCCCGAACCGAACACATAGGCCCATCGGGCGCCACCGGGTATGGGCTCTTCGAGGGTTTTCTTCATCAGGCTTCGGACGCCGGTGCGCGCATCCACCCAGTCGAGTGCACGGCTTCGCAGGCTTACGCCCGACGAGGCGGACTTCTCCGTCTCATTTTTCATTGCATCACCTCAACTTGTTTCAGCTCAGAAGCTGGCGATCTGGCACATTCGATCGGAAGTACTCGAATTGAACTTCTAACTTGCCGTCCTTGACCTGCGCTTCAAGCCGGTCCAGCCCGCGCGGGGGCGGGCCCGAGATGCGGCTTCCGTCGGGGTCGAATTGTCCGCCGTGGCAGGGGCATATGAATTTGTTCTGGTTTTCGTGCCAGCCCACGGAACATCCCAGGTGGGGACAGATGGGCGACAGGACCTGAAGTTTGCCATCGGCCGAGCGGTTGACAAAGACTGATTGCCGGGAGACAACTTCGCGCCATCCGTCGCGCTGGGTGAGGGCGATGGTCTTCGTCACCGGGCCTTCAATTTTGTCGAACTCGCTCGCATCTCCAATCTCGGTCCACTTGCTCGACCTGCCGCCGGCCTGCACGGGATAGAGGATGTAGCGAAGCATGGGCGTCCCGATTACCGTGACGATCAAGCCGGCGCAAGCGCCGAGAAGCGAAGCGAAAAACGATCGCCTGCTTACCCGCAGCGACTCCTTGGCCAGGCACGCCGCACACGCGTCATTCTGAAGCTCCGAGCTGCATTCCTGTTTCATCGTTAGCCTCCGGAGTGTTTGGAAGTATTTTGTGAGTGGATAAGCAGTCACTCTCGAGTCACTAAGTGCTGCGAGTATAAGACAAGAATGGAGAAGGGAGATTCATTCCTGTTTGTTCACCATCAACAACGTTGTAAAGCTTTGTAAAGTCGCCTGCCAGGAACTGAAAAAATGCGAGATAACCCGCAGTTGCAATATGCGCGGATGGGAGTCTAGCGCATGATTCTTCATTTACTTTCGTGGGATAGCAAATTCAAGCTGGACAGGCTTGAAAACATATCGAAATTATTGTTTGCAAACTTTGCACGAGCCTTACAAGTGTTTACACGCTGCTTGATTCTCAGCAAGCAGGATGCGAGTTACCGAACGCTACTATCCCTCAAGCAACACGCCATTTGAATTCAACTCATAACCTCCGTCGGATTTTGGTTTTACCGAACAGGACGCGAAGTTGAATCGCAGTCGGCGATGTCGTCGAGATAAATCCGAGTTACTAACATCGGTGAATTTTAGGGGGGCACATGGTGATGCAGAAAGTTTCATTTCCATATCCTGCTCCAGAGGATGAAGGGCGGACGAATCGATGAAGCGGAGCTTATTGTTGGTTGTCTTCATTGCTCTTGGAGTGCTCTGTTCAAGCCGACGGAGCTTGGCCGAGGCGGATCGGTCACTTGACGGGGATAAAAAATGCACGCTCTGTCACACCGAGGCCAGCGGCCACGTGCTTTCCATTTACCAGACCAAGCATGGGGTGAAAGGCGATTCACGGACGCCCGGTTGCCAGGGATGCCACGGCGAGAGCGTGCGGCACCAGCAAAACCCGGCCGAATCGCCTGAAATCGTATTCGGACTGAAGTCGAAGCAGCTGTCGTCCACCGAGGCGAGAACATCAGCGTGCCTCTCGTGCCATGAAACTAGCATCCATGCGCGGACCTACTGGTCGGGCAGTCCACATCAGAAGCAAGGCCTCACCTGCACGGATTGCCATGAGATGCACAATCCCGAACAGAAGGTGCTGAATAAGCTCACCCAGCCGGAAGTCTGTTTCGGTTGCCACCAGAATGAGCGCGCCCAGTTTCACCGCTTTTCGAGACATCCGATCCTCGAAGGCAAGGTCAGCTGCTCCGACTGCCACAACCCGCATGGTTCCACCGGCCCTCGGCTGATGGTCAAGAACACCATCACTGAGACCTGCTACACCTGCCATTCGGAAAAGCGCGGTCCATTCTTGTGGGAGCATACGCCCGTCGTTGAGGATTGCACCAACTGCCACTCGCCACACGGTTCAAATGTGACACCGCTTTTGAAGACGCGAGCCCCCATGCTCTGCCAGGAGTGCCACACTAGCGACCACGCCAAGGGTCTCTACAGCGCGGCCAACCTGCCGGACGGAACCTTTGTCACGGGTAACGACACCATTCCACTTGGAGGCCAGAGCCCGACTGACCAGGCAAACGGACGCGCTTGTCTGCAATGCCACTCAGAAATCCACGGCTCGAATCATCCGGGCGGGGCCAAGTACAACCGGTAATTCATTGAATCGGAGAGACGCAATCATGAAATCCAGAAATTCTTGCGGCTTCATCGCCGGTTCTATCAGGGTTCTCGGCGGCGCATTCATCACAGCCGGCTTGTTCGTGGCTATGTCCACGTTCTCGGCTGCCCAAACCGTTCCTCAAAACACTACCGGACGCAATCCTGGGACTCAGGTCCCCCCGGGTATGTACATTCCGGACGAGCTCACGGAGGCAGAACAGACCAATCTGCATAAGAGAACTCAAATCGGCGTCGCCGGCATCAGCTCCGAGTCGTCTAAGTTCGGCGAGTACAACGGACTGCATGGGTTCAATCTCTTCACCATCGGCAACTTCGACCTTCGCGGCGGCGCGGCTTACGACAGCATGGACACATGGCGCTGGCAGTTCCAGGGTTCGAGTCTTGGCCTCGAGACTCGAAACGGGATCCTCGACTTTGGATGGCAGGGCAAGCTCCAATTCCGATTCTCCTATAACTCGTTTCTCGCCAACACCTCCGATTCATACCAAACCCCCTTCCTCGGTGTAGGGACCAGCACTCTGACATTGCCATTCAATTGGGTGGTGCCGGTTTTGCCGCAGAAGAGCGCCACCGCTCTGAACTACTTCGCGCTCAATCAGACAAACGCGGCTGGCAGTGTCTACAACAAATTTGGCGTGCTCACACCTCCAACCCAGGATCAGTTGGACACCATGGCTGCCATTCGCGCGACCGACCTGCCCGCTTTCCAGAATGTAGATCTCTCACTCACGCGCAAGCGGGGCGAGACGCGATTGCTCTTTACCCCGTCCAAGATGATCGAAATTCCCGTCAGCTATACACGCGAGCACAAGGACGGGCTGAGGACCGTCGGCGGGGTGAATGATCAGAACACGCAGGACTCGGCGTTGCTGCCGTATCGAGTGAACTGGAACACCGATCAGGTATCCGCGGCAGTGAATGTCAACCGGAACAAGCTCTTCCTCTCGTTCGGTTACTACGGCTCCTTCTTCCACAACAACACCGAACACATGATCTGGTCCGATCCTGCGGTTATAGGCCTCACGTCGGCTCTGGCGGAAGAACCCGACACCCAGTTCAACCAGTTCACGGCAACCGGCAGCTTTAAATTCTCGAGTGATGCCAAGCTTTTGCTCGTTGGTTCGATCGGGCGCGGAACCCAGAACCAGGCGTTTATTAGTCCCTCGCTTACTACAGAGGGAGCACTGCCGTTCGGGCTGCCGCGCCCCTCCCTGGGGGGCCTTGTATACACGGGGCTTGGCTCCGGCAGATTCACCATGAAGCATGACAAGTGGGATTTCGTGGCAGACGCCCGGTTCGACGAACGCGATAACCACACGCCCGTCGACATCTTCCTGTTCCAGGATGACGCCTCGCCAGTGACCGGTACCTCACCGTTTAGCGGCCAGTACGGGCTGCCCACCGGACTCGGAACCAATACCAACATCTACAACAACCGCTCGCTCACCAAGCTCTCCTACAAGGCCGGCGGGGAAGCCGAGTATTCATTCACGAAATCGGAACACCTGATGTTCGGCTATGGCTGGGACAGAGCAGATCGCCATTGCTCCTATTCCTGGATTACCTGCGCCGATGCAAAGCAAGTGAACGAAAACACCTTCCGCACCGAGTGGCGCAAATCCAAGGGAGCCGTGACGGCTCGCGTGGAGTACGCCTTCTCCGTGCGTCGCGGAGACTATAACGAGAACGCCTTCCTCGCGGAAACGCCGATGGCGAACCACGTGCCGGCAGGCGGCGCATCACAAAGTCTCTACTCCTATCTCAAGAGCACCGGGCTGTCGGGTTTCGGTCCGGTCGCTGGTCTCCCCAGCGCACCGCTTACAGGCGATGCCGCAATCTTTACGCCCAACAACAACACCGTTGCGCAGGCCCAATACGGCACGCGAAACATCCTCAATGAGATCCCCGGCTTCAGAAGATACTACGTAGCCGACCGGAACAGAAATGACGGGCGCGCCCAGATCAATCTTCTCGCAAGCGACAAGTTCGCCTTCACTTTGAGCGGTGAGGGGAGCTACGACGACTATCTCAACACCAATCTGGGTTTGAAGAGTCGCACCTGGTGGGCATCAACCATCGATGCAAGCTATGTCGCGTCTGACAACCTGGTCGCCGACGTCTTCTACACCTACGACAACCAGCGTCTGTACGCCACCGGCGATGCCTTTGGCTCCAATAGCACTGCAACCTTCCAGGGCCAGAAGGGAAATACTGTCCTTGGAGGCCCCTGCTTCAGCACCGTCGCAGACAGGAACGCATCGGCCAAAATCGATCCATGCCTGAACTGGACCCACAACGACCGCGACAAGATTGACACGGCTGGTCTGACACTGCGCCGCAGAAACCTGGCCGGCAACAAGCTCGAACTGGCTGCTGAGTTGGTCTACACGCGCGGGCGCACGGAGAACGCTGCCGTCGGCGGCAGCTACCAGAACAACCCGTTGGCGCTGGCAGCCCCGGCGCCGGCTCTGCCCTCCGGTACTCAGGCAATCTTCTTTATCCCGGCGCAGAATTTCCCCGTGATCCGCAATGACGAGTTCATGGTCAAGCCAAGCGCGACCTACGTCATCAGCAGGTCGGCCAGTCTGCAGGGGTTTTACTGGTTCCAGCGGTTGACGCCCACGGACTGGAGATACCAGGCACTGCAGTACGGCGGCAAGCTGAACTTTACGCCCACCAGCGAGACAGTACCAAGCTATCAAGAGAATGTGGCTGGTCTCGCTTTCAACTGGGTGTTCTAGCAGCTGTCGGAAATCGCTCCGGCTGGTTCCGCCAGAGTATGAACTTCAACTTTGCAATGGATCGGAATGATGTCCGGCGAGTTGGCAACTATCAACAGACGAGCAACAAGACTCTTTTGTGAAGGAAGGAATTGACCATGAAAGGCGTGTTTCGAATCTCAGTTGTGCTTGCATGTATCACTGCAGCAATCAGCGGTCATGCATCGCCGCCCGCAGCGCTGTACAAGACCAATTGTGCCCCATGCCACGGGGTGACTGGAGACGCGAGTACTCCGGCGGGGAAGACATTCAAAGTTCCGTCTTTTAGTTCTGAGGCCGTGCTCAAAGAGACCGACGCCAACATGCTGGTCATCGCTAAAGAAGGCAAGGGCAAGATGCCAGCGTGGCACGACAAGCTTTCGGATGATCAGTTGAAAGACCTGATCGCCTACATTCACACGCTGCAGAAGAAAAGCTAGCGGGAACATCGGGGCGGCTGCCGTTCACGCGGTGAATCTCGCAGCCGGTCACGGAACGCTCCCTGCTGCCGATCGCGATTGCGCGCGCAATCGCGCACTTGAGCCTGCTGCTCATAATCGAGTAGCGGGCTCACGTGCGTCCAGTGGTGTCGTCGGAATGGGACCAGGCCTCGGGCCCACGTTTGCCAAACGCCTCTGCGGCCCCCCGTTTGTGCTTCCCCCCTTCCAATCCCCACCAACACGTCCCAAGGCGTGTCACTGCTCCCGCAGTGTGTGCGCGCTGACACGGGCTCCCTGCCCTGTCTACCCCACCAAGCCCTTTAGTTTCAGCAGAACATCTGCGGACTCCCGATTGCATTCCCTCACGGCGCAGGCGATCTGAGAAGCGTTGGAGGGGGTCATGAAGGGGTTGAATCCACGGAAATGGGCAGCGGTGGCAGTATTGGCAGCGGGGTTCGCAGCGCAGGCTTCAGGCCAGACCGTTTCCCAACGGTTGATCGTGGTAAGCCTCGAAGACCGGAGGCTCGCCCTGGTCGAGAATGGGCAGGTCAGGAAGATCTATCGAGTGGCCGTGGGCAAGCCGTCCACTCCCAGCCCGATGGGAACCTTCACCATCGAACGCCGCGTCGCTAATCCCGTTTACGAGCACGATGGCAAGACAGTTCAGCCCGGACCTGCCAATCCGGTCGGCACCCGCTGGATGGGGCTGAACATTCGCGGATATGGAATCCACGGGACGAACACGCCTAAGTCCATTGGCAAAGCCGCATCGCATGGATGCATCCGCATGGCCAAGGTCGACCTTGAAGAACTCTACGACTTGGTAGCCGTCGGTGACACCGTGGAGTTGATCGGCCAGCGCAACGAAGAGACAGCGCAGCTGTTCGGTGGGGTTGAGAAGCCAGCGGAGACGCCGGCGATGACTGCGCAATCGGCCGCTCCGGCGCAACAGCCGGTTGCACCAGCGGACGCCAACCCCTTGCCAGCCGCAACGAGTGCCCCGGCAGCGAAGATCCTTGTTAGTTCGCGGTAAGGAGGCGGCGATGACGCTGATGAGCGGTCTGGGCACTGTGCTACTGCCGGTGGCTGCGGGATTGTTGCTTGAGGAAATGACCTTCGGAGGGCTGGTCCGGCTTCTGCTTGCTCCGTGGCCGGGAAACAGAAGACGCAGGGAGCACAAGAACCCAAAGGAAGGCACGAAATGCTCGCATTGAAGCTGCTGTTGACGGTCGCGGGAGCGGGTCTGCTGGTTTCCGCATTGGCCATTCCACTCTACACGCTGTGGCTGCGCGTGAAGATCGCGCGCAAAACCGAGGCGGACGGTGAATCCATCGCGGAACTGAGGCCGGTTCCGTGGCAAACCGCGATCGCGTTAGCCGTAGCCGGCTGCCTGCCGGCGCTGCTGTCAGAAAGCATCGTGGTGGTGCCGAGCGGGATGGGCGGATTGCGCATCAGCCAACTGGCCGGCACGCTGCCGGGAACGCTGTATCCGGGAGCGCACTTCATTGCCCCTCTCGTCGACTCGGTGGAGTTGTTTGATCTGCGCGATCATCTTTTCACGGCCGGGCCCGGGCAGGAGTACGGCAGGGCCTCGCTCGAGAAGGCAGGCCTGAATGTGCAATCGCGGGAGGGCCTGAGCATCGGACTCGGAGTGACAGTGCGCTATCGGCTGGACCCGAACCAGCTGGCCAGCGTGCAGGCTCGCCTGCCGCAGCCGGCGGACAAGGAACTCGTTCCACCAATCGTGGCGAGCGCCTGGCGGTCGCTGGCGCCCGAATACACAGTGCGCGAGATCTTTTCGAGCAAGCGCGAAGAGGTGCGCGCGAAAGCAGCGGCCATCATTACGCGAAAGCTGAATACGGACGGGATGGTCGTGGAAGAGGTGATGCTTTCGGAGATTCGCTTGCCCGAACAGTATGCCAAAGGGCTGGAAGGGCTGCTCTTGAAGGAGCAGGAAGACGATCAACTCGGCGTGGTGACCGATATTCAGCAGAAGCAGGTGAGGATCGCCGAATTGCAGGCCGAAGCGGAGGCTGCGCAGAAGGTCAAGCAGGCGGAGGGGGATGCGAAGTCGAAGGTGGTCGAGGCCAAGGGCGAGGCGGACGCGATGCAGTATACGCTCCCACTTAAGCAGAAGCAGATCGAGCAGAGCAAGCTCGAAGCGGAGGCGCGCAAGGAAGCGACCATCCAGAATGCCGAGGCCGATGCGGAGGCCAAGGTGATCGACAGCAAGGCGGAACTGCAGCGGCGCAACCTTCTGGCCGATGCCGAGGCAAGCCGCATCAAGCTGCTGGCTTCAGCGAACGCGGATCGCATGAAGAGCGAAGCGGACCTGCTCAACAAATCGCCCCTGCTCATCAACAAGATCATCGCCGAACGGTTGTCGGACAAGATCCAGGTGGTGATGGTTCCCTCGGATGGCAAGTTCTTTTTCGCCAACGACGTGTTCAAGAGCATGGCGAACACACCGGTGATCAAGCAGGAGATGGATAGCCAAACGGAACCGGAAGCAAAGAGCGGACATTGAGGACAATCGGTTCGCCAGGTGGACGAAAGGGGTGCCGCGTTCCGCGCATTCAACGCACGGTGTGCGGAACCGGCACCGCGGGTCAGGCGTTTTCAGGATGTCGAGCGGTATAATCCGCGCAACGATGCTCGAACAGAATCGGTGGATCATGACCCGGCATTGGTTTGCCCCTGCTGTGAAGAAAGCTTGTCTTGTCATCGCTCTGGGACTGATTTCGGCGGCGGGCCAGGGCAGCCATTGTCAGGTGGCGACTGTTTCTGCTGGTTCATGGGAGCAGCCTGCGGCATCGCTGGCTGACCAGGTTTCTGGCATCCTGGGACCGGGACAGGCACGGCTGACGATTCGCAACCTGTCGACAATTTCCGGCGATAACGTGCCCACGATCCGGAGGATACTCGAACAGGATTTGAAGGCCCATGGCGTACTTACCGGCGACCAGGAAAGCGCCAACACGATCCGCGTCACGTTGAGCGAGAACATGCGTGAACGGCTGTGGGTCGCCGAAATCCTGGAAGGCAATGAAACGCGGGTCGTCATGGTGCCGGCCGGAATCCCAATCGCGCCGGCGCACACGACAGCGGGGGCAGTGGTGCTGAACCGGAAGACCCTTTGGCGCTCGAGCGATCAACGACAGCAGAATCAGAATTGGGCCGGGGAACAGGTTCTCAGCGCGGTTGAATCCAATGGAAGCCTGCATCTGCTCACGGATCGTCGCTTGGTTTCGTACGTGAGCGCCGACTCGACGTGGCGGGAACAGTGGAGTCTTGCATTGGGCGCGCATCAGCCGCTGCCGAGAGATCCGCAAGGCGCCCTGACGCTTTCCGACGACGGCAGAACAGTGACGGCCTATGCGCCGGGAGTGGAGTGCGAGCGAACCATCGTCGCTGCGTCGGATTCAATCCCGGGCACGGATTCGGGCAATCATGCGGGGCAATGCAAGTCCAGCGACGACCCCTGGTCGGTGGCGAATGGCGCCTTGCGCGCGAAAGCGTTTCACAGCGTCAACCACAATTTCTTTACCGGTGTCATCACGCCCAGCACGGGACTGGAACTGCCGGCATTTTATTCAGCGGCGCTGCTGCCGCGCCCTCTCGGCGGTTCAGCTTTGCTGATCAACGGGATCGACGGCACCGTCGAGATCATCGAGAATGGCGCGATGAAACCGGTAGCAGGTGCACGCGACTGGGGTAGCGACTTCGCTGTGCTCCAAACTGGTTGCGGCGCGGGGACACAGATCGTGGCCTCGAACTCGGGCGAGGGCCAGGCCGATAGTCTCCGCGCCTATGAACTGCCGGCACAGGAAGCGCTCGCGGCAAGCGCGCCGCTGGGGATGAACGGGTCCGTCATGGCGCTCTCCGCATCTCCGGACGGCAAGAGCATTCTGACCGTGGTGCGGCTGCCGGCCGAGCCGGGGCGCGGGAACGAATACGAGGTGGACCGTGTTACGGCGCTTTGCAATTAGTTTTTTCCTGGTTCTGGTCACGGTCTCTGCCCCGGGCCGAACTCGTCCTCATTATGGCGGCACGCTGCACGTGGGGATCGAAGGCGATCCGTGGGCGCGGCCCGATGGCCTGGCATGGCGGCTGGTATTGGATGGGTTGACGACCGTCGACACTGGGGGCGCGGTGCAGCCTTCGCTGGCCATCGATTGGAAAACGGAGAACAACGCGCATCGCTGGCAATTCCATCTCCGGCCAGGAGTGCAGTTTCAAGACGGGACGCCGGTCACGTCGGTGGCGGTGGTTGAATCGCTGAGCGCCTCGTGCCGCGCGAAATGCCCTTGGTCGGAGATGCGCGCACTCGGTTCCGCGGTGGTCTTCCTGTCCGATGCACCCATGCCTCAACTGCCGGCCGTGCTCGCGGGAAACGCATTTCTGATCTCACGCGCACTCAACACCGGGACTTCGGGTACAAGTGGACCGATCGGCACAGGCGCCTTTCAGGTGAGTGGCTTCGTTAATGGCGTCCT
>Ga0207098_10281_pt1 | contig 16488 bp, 8 predicted proteins | sample Alteio_BWMinHeat_84_FD_153548 | JGI IMG/M metagenome (GOLD analysis project Ga0207098, IMG submission 153548) | Enriched cells from forest soil in Barre Woods Harvard Forest LTER site, Petersham, Massachusetts, United States -... | ecosystem: Environmental > Terrestrial > Soil > Temperate forest >...
CGAGATCCGCGCCTTCCGATGCCTGCATGACATGCTGCACATACATTTGTTGATAGCCGCCGTTTAAGGGTAAAGGGATCGGTGTCCAGTTGGCCTGTCGGCGAGCAAGCTCGTCATCGGAGACATCGAGATGCAAACGTCGCGCTTTCACGTCGAGTTCAATGAAGTCGCCATCCTCCACAAACGCCAGGGGGCCGCCTGCAGCGGCCTCGGGGCACACATGGAGAACCACTGTCCCGTACGCTGTGCCACTCATCCTGGCATCTGAAATCCGCACCATATCCTTAATCCCGCGAGCGAGAAGCTTCGGCGGCAGCCCCATATTGCCGACCTCGGCCATTCCGGGATATCCTTTCGGACCGCAGTTCTGCAGGACAAGTACGGAGTCTTCGTCGACATCGAGATTGGGATCCATGATCCTTTGCTTGTAGTGCTCGATAGTATGAAAAACGATCGCGCGGCCGCGATGATGCATCAGCGTTGGAGATGCGGCAGACGGTTTTAGAACAGCACCGTCGGGCGCAAGATTTCCACGGAGTATTGCCATGCCGCCGTGCAGCACAAGTGGAGCGTCAAACGGACGTATTACCTCTTCATTCCAGTTCGGAGCGTCTTTGCAGTTCTCTCCGATCGATTTCCCCGTAGCAGTCAACGCGTTCGAATGGAGCAACTCGTGGTCATCGAGCGCCCGGATAACCGCCGGGAGACCGCCGGCGTAGTAGTAGTCCTCCATGAGGAAGCGGCCTGATGGCATGAGATCGACCAGTGTGGGGACATCCCGCCCAATGCGGTCCCAATCATCGAGCGCCAATGGAACGCCAATTCGTCCCGCAATCGCAAGCAGATGAATGACGGCGTTAGTCGATCCGCCGATGGCGCCGTTAATACGGATGGCATTCTCGAATGCGTTCCGTGTGAGGATCTTCGAAAGGGTGAGGTCTTCATGAACCATCTCGACAATGCGGCGCCCGGACATATGCGCCAGCACGCCGCGGCGCGAGTCGACGGCTGGAATTGCCGCGTTCTGAGGGAGCGCAATACCCAGGGCTTCAACGATATTTGCCATAGTCGACGCCGTGCCCATCGTCATACAGGAACCGGCCGAACGAGACATGCAACTCTCTGCTTCTCGGAATTCCAGTTGGGTCATGGTTCCGGCCTTCAATTCTTCGCTGAACCTCCACAGATCCGTGCCCGATCCGATGTCCTTCCCACGGTATTTGCCGTTCAGCATCGGGCCACCTGAGACAACAATCGCTGGAACATCACAGCTTGCCGCTCCCATGACAAGCGACACAGTGGTTTTGTCGCATCCGCACAACAGAACTACGCCATCGAGCGGGTTGCCGCGAATGCTCTCTTCCACATCCATGCTGACCAGATTGCGGAAGAGCATGGCCGTGGGGCGAAGGGTCGATTCGCCTGTGGACATCACCGGGAATTCGAGAGGCAGTCCGCCCGCCTCCCAGACTCCTCTCTTCACGTGTTCCGCGATAGTGCGCAGATGTGCATTGCATGGAGTCAACTCTGACCACGTGTTGCAGATACCGATGACAGGCCTGCCATCGAAGACATGACTCGGCAGTCCCTGATTGCGCATCCAGCCTCGATGGATAAAGCCGTCTTTGTCATATCGGCGAAACCAGGCTGCAGACCGAAACGTCTTTTTTTGTTTGAACATGCTTTTCAACTCCAACTCTAGGAAGGCTTGCGAGGCTTGATATCGATCTTGCCCTTCATGAGGGCCTTGCCTCTGTGTGACTATGCCCCTCGAAGTTTGACCCAGGATTGCGACAATCACGGTTTCTGCTGCATCGCAATTTCGCGCTTCGATTGCATCCACCACGGCACCATGGAGAGGGAGAGTCTTCCGTTAGAGCGCCTTGTTGCTGCTGGTGAGTCGAACGCTTGCCCTGAACGCAGCCTGGATCAGTGCACCGAATTCAGGCAGGCTCCCTGACCTCAAGTCGCTGGTCTGCTGCCACTTCGCCAAGCTTTTGCACAGTTCCGGAAGGCCAATGGACTTCGATCGCACTCCTGCCTTCGCTCCCAAGCCCGAAGTGAACGGTCAAGTCGCTGCTCGAGGCGTAGCCAACACTGCTCCTGACACATCGAATTTGCGTCCTTCTTGCAGTTTTGCAAGTAACTATCGCTCCAATCGCCGAGCGATTGCTCCGTATGCCCGTGAGCCTCAATAGAATCCAATGCTGCGCAGGGCTGCGATTCCACCACATTTCAATCGGCCCATCCATCGAGGTTACTGCTATGTCAAGGCGGCCATCGCGGTCAAAGTCGGCAAACACACAGCCGCGATGCAAGCGCGCCGGGCCGAGTCCGATACCGGATTCGCGGGACACGTCCGCAAACTTGCCGCCAATGTTTCTGAAGATCCGATTTGTCATCCCATCACTCGTGTCCACGCCGCCGCCGGCTACAAAAAAGTCGAGGCATCCATCGTTATCCAGATCGACCAGACCACATCCCCACCCGCTCAGAGGGTGAGTCAGGCTCATCAGCCCCGTCTGCACGCTCCCATCTTCAAATTCACCGTTTCCGCGGTTCAGGAAGACACCAAAGCTCTCATTCTTCAGTGCGGTCATCACCAGGTCAAATCGGCCGTGGCCATCAATGTCCCCGAAGTCCGCGCCCATTCCCGAGATACTTCGGCCGTCGCCGTTATAGGCGACACCGGCATCGAATCCTGTCTCCTTAAAGCCATGCCCTGTATTGCGGAACAGCAGGTTGCGGGAGTTATCGTTTGCGACAAAAAGTCCAGGTTTGCCATCTGCGGCAAAGTCCGCTACGGCAATTCCCATTCCTTTGCCCAGCACGTCCGCCAAAGGTCCTTTTCTCGTCACTTCGGTAAAAGTCCCGTCGCCGTTGTTGTGAAACAACTGCATAGGCTCCCCCCGGTAATGGTCGGGGTGGCAATAGCGTCGCGATTCAGGCGTGATTCCGCCGCAAATCGGATCGATCGCCGGAGACCATTCGCAGTAGTTGGAGATAAACAGGTCCAACTTCCCATCACCGTCATAGTCGACCCATGCCGCAGCGATCGACCACAGTCCCCGAACCCCCGGTCGGTTCAGCCCGGCCGCCTCAGTCACATCGGAGAACGTTCCATCGCCGTTGTTATGGAAAAGCTGGTTCCCATGAACACCCAGAACAAACATATCCTCACGGCCATCGTTGTTGTAGTCTCCAACAGCGACGCCCATTCCATAACCGCTTCCGGCTACGCCAGCTCTTTCCGTGGCATCGGAAAACGTCCCGTCGCGATTGTTTCGATAGAGTCGATTCCAATAACTCGGATCCGTCTTCTCGAGCTGTGGCATGGTAGCCCCATTCACGCAATAGAGATCGGGCCATCCGTCTCCGTCATAATCGATGACGCCGAGCCCCCCGGCGAGAGTTTCCGGTTGATATTTGCTTCCGGTTGCTCCGGTGCGAAGCTGAAAATCCAACCCGTTGGAAGGTGTACCGCCCACCATTCGAATGGGTGCCGCAGCGGGAGCGGAAAATCCTCTCCTGGGGGATACCTGTGTCGAAATGAATGCCGCGCTCCCGAGCAAAAAATTGCGTCTAGTGGGGAGCATCGCTGTTTCCTTGCTCGCCGCTTTCAAGCGATAAGCGAGCCAACCTGGTTGCTTCCGCCGCGGCCTTTTTCGCTTCGACATCGCGGCCCATTTTGCGCAGAGCGCTGGCCAGCACTGCGTGAAGAGCACCCTTTGGATCCGGATAACCCGCGGACAATTCAGGTCCAAGATAGTGCAGCGCCTCTTCGGGATGCCCCAATTGGCCATAGGCCACACCTAGCTGCACTTGCGTCCAACTGTTTTTCGGTGAATCAGCCATGAGCTGTTTCAGCGGCCCAAGCGCCTCGGCATAGTCCCGCTCGCTCATCGCAGTGAGCGCCAGTGTCTGCAGGGCCGACGTTTCGTGGGGATCCAAAGCCAGTGCGGATTGCGCAGCCGTCTTTGCCTGCGCTGCGTCCCCAAGACGCATGTAGGCATCGGCCAATTTTGCAAGCAAGCGCGGATCCTCTCGGCGGGACTTAAGAGCCTCAGCGTATTGCTTCTGAGCTGCCTGGGCATCGCCGTGCAATTGCATCATCACATCGCCGTTCAATTCATGAACCGCCGCCTCGTCCTGATTTGTTCTCAGGCGGCCAGCCGTTTGCTCGATCTCGCTTGCATAACAAACTTTCAGCCAGAAACCCGCTGCTCGCAGATCTGCCCTCGACCCGGATTCAAGCGATGGAATGGCGCGCGGACAATCGCCGGTCTTGGCGAGGGCTACACCTCGCCAAAGCGAATCAGCGGACGACCTGACAGCCGGAAGCGCGACTAATTGCTCCCATCGTCCCTCCGCATAAAGATCTCTTGCGCTCAAGCCCTCGCCGCCCTGCGGTTGCGCTGAAGTCAACGGACAGGGTACTGCGCGATTGCGAAGACAGTTCCACACTGTCGCAGTGACCTCAGGTCCCGGGACGAGAGATCGAGGCCAAAATGCCAACTCCCTTTTTAACTCTGTCGGCGATCGCGCTCCCAGCTCCGACAACTGCTTGTCGGCATCGGACCAGCGATGGAGTGCGGCTGCGAACAGCGCTTCGAGCCGCAGCGTCTCGGCCCCCTGAGGGTCTCGTCTCTGCGCCTCTATCAGGCTTTCCTGTGCCTGCGATAGTTTGCCTGTCTCCAGTTGTGCCAAACCCAGCTCTCCCCAGATCCCGCGCTGCCCGGGATCTGCGTTGGCGGACTGCCGCAGCAGCGACTCCCTGCCTTCATTTCCTTCCGGAAGGCCCGCTGCTTCGAATCGGAGTTCCGTTCCCTCGCCGCCCTTGATGCTGTGCAAGGAACTTCCCAAGGCGCTGAAGCGGTTCAGGCAGAAGCGGGCCCACGCCACAAGAAACTGCTCAGTTTCACCTGACCGTGCACGCGCGGAATTCAATGCTTCCGCTGTCATCGAAAAATCGCCGAGCCTAGTGAATGCCTCTGCCAGGTAAATCTGCGCGGTGCCATCTTCAGGTCGCGCTTTGGATGCCACCTGCAGCGGCGTCAGGGCATCCCGAGCACTTCCTATGAGAATCAGGTCCTCGCCTAACCATAGGTTCGCAACATAGTTCCGGGGCGATGTTTGAATCATCCGCCTCAGAATCGGAATGCAGTGGGCATAATCACCCTGCTGCTGAAAGGCAGTTGCGGTCTTCAACAGAGTCGCCGCGTCTTCAGGCGGCATCGCGTTCGCTGTGTTCGCAACAACAACCAGCAACGCAGCTGCAAGCGAATGTCTCCAGACAGGCGGCATGCCCGATGCGAAACCCCTCGACCATCGGCTCGGGGACAAACACGCAAACCGGCTATTCGACATTCTCATCGCACTGCAAACTCTGGCACAGAATCGCGCTCGATGCAATTCCTGCGCGGAAGCCAATTCTAAATCGCTGGGAGAGTTTCCGAAAAGCGAACCACGTGAGCATCGAGCCAAAGGGTTTCGTAAGGTTTCAGAGTCAACTGTGCGGGAATGCTGCGTTGGGTGATCTGATCCACGAATTCAATCTCGTTATCCAACTGCCAGCCGATCACCGCCGGATGATCGTGAAACTTACCGGCCGGCGCCCGGTTCGAGCACCACCAGCATCTCCGGATGCACCGCCGCCAGCCACTGCGGCGGAATGTAAGTCGAAGTCCCCAGAACGACCAGATGCCGCGCCGCTGCATCTGGTCGAGGAAATCGAGCAGCCAGCCGAAGTTGAACTTCCCCGGAGCCAGCTCCAGATTGTCAAAACTCGATTCGCCCCCGCGGGCGACGTTCATGTGCGCGCGCTCCAGCAGATCGAGAATCGCCTTGCTCTGCCCCCCGCCGTCGATGTCCGGATAAACCGACGCACCAAACGGGAAGCGCCCGGTCCCCGCCGGACTGACCTGCGCCCAGGCAGGCACCCTCGAAATGCAGTTCCATGCCGGAGACGCCAGCACCACCGTCTTCAGAAAATCACGCCGTGTGTGCATTCCTGTCCGCCGCTCGATGCATGTTGTTCGCGCGTTCGCTTACCGCCGGTCCAGTAGCAAAGTCGCGCACGGGGGAGGCAATACCAAAGAGACAGCTGGCAAACCACAGTAAAACTATCGAGGAGTTCCCCCTTATGTCAAGATAAAGAAGCGCCGATTGCGCGCGCTTTCAAAGCTGGACCGAAGATCGTGTAGCGAGATGGGGAATATCTCTTGCGGTCTTTAATCGCTTCCGTCAGCTCGTTTTTTCGTGTGCTTCTGAGCAATCAGGTCGAGCCCGACGGTCTGCAGATGAGTGCGCATGGCCTGCTCCGCGATATCGGGATCGCGCCGGCGAATCGCCTCGAGGATGATCCGGTGCTGTTGAATCGCAATGCGCGGGCTCGGAGTGCTTTGGCCTGTCAGCTTGCGACTGCGCAACAGCATAGGAGCGAGAAATCGGGCCACGTCCAGGAGCACCGGATTGCCGGCGGCCTGCAGTACAGCCTCGTGGAAGAGATAATCGTGGCGTACCATGTTTTCGCGGTCGTCGGGGCGCTTCTCCTGTGCGACCACTTCGGCTTCCATGGCGGCGAGCTGCTTCTCGTTCCGGCGCGCCGCGGAAAGCGCAGCCGCGGTCGGCTCGATCATCTTTCGCACTTCCAGCAGCTCGATCAGATCGATGTTGCGCGCATCCAGATCCACTTGGGAAGGCCAACCGCCCGACAGCCCGGCCCGGGACTTGATGAAGGTCCCATCGCCATGCCGACTGTCGAGCACGTCGAGAATCTGCAGTGCCTTGATCGCCTCGCGGACCGACGGGCGTCCGACTCGGAACTGCAGCGCCAAAGATCGTTCTGAGGGAAGGCGTTCTCCCGGTTGCATATTTCTGCTTTCAATGAACTGACGTAGATGATCGAGCACCTCGGATGGAGCAATAGGCTGTACGCGTTTCCTGGGCATTCTATCCGGCCTCAATTTCCCTACATTATCTCTCCGGCGGAAAGCCGGCCGCACGCAATTTCGTCTCCGGCGCGCCGATCGTCGAAGTCGGTTCGCGCTACCGGCCCGCCGCCGACATCCCGCCGTCCACCGTCAGCACCGCTCCTGTGATAAACGAAGCCTGTTCCGATGCCAGAAAAAGCACAGCGTTCGCCACATCGACCGGCTCGCCGATGCGCCGCAGCGGATGAGCCTGCGCCGCCTCCCGCTCTCCATTCTCAATAGCTGCAAACCAGCGCTCCAGCAGCGGCGTGCGAATGTATCCGGGGCAGATCGCATTCACGCGAATGCCCTCCGGCCCGTGATCGATTGCCAGCGCCCGCGTCACGCCGAGCAGCCCGGCCTTGGTCGCATCGTAGGCAGCACAGCGCGGCCACGATACAAATGCATGTACCGAGGAAATATTGATGATGGCCCCGCCTCCGTTGGCGCGCATCCCGGGAATGCAGAATTTTGAAAACAGAAAAACGCTGGTTAGATTGACGGCGACGTGCCAATCCCATTCCTCGCGGCTTTGTTCTTCAACCGTGCCATTCAACTCGATTCCCACGTTATTCACCACCACCGAGGCGGCCCCGAATCTCTCTTGTGTCTTGGCAACAGCTTCGCGAACGGAGCTTTCCACTCCGGCGTCGCCCTGCACGACGAGTGCATTTGCCAATCGGCCGCTGCGCTTCGCGACGTTGCGAGCACCGTCGGCATTGAGATCGAACAGTGTGACAGAATCGCCCTCTGCAAGGAATCGCAGCGCAATCGCGGCCCCGATTCCGGATGATGATCCAGTGACGATGACAGTTCGCTGCTGAGCCATAAGCATCTCCCGTTGCCCTGATCTCTAAAGATGTGCGCGAGCTCTGTGCATGCGCCGTATCCCTAACTGCGGATACTCGCCGGAGCATGGAATTTCAAACGCATAGGACAAAATAAGCACATGTCTGCCACGCAGAGATGATCTACCCGGTTCAAGTGTGGTATACCACTTGACAGCAGTTGTAGTCCATTGTTGAGAGTGTGCTGCCGCTCTCTGCCGGTAACTTCGCTCGCAGGAGAGAAAAGCGCGATGGACAAACACCACCGATCGGAATCTGAGTCATGCGCATAACACGAGTCTCTACGGTGGTTGTCAACGCAGAGATGCGGAACTGGATTTTTGTGCGCGTGGATACTGACTCCGACGGCCTGTTCGGCTGGGGCGAGGCGACCTGCGAATGGAAGACACGGGCGGTCGCCGGCGCCGTCGAGGATCTTCAGCCGCTCCTCATTGGCCGCGATCCGCGCGATATCGAACGCCTCGTGCACGTGATGAAGAAGCACAGCTTCTGGCGGATGGGCATCATCGGTATGTCCGCGATATCCGGAATCGAGATTGCTCTCTGGGATATCTTGGGAAAGTTTCTCAACCAGCCGGTATGGCGCCTGTTAGGTGGAAAGGTGCGTGATCGCGTGAAAGTCTACACGCACCTTGGCCTTGGCGCCATGCGCGCCGTGTACGAATCAAACGACACCGATCTCATCGCCGAACACGCGCTTGAGGTTGTCGGGCGTGGATACAAGGCCCTGAAGGCGGTCTTCATTCCCTATACGCATTACTACGCTCCGTTGCCGGATGTGAACCGCGTCGCCCAAATCATGCAGGGACTGCGGAAGGCCGTAAGAGATGACATCGAGATCATGGTGGACTTCCACGGCCGCCCAGCATCTATCGGTGCTGCGCTCGCCTACATAGGGGCGTTGGAGGCGGGCCGGCCAATGTTTGTCGAAGAAGTGCTCCCGCCCGGCGACGCCCTTGCGATGGCGCGCGTCGCGGCACAAACAAAAGTCCCGCTCGCCTGTGGAGAACGTCTCGCCGGGCGCAGCGAATTTGACGAGCTTTTCCGTCTCCGCGCCATCGACATCGCCCAGCCGGACATCTGCCATTGCGGCGGTCTCCTCGAGGTAAAGAAAATCGCGGCAATGGCCGAGACAGCCTCCATCGGAGTTGCCCCGCACAACCCCTTGGGGCCGATCGCGGGTGTCGCGGCCTTGCACTTCGCAGTTTCGACACCGAATCACGTGATCCAGGAGGAGATGGTGGGCGTCGTGCCGTGGTATGGCGAAGTGGTTGAGGGGCCCATTCGCATGGTCGATGGCCATTGGCAAGTCCCCGACGCCCCAGGTCTGGGAATCGCAGTGAACGAGAAGATGTGCGCCGCTCATCCGTACGCGCCGGAGATACAGCTTGCTGCCAGGGACGGAATACTCGGCGATGGAACAGCAGTCGACTGGTGAGATACCAACTCTCGGAGAGAATAGATGGATCGGCGCGCGTTCCTTGAAGGTCTTTGTGCTTCGATTGCCGCAGCGGGCTTGAAAGCTTCCGGCGAAGTCGCAGTCCCGGCACTCGCCGCGACGACTGGCCCCGTGCTCGCCACTGAGATGCAGGGCAGCGGGCAATCTTCAGGGGCAGCCGCGCCATCCACTGCGAGCAAATCGATCGCCGGTGAGTGGCGCATACGTCTTGATCCGAAGGACACAGGCATCGACGACAGGTGGTTCCATGCCAGCGACGGATTTGTAGATCGGATTCCTCTACCGGGCTCAACCGACGAACACCAATTCGGCCGCACAAACGACGAGATTGCGCCACAGCACCTCACGCGAATTTACGAGTTCACCGGACCTGCCTGGTACGAACGCGATATTGCGATTCCGGAATCGTGGCAGGGCAAGCGGGTCGTCCTCTTCCTGGAGCGCTGCCACTGGGAAACCAGGGCGTGGCTCGACGATTACCCACTAGGCGTGCGCAACAGCCTGAGCACTCCACACATCTACGAGCTCGGAGTCGTAGGCAAACCTGCGCTCAATCGCAGGTCCAGCGAGTTATTGCCGGGAACGCGTCGGTTGACGGTACGTGTTGATAATCGCACAAAGGTCGATGTCGGCCCCTCGTCCTCGACTACCGCCGAAGTTGGCGCCACGTGGAATGGCATCATTGGACGCATGGAGCTGCATGTTACCGATCCGGTTTGGATCGAAGGATTGTCCGTTCATCCTCATCCTCAGGAAAAGCAGATTCATGTGAAGTTGTCCATGCGCAACTTGACCGGCAAAAGATCTTCCGGAAAGTTGGAGATTGCAGGCGGCATCAAGGATCGTGACGGTTCCGAATTCAACACCTCCGCGGACGTAGTTATCTCGGAAATGCCCGTCTCGCTGATCGAGCACGATATCGACCTGGGCACAGCCCCTCCCACGTGGGATGAATTTTCCCCCACGATCTTCCGGCTTGCGGTGTCGCTTTCATTCTCGGGCGGAGAAACGAACTTCGTGAGTGAAGGGCACACCATATTCGGCCTTCGCGAAATCTCTACTTCCGGCAAACAATTGAGACTGAACGGTAACCCCATTGTGCTGCGCGGCACCGTGGATAACGGAACATTTCCCTTGACGGGGTATGATCCCATGGACGTCGCGTATTGGCGCGAGAGGCTCCGGATCTATCGCGAATACGGTCTCAATCATGTGCGTTTCCATTCGTGGTGTCCTCCGGAGGCCGCATTCTCGGCCGCCGATGAGCTGGGAATCCTGTTCCAGGTAGCGAATCCGCTATGGATAGGGGACGGCAGGGTATCGGCGGACGACGAGCGCAGGGAATTTATCTACGATGAGGCGCACCGGATTGTGGACACCTACGGAAATCATCCGTCCTTCGCCCTGATGAGCATGGGGAATGAAGAAGGTTCCGGGCAGGATGAATTCCTGGGCGAGTTAGTCCGCAGTCTGCAGGATCGCGACGCGCGTCATCTCTATACGAGTACTTCGGCACCCGACAATGTCCTGCGGCCGGATAACTATTTCGTTTCCGCCGGGCCTCACTGGACGAACCTTCGCGGCGATCCGCGATTCGAGGATGACGTGCCGAATACCAGCGTCGATTACGAACCATACATTCGCCAGGCAGGAATCGACCGCCCGGTGATAGCGCATGAAGTGGGGCAATGGACGGTCTTTCCCAACTTCGAAGAACGCAAAGATTATGTTGGCCCACTGCAGCCCCGTTACTTTGACTTATATCGCGAGGCCCTCACGCGCAGCGGCTTGATCGGGCAGGCGGACCGGTTTCGCCAGGCCTCCGGGCAGCTTACGGTTGCCCTCTACAAGGAAGAGATCGAGGCTCATCTTCGCACGCCAGACGTCTCGGGTTTCCAATTGCTCGGGCTCACCGACTTTCCCGGCTTTGGTCCAGCGTTCGTCGGAGTTCTCGATACTCTGAGCAAGTCGAAAGGGCTGATCACCCCGGAGGAGTTCCGCCGTTTCTGCGGCCCTACAGTCCCATTGCTGCGCCTCGCCAAACGCCTGTGGAGCAGCGATGAAACTCTGGTAGCCCGACTCGACGTAGCCCACTATGGACTTTCGGCTCTCAAGAATGCTGACGTATCGTGGACAGTCCGCAAAGCCAGTGGCGCAACCCAGGTATCCGGCACACTGACAGCAGTCACCGTTCCGTCGGGCGGGTTGACCCAACTGGGAACGATCAAAATCCCTCTCGGCAGTTTTCCTTCCGCCGCGAGATATTCAATCGAATGTTCCGCGGGCGGTTCGGTGAACTCCTGGGACATCTGGGTCTACCCGGAACGGCTTCCAATCTCCACAACGGGAATTACCGTAGCCAATAAGTGGAACGCAGCCACGCGCACGGCCCTGGGAGAAGGCAAAACCGTGGTATTACTCCCCGATCCCCACGGATTCGAAAACGCCGTTCCGTGCAGTTTCACAACCATCTTCTGGGCGGCAGCGTGGTTTCCAGATCGGTATGAGACGATGGGTGTCCTGTGCGATCCTCAGCATCCCGCATTGAAACTGTTCGCAACGAGTTTCCATTCCGACTGGCAATGGTGGGAACTCATGAGCAAATCCCATGCGCTCGATCTGACAGACGGACCTAACGACCTCGAGCCGATTGTCCAGATCATCGATGACGCTGCGAAGAGCCGGCGGCTCGGCGCCGTCATCGAAGCCAAAGCAGGTCGTGGAAAGCTTTTGGCGACTTCCTTTGATCTTGTAAGCGAACCACAAAGCCGGCTAGCCGCCCGCCAACTGCGGGCCAGCCTGCTCAGTTATGCCGCATCGCCGGAATTCGATCCCAAAAACGAATTAAGACTCGAGTATCTCGACTCGCTGTTTAAAAGCGTGGAGCATTGACTCGTATATGCTCGGGCAAGGAACTAACTGACAGGAATGCAGTGATACGATACATAGCCTGACTTATACTTCTCCAACGAAGTCGCAGCTATGGGACCTTCCCAAGCGGAATGATCAGGACGGCAAGAACAATCAAGGCCAACCCTCCCCAGAGGAGCCTTTTCGCCCGAGCCGGTGCGCCGTCCCACTCTCCTTTTCCCAGACCGCACACCACTCCGACCGCGATTGATATGGAAACAAGAATGGGCCAGCCGATCGTGGCCCCACTACGACCCAGTTGCGCCGCTCCGATCCCATAGAGATAGAAACTCGCTATCCACATCGCACCCATTGCCAACGACCACCCCCAGTTAGCCCTGCGATCTGCGGCAAATAGTGCTCCCATGCTCCTGTGGCGACTTATCAGCCAGCAACAGTAGACGACGTTGACAATTCCACCACACGTGAAGAAGATCAGCCACACAGCGTCGCCCGCAAACGCCGGCGATGCGCCCAGATTGCGCGCTGCCTGGATCGTCTCTGTTCCATAGGCGAGACCAATGTTCGGCAAGCACGACAAGATGCCGGAGGCAACGGCCATGACAAGCCCGGAAAGAAACCGCTTGCGCGGTGCGCCGCTCGTTTGATGGCAAGAGGATTCCCGCCGCGCGCCCGCGACCGAACAGACCCAAATGCCGGCGATGGCAACGATCGTTCCAATTGAGATCAGTAGCCTGCGGCCAGCAAACATCAATCGTCCATCGAACCACAGCAGGGGAACGAAGGTGCCGATGCTCGCGTTCAAGCCCATGATCAACGGGTAGCCAAGAGCGAGGCCCAGCCTGTCCATTGCGAGGCCGAACAGTACCGCACCGGCTCCCCAGGCCAGCCCAAAACACGCCAGGATCAAAATTTCGCGCCTCGGAACACCCGCGAAGATCGACCGTGGATCCGGCATCACCACCAACGTGAGGATCCAATTGCAGAGGAGCATTCCGGTCAGTGAGAAGACCAGCCATACGTGCTCCCATGCCCATTGTCGCGCCCTCTGCGTGGGAAGCAGGAAGACTCCCTGCAGGACGGCGGCGATCAGGATGAGGCTGACTCCAGCGATCATAGTTGCCCGATGTCCTTATTCCGAATGACGCTGCAATCTCCTCGACCCACGCGTGGACGGCGTCATCGGATTCGTGGTAAGACCACTGCCCGCGCCATCCCAGATTTTGGGCAATCTCGCACGGCCTGTCAAGTTAAAACGAATGCCCTCGAGGGGCAAGACCTCGGCAGACGGGGTCCCGCTCCCGCCGGCCGGTGTTTTAACGAGAGAAGTGGCCGACCACTTGACAATAGTTGTAACCCAATGCGTATACTTTCGTTCCAAAGCAGCACAGCCCACCGCGAGCAGCGCTGTGCAACCCATCCCCAGCCATGCACGTTTTGGAGGTCACATGTTGAAGACAACGAGAATCGGGGAGTTTCTGATTGTCAGCGTGTTCCTTGCTGTCCCGCACCTGGCGTTGGCCCAGGCGGCGGGCGCGAGCCTCACGGGACAGGTAACCGACCCGGCCGGAGCGGCTATCCCCAATGCGAGCGTGTCGTTGCAGAACATAGGCACTAGTCTGACCAACAGAGCGACATCCGACGCCCAAGGGGTTTACAGGATTGCGCCTCTATCGCCGGCCACGTATACACTCACCTTGACGGCAACCGGGTTTTCGACCTACGTCCAGCAGGGGATCGTCCTGACCGTCGGCCTCTCGGCGACTCAAAATGTCACTCTCAAGGTGGGCAGCACACAGCAGACGGTTCAAGTAACTGCGAATGCAGAGTTAATCAACACCACTTCGCCCTCGATTGGTATGTCGGTCAATGAGGACGAGGTCAGTCAACTGCCCCTAAATGGCCGCGACCCGCAATCGCTTGTGTTTCTTGCACCGGGAACCACGAACGGCACTGCCTATGGCATCGCCGTCAATCAGGGCGACTTCACCTTCCCGCAGGAAACCGGAGCTGCATCCGGCGTAGGCGCGGGCCGGGCCGGCAGCACCTATTATCTCCTCGATGGCGCATCGAATAACGACGACTATGTTGGCCTGGCCTCGCCGTTTCCCAACGCCGATGCCACCCGCGAATTCCGGGTCATCACGAATAATTTCAATGCGCAATATGGTTTTGCGCCGGGCGCGGTTGTCCTGATTGAAACCAAATCGGGAGCAAACATCTGGCATGGCGGTGTATGGGAATTCCTGCGTAACCAGAGTTTCAATGGATCGAACTGGTTCTCCCACACCGTGGATCCGCTGCACCAGAATCAATTTGGAGTTGATGTGGGCGGCCCGGTTCTGAAGAATAAGCTCTTCTTTTTCGCCAACTATCAGGGAACCAGGGCCAGCACCGCTTCCACATCCGGCGTGGAATATACCTATACGGCAGCCATGCTGAACGGCGACTTCAGTGCCGTCCCCGTGACATTGGGCGCGCCTTTCCAGACGGTAAACGGAGTTCCCAATCAGATCAACCCGGCTTTATTCAATCCCACCGCGGTGGAAATCGCCCAACTTGTGATGCCGGAGAGCAGCAATCCCAACGGTCAGCTGTTTTACACAACCGGCAAGCTGCTCACTAACTACGATGAAGGTACGGGTCGAATTGACTACACCATCTCGCCGTCACAACGGCTGTTTGCGCGTGCCTACATCAACTACTACAACTTGGCCGGGTCGGGTGTTTCCGGAAACATCTCCACTTACTCATCCCCCAACCCTGAGGAAGACTACAACGTGGCTTTCGGTCACACATGGGTCATCAATCAGAAATTGGTCAACGTTGCTACTTTGTCCAATACTCAAATGGACTTCAAGATAAGCAGCCAGGCCATTATGAGCAATGGCAAGCCATTCTGCTGGTCTTCGTTTATTGCCGTAGGCGACCCACCGGGGACTTGCTCCACCGAGGGCTTTACCATCGCCGGCAGCGCCGATTACTTTTACGGCCCATGGATTGAACCCTGCCTTAACAATCACGGCAACACTGGGTTGTTTGATAACTTCTCTGCCCAGGAAGGCCGGCACAACCTGTCGTTCGGAGTCAATCTAGTGCGGCGGTGGATGACCCAGGCCTGCGATTACCCGGCGCAGCCGATCATTGATTTCAATGGCCAGTATACGAATTATGCGCTGGGGGATTTCCTGCTCGGGGACATCGCGTCGATGTTACAAGGCGCCGGAGCCTTTGGAAACTACAGCGATTGGCAGCTTGGCTTGTATGCCGAAGACCAGTTCCGTTTTCGGCCCAATCTGACTTTCGAATTCGGCCTGCGCTGGGATCCAAATTTCCCGTTGGCGGTGGGCAACGGGCGCGCCGCAACCTTCGTTCCCGGCCAGCAGAGCACTGTCTACCCGAATGCGCCTACAGGCCTGGTCTTTCCTGGGGATAAAGGGATCGGCCCAGGGCTGATGCGGACCACATATGGCTACTGGGAACCGCGCGTCGGTGTCGCATGGCAACCCCATGCGCTGCCACGCACCTCGTTCCACGCAGGCTTCGGGATGTTCACGGCTCCGCAGATCGTATCGACCGATGACCACACAACAGAGAATAGTCCGTTTGCGCCAACATTTACCCTGAATGGCACGTCGACGACGCCGCTTCCTTTGAATAACCCGTGGGCAGGATTTTCCGGGACCGGGGGGGCGAGCCCGTTTCCTCCCTTCGCATCGACAGCGTACCGGCCTCCTGCGTCGGTTACCTTCACACCAGGCCTCTCGATTGCCGACGGAATCGATCCGAATGCAAGACTTGGCATGACGCAGGCGTGGAATGCCGCCGCCGAGAAACAATTTGGTTCGAACATCATGGTCCGGGCCGCCTACGTGGGAAGCGAGTCGTATCATCAGCCGATCACAACCGACAAGAATCCGGGCATCTACTCGACCGGCGGTACCAGGAGTACCTACGCAGACTTCGGTCAGATCCTTTACAACGAAAGCCCAGGGACGGCAAGCTACAACGGACTGCAGGCTACCGTCGAATACCGCTTGTCGCACGGCCTCCAATTCCAGTCCAACTGGACCTGGTCGAAGCTGATCGATACGGCCAGCAGCGCGAACATTGCGTTCGGTTATCAGCTTCCTTACGATCCGTTCGACCTTCGTCTGAGTCGCGGGATTTCCCTCATTAACTTCCCCTTCATTTGGGTCACGAATGCGATTTACACTTCGCCCTCGCTATCTCGTCACAACCAGTTAGTCCGCCAGACACTGGGTGGTTGGGAAGTCAGCGCGATCGTTACCTCGCAATCGGGACAACCGTTCACGGTCTACGGCGGGTTCGGGAATAA
>Ga0207098_10284_pt1 | contig 16375 bp, 11 predicted proteins | sample Alteio_BWMinHeat_84_FD_153548 | JGI IMG/M metagenome (GOLD analysis project Ga0207098, IMG submission 153548) | Enriched cells from forest soil in Barre Woods Harvard Forest LTER site, Petersham, Massachusetts, United States -... | ecosystem: Environmental > Terrestrial > Soil > Temperate forest >...
GCGCTTGCAGAGCATTCACGATGAGTTTACGAGGAAGTGAGGAACAAACATGAGAAAGAAATGGTGGATTTTCCTGGTGGCGCCGCCGGCGATGGTGCTGTTCGGCTGGTTGTTCGGCGAATTGGTGATGCATTTGTGGAATTGGCTCATGCCCATGCTGTTCGGTCTCCGGCAGATCACCTTCTGGCAGGCTTTGGGACTGCTGGTGCTGAGCCGCATCCTGGTCGGAGGGCTGGGCGGCGGTTCCAACGGTTCCAGAGGCCGGCGGCGGTCGGGGCAGCGCTGGGAATGCATGACGCCGGACGAGCACGACAGATTTCGGGAATGGATGCGCAGCCGTCGCGGCGACCTGGGTGCTTCGCCAACTGGAACACCTGGAACGGCTTGATCCGGTAAGGGAGGGTTGAGGACGGGAGTCCTCAGATATGGCGGGCTCCCGCCCTCGGCCAGCGCTGCGGGATCGGTCGAAAGACAGACTGAAGTCTGCGAGAATCAGGGTTGAGGATTCAGGCGATGAAATCGTTGTTTCTCTTCGGCAAGGGCGGCATCGAGGTTTCGGTACCCGGCGGATTTGACTGCCATGAGGTGAGAAGCAGGAAGGCGCTTGCGGTTAAGGACGAGGCCGCAGCTGTGAATGAAGCGCTCGATCACCCCATTGCATGCGAGCCGGTCATGGATCTGGCCATGGGCAGGAAGACGGCGGCGATTTCGGTTTGCGATATCACCCGCCCGGCGCCGAACCGGATCACGCTGCCGCCATTGCTCGCCCGTCTGCACAAAGCCGGCATCGCGAGCGACAGCATCATCATTCTCATTGCGACGGGGCTGCATCGCGCCGCAACCAGGGAGGAGGTCGACATCATCGTCGGGCCAGAGATTGCCGCAAAATACCGTGTGGTGAGCCACAATGCGCGGGCCCGCGAGGAGCACCGCTATGTGGGCGAGACGCGGCGCGGGACCCCACTGTATGTCGACGAGCGGTTCGTGAGCGCCGACCTCCACATCACGCTGGGATTCATCGAGCAGCACCTGATGCTGGGCTTCTCGGGCGGACGGAAGCTGATCGTTCCGGGCCTGGCGGCGCAGGAAACGATCAAGGTAATTCACTCGCCCTGTTTCATTCGCGAGCCGCTGGCGACGGAAGGATCGATCACCGGCAATCCGCTGCACGAGGAATTATTGGAATGCGCGCGCAGGGTACGCCACGATTTCATTGTGGACGTGGCACTGACCCAGGAGCGGAAGATCGCGGGCGTGTTTGCGGGCGATCCGGTGAAGGCGCACGCGGCGGGCGTGGAGTTTGTCGAGAAGGCCTGTCTCGAAGAGGTCGACGAGCCGGCGGACGCGGTAATCACCAGCGCGGCAGGTTTTCCCCTGGACCTGACGTTCTACCAATCAGTCAAGGGAATCACCGCAGCAGCGCACATCGCCAAACCCGGAGCCCCGATCCTGATGGTCGCCGAATGCGCGGAGGGAATGGGGTCGGAAGAATTCAAGCGCATGATCAAAAGCATGGGAAGCTTTTCCGACTATCTCGACGAGGTGCGCGATGCGCCGGTTGAGATTGATCGCTGGCAGGTGGAGAAGCTGGCGCTGGCCGGGGTGCAAAACGATATCTACTTCTTTGCGCCGGGCGTGACGAAAGAAGAGCTAGGTCAGCTGGGCACGCGATGGTTCGGTGATATAGGCGAAGCCATCGCGGTAGTGCTCCGCGGAGTTCCGAAGGGGGCGCGGGTGGCGCTGGTGCCAGAGGGTCCTTATACGTTTGCGCGGGCGACGGCTGGAGTCGTGTGAGGCAGGTTGCGGGGAGTTAATTCTCCGCGTTCGTCTGGGTGATGAGATAGCGTTCGTATCCCATCTCCTTGATCAGATGAACTTGGGCCTCAAGCCAATCCACATGCCCTTCCTCGTCCTTGAGCAACCGGACAAATAGATCACGTGAGCCGTTGTCCTTGTTTTCCACCGAAATTCGGATGGCCTCGTTGTATGAGGCGACCGCTCCGAGTTCGAGCCTCAGATCGGACTCGATCATATCCCTGACTGTTTGCCCGATGGAAAGCGAGAGCGTTTCCATGCTGGGAATACCATCGAGAAACAAAATGCGTTCCATCAGCGCTTCAGCATGCTTCATTTCGTCGATCGATTGCTTCTTGATGTTTTTTGAGTATTTGGAATAGCCCCAGTTCTCGGCCATTTCCGCGTGGAGAAAATACTGATTGATTGCTGTCAATTCGTCGCGAAGAGCAAGATTCAGTTGCTCAATAACCTCTGGGTTGCCTTTCATGGCGAGAATTGTATCGAAGTATTCTGGTCGTGAAAATCAAAAAAGCAGGAAGTCAGAGCCCAGCGTGGGTGAACCGCAGACAGAGCGCGCGTGGTGGGGCCGAATGGAATATGTAGGAATTCCGAGAGTTATGGCCAGGCTTAGTTCGCAGGGTCCATTTCTAATTGGGTCATTAGCGCATTTCAGGGCACAGAGCCTCCGACGAGCGATGAAGCTTCGATGCGTACCCCCTAGAGCGTCGCGGATGTACTGGGATTGTCTACTAGTGGGATGAGCGTAGTAATGCCCATCACCTCCGGTAAGTGCTAAACATGGATCGAAGTGAACCTGTCAGTTCATCCGGTTCCGCTTGCCCTACTGGTTCCGGTATGGGCACAACCGCTCCACGTATTTCGCTTACCGTTGCGCTGGTTGCAGGGGGAGCGCTGGTTAAATCTGGAGAACTGGTATTCCCGCTGGTGAACCGCCGCTGAAAACGCTCAATCGCCGCCACGTCCAGCTTGTAATCTTCGTCCACCCGACGTCTCAGAGCTTCTAATTGTTCCCTGTCCAAGCCTCCTGCCATCATAACCGCCCCTCTCGGAATTCTCGCCGCCCGAAATGACACACGAACTCAGCGCTACAGGCGCTGACAGAGCCATTCAGGGAGGGTACCTTGGAATTTAGCACAAGGGTCGGAACTAAATTCGTTACCGCAATCACAGGCTCGGAATAACTTATTACTTTGGTTACTAAACAGAAATTTCTGAGTACGGGCGGTACCCGTATGCAGATTCGAGAGCAGTCTTGGATCGACGACGCCGAAATACCGACGCAAAAGACCCCCGCTGTGTGCGGGGCTTTTTGTTGGTATCGATCATTTGCCTTACTGCAGGTTCTGCATCAGTGCGTCGAGGGCGGCCTTGGGCGGGCGGGTGAGCGACTCGGGCAGTGTGCTGAGCGGCTCATCGACGACATTGAGCAGATCGATGAACGTGGGCTTCTCGGTGTTGATGTAGAAGACGCCGGTGAGGACTTCCTCACTGGCTTGCGCTTCCATCAGCGTGCGAACGGCGCTGGGCTTGTCGGTGGGGTCGTAGTCTTCGCGTAGCTTGCGCAGGCGGAGGCTGGAGCCGTCGTGCATCTCAACTTCGTAGACCTGGCCGGAATCGTAGTCGACTTCGATGTCATCGAAGCTGGCAACGAAGCCGATTTCGTTGATGGGCTCGTCATTCTCCTGCATAAATTTATAGCTCTTGGTGGACCCTTCATGGTCATTGAAGGTTACGCAGGGGCTGATGACGTCGAGAAGCACCGTGCCCTTGTGAGCGATGGCGGCCTTGAGCATGGCGAGAAGCTGTTTCTTGTCGCCGGAGAAGGAGCGAGCCACAAAGGTTGCGCCCAGCTGGATGGCAAGCGCGCAGGTGTCGATGGGGGGCAGGTCGTTGATCACGCCGGTCTTGAGCTTGGAACCGAGGTCGGCGGTGGCCGAGAACTGGCCCTTGGTGAGACCGTACACACCGTTGTTCTCGATGATGTAGATCATGGGCAGGTTGCGGCGCAGCAGGTGCACGAACTGGCCCATGCCGATCGAAGCAGTGTCGCCGTCACCGGAGACGCCGAGCATGGTCATCTGGCGGTTAGCGAGGATGGCGCCGGTGGAAACCGACGGCATGCGCCCGTGCACGCTGTTGAAGCTGAACGACCGGCTCATGAAATATGCGGGGCTTTTCGAGGAGCAGCCGATGCCGCTCATCTTCATCACGCGCTCCGGCTCGATGCCCATTTCGTACATGGCATCGATGATGCGTTCGGAGATAGCGTTGTGGCCGCAGCCGGCGCAGAGCGTGGATTTGCCTCCGCGGTATTCAACGATGGGAAGGCCGATGCGATTGGTTTTGGGTGTCGGTGTTGCGGTTGCCATTAGAGGCCCTCCTTGGTCGCAAACTCTTCTGTGATGCTGCGGGCATCCATGGGCAGACCGTTGTAGTAAAGAATGCTGCGCAGCTTGACCACCTGATCGGCGGGAAGGTCGAGCTTGAGCAGGCTGGCAAGTTGCGCATCGCGATCCTGTTCGACGACATAGATCCGTTCGTGCGAGGCAACGAAGTCATGAATCTCGTGGGCAAACGGGAAGGCGCGAATGCGCATGTAGTCGACGTCGGCCTTGTACTCGTTCTTGATCTGGTCGAGGCTCTCGCACAGGGCGAAGTCGGTGCTGCCGTAGGCGAGGAAACCGATCTTCGAGGTCCCGTTTTTGACCGCGACGGGCGCGGGCAGATGCTTGCGCGAGTTTTCGAACTTGCGCAACAGGCGCTCCATCACAGCTACGTACTCATGTGGCAATTCGGTGTAGCCGGCGGCGTCGTTGTGGCCGGAGCCGCGGGTGAAATAGGCAGCCTTTGGATGGTCCGTGCCGGGCAGCGTGCGCCAGCCAATCGCATCGCCGTCGACATCGCGATAGCGGGCAAATCCGCCCAGGCGTTTGAGGTCTTCCGCGGTGAGCACCTTGCCGCGATCAAGAGGCTTGTCGGGATATTGGAAGGGCTCGGACATCCAGTTGTTCATGCCCAGATCAAGGTCGGTAAGGACGAAGACCGGAGTCTGGAACCGCTCGGCGACATCGAAGGCGGTGTAACCGAATTCGAAACACTCCTTCACCGAGCCGGGCAACAGGACGATGTGCTTGGTATCGCCGTGCGAGAGGAAAGCAACCGAGAGCAGATCGGCCTGCGAGGTGCGCGTCGGCATCCCCGTTGAAGGGCCGGTACGCTGCACGTCGAAGATTACGCCGGGGATTTCGGCGTAGTAGCCGAGGCCGGCGAATTCGGCCATAAGCGAGATTCCGGGGCCTGATGTCGAAGTCATGGAACGCGCGCCGGCCCAGCCAGCGCCGAGCACCATGCCAATGGCGGCGAGCTCGTCTTCAGCCTGCACTACGGCGAAGGTGGCCTTGCCTTCCGGGGTGACGCGAAACTTCTTGAGCAGGTCGGCGGTGGCTTCGATGAGCGATGTGGACGGAGTGATGGGATACCACGCGACCACGGTGACGCCCGCGAATACAGCGCCCATACCGGCCGCGGCGTTGCCATCGATGATGATCTTGCCGGCGGTCTGGTTCATGTGCTCAATCAAGTAGGGGTCCTGCTTGACAAGCTTTTCCTGCGCGTAGTCGTAGCCGGCCTTCACTGCGCCGAAGTTCAGGTCGAAGACCTTCTGCTTCCTGGCGAACTGCTTGCGCACGCCATTCTCGACAACCTTCAGGTCAAGGGAGAGGATGTGCGCGACAACGCCCACATAGACCATGTTCTTGACGAGCTTGCGCAGCTTGGCCTCGGGGCAGACCGATGCGGTGATCTTGTCGAAGGGAACGGGGTAGCAGACCACATCGCTGCGATACTGCTTGAGGTTCAGGCTCTCTTCGTAGATGGCGACGCCGCCGATATCCAGTTCAACCATGTCCTGCTTGGCGGTCTCGGGGTTCATCGCCACCAGAATTTGCGACCCCTTCCTGCGGGCCACGTAACCATCTTTGCTGGCGCGGATGGTGAACCAGGTGGGGAGTCCGGCGATGTTCGACGGGAAGAGGTTTTTACCGCTGACGGGTACGCCCATTCCGAAGATGCTTTTCAGCAGAACGCTATTGGCGGATTGCGAGCCGGACCCGTTCACCGTTGCTACGATAATGCTGAAGTCGTTGACTACGCGCTTTTGCGCGCTGGTTGAGCCCTTCTCTTGACCAAGGGCAAGGTCTCCTGTCGCCATGTGGCGGGAATCCCTTCCGATGAAATTCTCTTAATGGAGTTAATGTTTCATCCACATGTGATTATAGTCACGTGGTAATGCGACCGTCCCATTGCGCAAGGACAATTCGTCCCCGCGAACCATCCGTGGTTACATTGACGAACATGATCCCCCGGGACGCAGATAGCGGCAATACAACATTTGGTTCGACGGATTGAGAAGGAACCGGTCATGAGTGTTTGCTTATGGTGCCTCACGGCAGAAAAACTGAAGAGGGCGAGTTGATTTCATAAACCAGCCCTCGATCTATTGGAAGGCGGCTGTGTCCCCCGGGGCGAACCATAAGTAATTAATTCAAATGGATTAAGACGCCTTTCCGCGAGTCCTTACGCCACCGCAACAGCAGAGTGGATGCAATCACGATCAGGGCCAGCGTGAGGCCGATCCAGAGTCCGTAAATCCCCCAATGCAGGGCAAAACAGAGAAAAATGCCGAGCGGGAGACCCAGGATCCAGTAGCCAACGAAGTTGGCCATCATGGGAAACCGGGTTTCGCCCAGGCCGCGCAGAGCTCCGGTGGAGACGGTCTGGATGCCATCAAATATCTGAAACGCCGCCGCCAGTCCCAGCAGGCTCGGACCCACGGCCAAAACCCGCGGATCGCTCGTATACAGGGCAATGAGGGGACGGGGTGCGATGAAGAACACCACCGAAGCCAGGAGCATGAAGCCGGTGCCGAGGCCCAATGCCAGCCAGCCAGCGCGGCGCGCGCGATCCCGGTCTCCCGCGCCGATGGCATGGCCCACGCTGACGGCCGCGGCGGCCGAGATTCCAAGGGGCACCATGTAGGTGATGCTGGCATAGTTAAGGGCAATGGAATGAGTGGCCAACGCGACAGGGGTGAGCAGGCCGGCACAAAAGGTGCCTAGGTTCCAGGCTCCCACTTCCAGCACGATCTGTCCCGCGGCCGGCGAGCCCAGGCGGACGAGTTGCTTGAGCTTTAGCAGACTGGGCCGGGCCCAATGCTGAAAAAGCGGGTGGCCTCGCTGGCGCTCATAGTGCCAGGCCACGCCGATGAGAGCGGCGGCCATTGCGACGCGCGCTACGCAAGTTGACAGCGCCGAGCCGTTGACCCCCAGAGCCGGCATGCCCAACCTGCCGTAGATCAGCACCCAGTTTCCGAACCAGTTGAGCAGGTTGGCCAGCACGTAGGTCAGGGTCAGCAGGCGAACCTGCCCCACGCCTTGCAAATAACGCCGCGCAGCCCCGTAAAGCAGCAAAGGCAACGTTCCGAAATTCAGGATGCGCAGATAGGCTCCTGCTGGGCCGGCCACTTCTGGTGTAACCCCGGCGCGCGCCAGGCCAAAGCTCGCGGCAGCAATCACTACCATGAGCGGCGGCGTGACGATGCAGGCCAGGTAGACGCCCTGCGCAAGCCAGCGATGGCAGGCGTCGTGGTCCTTGCGCCCGTAGGCGTGGGAAACCAGCGTATCGAGGCCGAGAAGCAGGCCAATGCCGAAGAGCGAAGGCGTGTAATAAACCGCGTTGCCCACGGCCACCGCTCCGATGGCGGCGGGGCCGAGCTTGCCCACCATGATGGTGTCGACGACGCCCTGGGCCATCCAGCCCAGTTCGCTCAACACCACCGGAACCGCGAGCGCCACCATGGCTCGCAGCTCATGCCGCCATTCGGCTTGCGCAGAACCCATCCCATCAATCTAACTGAAGGCTCGCGATCATCGTCATCGGCAGGACCAGCGGAAACCTGCACCTGCCTACCGCGAACTGCGCAGCCGCGCCAAAGACCGGTCGCGTTCGGGGAGGAGATCATCAATTCCGAAATGCGCTTTGGCGACGCCTTGTTCACTGTGCCCCGCGCACTGGGTGGCAATGTGAATCCACTCGTGCACAATCACCCGGGCAATGGCTCCAGCCATGGCGTGGATCCGCTGTTCTTTGCTGAACCAGTAGATGCCCGGTTCCAGAACCTGGCCAATACTGGTGCAGTCCACGTGGACAAATGGATCGATGGTCCTCTGTCGTTGCCATACCCATCCCAGCGTCGCTCCAGCCGTGTAGCCGCGCGGCGGCTGAAGTTGAGGGTTGCAGTCGCCATGCAGGTAGACAGACAAGGACGCATCGACGCGTATACCCGGGATCAGGGCATCGCCCTCGACCAACTCCGCATTGATGTCCACTGCCTGCGTTTCGGCAGCAACGTCGGCCAGGACCGAGCGAATGGCCGTGAACAGCGATGGCCACTCGCTCTTCGGCAGCGGATGGTCGGCGAAGACAACGACGGTGGTATGAGGCGCGGTCAGAACCACCGACGCCTGCGCCGCCGGCGTGGCACTGCTCCAGAACGCAGCGAGCAGCATCGGCCAAACAAGAAACCGGGCGAGGCCTGACCGGCGGCGGAAAGGCTCGCTTGCCACGGACGTGGTTCTCTTCTTCATAGAGAGCATGTTCGTCGCGAAGCGCATCCGCATGCTACCCGTTTCTTGCGTGGAATTCAGATCAGCTTCTGCGAATGAGAGGGGATATCTCAGTCTGCCTGGCATGCGCGACCTCCGGGGATCGATGACTGGCTATCAGGCCATTTCGATCGCGGTATAAAGAGAGTGTGGCGCTGCCTCTTGCATTCGTCCAATAGATTGATAGGATAGATTCAATCTTGATTGGAGATGGACGATGGAAGTTCGTCAACTGCAGATTTTTCGCATCCTGGCTGAAGAACTGAATTTCACGCGGACTGCCGAGCGCGTGCACACGGTCCAGTCAAACGTCACCGCGCAAATCAAGGCACTGGAGGAGGAACTGGGCGTACCGCTCTTCGATCGCCTCGGTCGAAAGGTCAACCTGACGGATGCAGGGCACCGTTTTTTGCCCTTCGCCGAGCAGGCGCTGATCGCCATGGAACAAGGAAACCGCGCAGTCAAGACCGGTTCTGAGCCAAGCGGGCCTCTTCGCATCAGCGCCCCCGAGAGCGTGGTCACGTATCGCCTGTCGCTGTTGTTGCGCGAATTTCGCAGCCGTTTTCCGCACGTTGAATTGATCTTCCGCCCTCATCTGGACAACGCGCTGGTCGTCGAACTTGAGACCGGAAAGGTCGACCTGGTTATCGACATGCGCGACACCGTATCGAATCCGGCTTTTCAATCGATCCCGCTTCGCATCGAACGGATCTTCCTCCTGGCCCATCCGAACCATGCGCTGACCCGGCAGCGCACGGTGAAGCCGGCAGACCTTGCCGGACAGACGCTGCTGCTCACCGAGACCGGATGCGGATACCGCGCCAAGCTTGATCGGTTGCTGGCCATGCAGAACATTCGACCCGGGCACATAACCGAGTTCTCCAGCGTAGAAGCCATCAAGCAGTGCGTGGCCGCGGGAATGGGCCTGGCGTTATTGCCGGCCATCGCCGTGGCGCGCGAGGTAAGGCAGTACCAATTCAAACGACTGCACTGGGCGGGTCCGTCGCTCGATATTCAGACGCACATTCTGTGGCACAAAGACAAGTGGATTTCGCCCGCGATGGCGGCGTTCCGGGACCTGGTGAGGGACTCGCTCGACGAGCCTGAAGCCGAAGAACCCCGCCTGATGATGTCGGGATCGTTTGAGCGGTAGCTCATCCGGCGGCGAAGCAGGCAAATCGAATTCTTTCGTGCTGCCTGCGCGAAGTGACGTTATCATTTCTCCGTCCCCGAATCCTGCGCCGGCAATTCCATCAAAATTAAAAACCGGAGGAACGAATGAGACTGAAACCGCATATCGCGATTCTCGTGCCGGTGTGCCTCCTGTGTTGTTTAGCCCAGTCGCAGCAACCCGCCGATTCTCCGGCGCAGTTGCAGCACATCGATGTGACGCATCTGGACTCGTCCGTCGATCCCTGCGAAAACTTCTACCAGCACGTATGCGGCAAGTTGATCGCAGAAAACCCGATCCCTCCCGACCAGATCTGGTGGGGACCCGCCGAACAGTTGGACATGTGGAACCAGCAGGTGCTTCGCACCATCCTGGAAAAGAACCAGGCCGCCATTCCCTCACGCACGCCGAACGAGCAGAAGATCGGCGACTTCTATGCCAGTTGCATGAACCAGGCAACGAGCGGAACAAACGAGCTCTCGCAAATTCAGCCGCTCCTCGAGCGCATTGGCGCGATGCGTGACAAGAGCGAGATCGGCGCGGTGTTGGCGGCCATCCATAGTTCGTTTGGTCGCGCGTGGGAGGGCAGCGATAACCAGACCAATGTCGCGCTATTCGGATACGGGCCCACCGCCGATTTCAATGACGTTGGACGCGTAGTGGCAGGCCTCGACCAGGGAGGACTCGGATTGCCAAACCGCGACTTCTACCTGAAGAGCGATGACGACTCGAAGACGATTCGAGACAAGTATGGGTCATTCATCCGTGCGCTGCTCAAACTGGGCGGCGAAAACGAGGCGGATGCAGCCCGGGATGCGGGCACGATCATGCGCATTGAGACTGTCATGGCCCAGGCCCAGATGGATAACATCAGCCGCCGCGATCCCAACAAGATCAACAATCGCTTTACCCTGGCACAGGTGAAGGAACTGGCACCCGGCTTCGACTGGGACAGCTATCTGCGCGGCATTGGCGCGCCCGCGGTGCCGTTGTATGAAGTCACCGCGCCGGATTACTTTCGGGCGATGAACAAGCTGCTCGTCGATGAGGACCTCGCCGCCTGGAAGGTCTATCTTCACTGGCAATTCCTGCGCGCTGCGGCGCCGTCGCTGGGCAACAACTGGCGTGATGCCAGTTTTGCGTTCGAGAGCGCGCTCCTGGGCACCAAGGAACAGCCGCCGAACTGGCGCCGTTGCGCAAACGCGACCGATCGATATCTTGGCGAAGCGCTGGGACAGGTTTATGTTGCCCAGGTGTTCCCGCCCGAGAGCAAGGCGCGCGCGCAGAAGATGGTAAAGGACATTGAGGCCGCAATGGGGCGCGACATTGATGCGGTGACGTGGATGCAACCGGCGACCAAGCGCGCGGCTCACTTGAAACTCGCCGCGGTCGTGGACAAGATAGGCTACCCCGACAAGTGGATCGATTACAGTTCCCTCTCCATCGAACGAGAAAGCTACGCCGCCAACGTCGAGCGCGGAACGGCGTTCGAGTTGAAACGGCAACTGGCGTTCATCGGCCATCCCCTGGACCGCACGCAATGGCTGATGACGCCGCCGACTGTCGACGCCTACGAAGACCCGCAGACCAATACCATCAATTTTCCGGCCGGCATCCTGCAACCAGTTTTCTTCGATGCCAGCCAGGACGATGTGCTGAACTATGGCGCGGAGGGCTCGGTGGTGGGACACGAACTCACCCATGACTTCGACGATCAAGGCCGGAAGTTCGATGTGAAGGGCAATTTGCGCGACTGGTGGACGCAGGAAGACGCCAAACAATACGATGACCGGGGCACCTGCATCGCCAAGGAATACACCGGCCCGGTTCCCGGAATACCGGGCGTTGAACAGAACGGGAAACTGACGCAAGGAGAGGACACCGCGGACAACGGAGGCATTTACCTGTCACTGTCTGCGCTCACCGCGGACTTGAAGCAGCAAGGCAAGACCCTGGATGAGAAAGACGCGCACGGCCTCACAAATCTTCAGCGGTTCTTCATTGCCTATGCGACTGGCTGGTGCGACCAGGTGCGGCCGGAAGCGGCGCGGACTCTGATCATGACCAATCCCCACTCTGTGCCGTGGCTGCGGGTCAACAACGTGGTCTCGAATATGCCTGAATTCCAGAAGGCCTTCGGCTGCAAGGCGGGCCAGCCGATGGTTCACGCACCCCAGTGCCGGGTGTGGTAAGCGCTCGTGGACTGAGATGCGCCCGAAAACAGATCCACAACCAGGTGTGCCCTGAGGTTGACTTCGCCGAAGCAACTTCGGTACTGTGTGGATCAGCGCGAAGGGCGCATCCAGTCCGCGGAAAGGGCCGTGCCCACCTTCAGAAACATCCAATTTAGCGAAACTTCTTTCAGCCTGATTGGTGCGGACTCCAGGCACACCACGAAAGGAGCTTCGTATGCCTGATAGAGAATTACCCGCCCGTCCCAACCTCGAACAATACAAGAAGCAGGCCAAGGATCTCGAGAAAGACTGCAGCCTGGGCGTAGCCGGCGCGCTGGCGCGCGTGCGCAAACATCATCCGCGATTCTCGGCGGGGGGAGAATCGCGTGAACCTCGGGTGGCGCTCACCGATGCGCAACTGGTGATTGCACGCGAACATGGCTTCGAAAGTTGGCCCAGGTTCGCAGCGCACATCACGACCGCGAACCTGGAGCGCTCGGTGGCTTCGCTGGATGATCCGGTAGCGACGTTCATTCGAGCCGCGTGCGTGCCGCGCAACAACGCGCATATTTCCGGAACATTAGAAGAAGCTGAACTGATCCTGGCCCGGTACCCACAGGTCGCGCAAGCCAACATTTATACAGCAGCGATTCGCGCCGACGAAGCAGCGGTGCGGGACTTCCTCGCCGGCGATGCCGCATCGGCAACGAGCACCGGCGGGCCGTATGGATGGGACGCATTGACGCATCTTTGCTTCTCGCGTTATCTGCGCATCGACCGGGCGCGGTCCGACGCATTTGTTCGCACTGCGCGCGCTCTGCTGCATGCGGGAGCCAGCGCCAACACGGGCTGGTACGAGATGATCGACCACCCCAATCCCAGGCCGGTTCTCGAAAGCGCAATCTACGGGGCCGCGGGTATCGCACAGCATGAAGGCGTGACGCGGTTGTTGCTTGAATACGGCGCCGATCCGAATGACGAAGAGACTCCATACCATGCCGCGGAAGGATACGACCATGCTGTTCTGAAAGCGCTTCTGGAGAGCGGCAAGCTCAACAGCACGAGCATGACGACGCTACTGCTGCGCAAAGGGGACTGGCACGACACCGAAGGAATCCGCCTCATGCTGGAACACGGGGCCGATCCGAATGCCATGGCGTTCTGGAAAAATTCGCCCCTGCACCATGCGGTACTTCGCGACAATCGCCTGGCCAATATTGCATTGATGTTGGATCACGGAGGAGATCCGTCATTGAAGAACCTGCATAATGGCAAGTCGGCGGCATCGATTGCCGCGCGGCGCGGGCGTGGCGACGTGCTTCGGCTCCTGGCCGAGCGAGGCTTCGATCCAATACTCGAGGGCGCGGAGCGCCTGATAGCCGCATGTGCAATGGCCGACGATGCGGCGATTGGCGCGATTGTTGAGGGAGAGCCGCTAATGGTGGCGGAACTGCTCCGGCAGGGTGGAACGCTGCTGACCGAATTCGCCGGCAATGGTAATACGGAAGGTGTGCGGCGGTTGCTGAATCTTGGCGTTGACTCGCGAGCCCATCATGGTGAGGGCGATATTTACTGGGACGTTACCAAAAACAGCACCGCGCTGCACAACGCGGCATGGCGCGCCTGGCCCGCGACCGTCAAGCTGCTGATCGAGCGGGGCACGCCGGTGAATGCTCTCGATGGGAAGGGACGCACGGCATTGGCGCTGGCGGTGAAGGCTTGCGTGGATTCGTACTGGAAGGACAGGCGCACGCCGGAGTCTGTGGAGGCGCTGCTCAACGCAGGCGCGTCTGTGGAAGGGATCGACATTCCGTGCGGATATGACGAGGTGGATGACTTGCTGCGGTCGAAGGCAGGTTGAAGTTAGTGCATTCCCACCCTTGGCGCAAAAAGAAGGCGCGCCAAGGATGGGGCGCCCAGATCGTATCTCAGCTTTGCGTCCGGATCTCCGGAACCGAGGGACGCAACTCGACGCGCTTTGTCGTGATGACGACCTTGGCGGGCGTAAGCTCGGGACCGTCCCAGCCCTCCTTGGCTGCTTCGATGTGGATTTCGCCGGACCGCTTTGTCGATTGCACGATGACCTGCGCGAGTCCGTTGAAGAGCGAACGCCTGGGCTCCTTGTCGCTTTCCTGGCAGTTTGGATCGCCGTTGCCAACGCCGATGAGCGAGCCTGCTCCAGAAACCTTGAAGCCGATGAGATTATCGGCGGTCGGAACGGGCCGGCCCTCCTTGTCGAGAGCTTCGACCTTAAAGACGGCGACGTCTTCGCCATCGGCGTTGATTTCGTTTCGGTCCACGGTCAACCGGATGGCAACGGCCGGGCCGGTGGTTTCGCGCTTTTCCGTCAACACCACCTGCCCGCCGTTCGACGCGCGCGCATCGATTGCGCCGGGCTCGTACCTGGCCTTCCATTCAACGTGGCCGAGATGCGGCACTTTCTGGCTGCCCAGGCTCTTGCCGTTGACGAACAACTCAACTTCTTCGAGATTGGTGTAGACCCAAACCGGAATCTCGTCGCCTTCCCTGCCCTCGAAATTCCAGTGCGGGAATACGTGCAGCGACGGCTCGGTGCGCCACCACGCCTTGTAGTAGTAGCAGACATCCTTGGGAAACCCGCACATGTCTACGATGCCGAATTGCGAACTGATCGAAGGCCACCCATAGGGCGTAGGCTCGCCGCGATAGTCGAAGCCTGTCCACGCAAAGCCGCCTGCCATCCAGTCGCGAGTGCCATAGAATTTCCACCACTCTTCAGCGGTTTCGCCCCACGGCACCACGCCGTCGTACGAATTCACGAGATTGCGCAGCGCATCGGTTGTGTACATGCCGCGCGTGCCGATCGCGCTTGACGTTTCCGATCCGTACACGGCCTTGTTCGGATGCCTCTTGTGAAAGGCGTCAGGAAACTCCAGGTGGTAGTTGAACCCAATGATGTCGAGCGCATCGGAGACGCCCTTTTCGTTATCAGCGTTGACGGCGGCCGAGACCACGCGCGTGGGATCAAGTTCGTGGCAGCGCCGGACCATGGATGCGGCGATCTTGGTGCCCTGCTCGGCCATCGTTCCCTGGAGATTGTCCTCTTCGTTGCCGATGGACCACAGAATGATCGAGGGCGAGTTGCGATAGCGCTTCACCATGACCTCAAGCTGGGCAACGCCTTCGGGGCTGGAACTCATTTGCCGCGTTTCGCACATCATCATCATGCCCATGCGATCACAGGCGTCGACCCACTCCGGCGTGGGCATGTTGTGCGAAGTGCGCACTGCATTGCCGCCCATCTCGCGCAGCACGGCAAGCCGGAACCATTGCAGGCGATCGGGCAGCGCGGCGCCCACACCGGCGTGATCCTGGTGATTGCATGTGCCCTGAATCTTGATCGACTTGCCGTTGAGGAAGAAGCCCTTGTCGGCATCGAAGACTGCCGTGCGCAGGCCGAGGGTGACGCGTTCGGCGTCGCGGAATTTGCCGCCAGACTCAACCGTTACCACCGCTGAGTACAGATTCGGTGCATCCACCGACCACAGCGCGGGGGTGGAAAGCTGCGCAATTGCGGCGTAGGTGACGGAACCGTCAACGGCGATCGACTGCGCCGGACCGTCGGCGGTTGCAACCGCTTTGCCCGACACGTCGAGAATATTCCAGCTCACCTTGGCATTCTCGGGCTGTCTGCCTTCGTTCACCACAACAGTGCCGAGCGAGAGCGTTGCCGACTCTCCGTTAACAGCAGCGCGGATCGTGCTGTCCCAGCGACCCAGGTGCAGGGCGTCGGTCTTGGTGAGCCACACGTGCCGGTAAATGCCCGCGCCCTCGTAGAACCAGCCGTCACCGAAGCTCGCATCGACGCGCAAAACGATAAAGTTCTTCGCCCCATAGGCAATAAAATCGGTGAGGTCAAAGCGGAAGGGCGCATAGCCGTTGTCGTTGCGGCCGATGAAGCAGCCATTCACAAAGACGAGAATGCTGCGAAAGACACCGTCGAACTCGACGGTGATGCGCCGCCCAAGGTCGCTGGCCGCAATCTCAAACTCGTGCCGGTACCATCCCACGCTGGTATCGGGATAGCGCCGGCCGAGGGGTTTGTATCCGTGCGACTGAAGCTCGTCGTCGCGGACAAAGGGCAGCTCGACGGCCCAATCGTGGGGCAAATTGAGGGTGCGCCATTTCGAGTCGCCAAACTTGGCCTTGGCAAAGTCAAAATCGCCGGTCTTGGCGAAGTCGCCCTGGTTGAAGCCGAAGTTGAGGTCGCGCGCGGGATCGGTTCCATTACCAAAGGTGAACTTCCAGCCGAAGTCAAAAAGTAGTTGCTCGCGGGGCGCGACGGCGGACAAAGCTGCAGCGGAACCGGTCGACGATGACTTTGCCAATGCGGCGGTACGGGCCAAGGCTGAACGGACCAGCATGGAGGAAGCGGTAAGCGCCAACCCGGAAGAAAGCAAGTCGCGGCGCGAGATGACAGGCATGGAATTCCTCTCGAGACTGAAGTCGCTGCGCTGTAACCACTGGCAGCGTTGATCTGTGGAACAACGCGCCACTATAAACCAGCCAAG
>Ga0207098_10275_pt1 | contig 16370 bp, 17 predicted proteins | sample Alteio_BWMinHeat_84_FD_153548 | JGI IMG/M metagenome (GOLD analysis project Ga0207098, IMG submission 153548) | Enriched cells from forest soil in Barre Woods Harvard Forest LTER site, Petersham, Massachusetts, United States -... | ecosystem: Environmental > Terrestrial > Soil > Temperate forest >...
GAAGATATACGACATCGATTGCGCCCTCTGCCACAATGCGAATGGAGACGGCAAGTCCGATCTCGCCAAGGACATGCAGCTGTCGCTTAGCGACTTCACCGATCCCAAGACGCTGACCGGCAAGACCGACAGCCAGTTGTTCGACCTGATTCGCAAGGGAAAGGACAAGATGCCGGGCGAGGAAGCGGCCCGAGCGAAGGACGACGACGTCAAGTCGGTCATTCAATACATCCGGAACATGTCAAAGAACCAGCCCGCCGCCGCTCCAGCCGCCGCCCCGGCGAATCCGCCTGCTCCCGCCGCGTCCTCGACGGCGCCGGGAACGAATTAAGTTCCGGGTAGCGCGAGCCGGTCTACTTCATGACCGGGAGCGAGTGAGGCGAGCGGCGCATCTCGCCGCTTCTTCACTGGGCCAGGGCGCTCTTGATCCCCGCCTCAACCAGGGGCGCCATCACCGCGTAGCCGGCGGGCAGAGGGTGAACTCCATCTTTGCTCATAGTGGGGGGTAACCCGTCCCGCTGGTCTTTCATGGCGGAATGGTAGTCCACATAAACATAGCCCTTTTCCGCGGCGTAGGACTTGATCCAGGCATTCAACGCAACGATCTTCGGCGCCGGTTCCAGGCCGGGGTGCCAGCCGAAGTCGTACGCCGGCAGCACGGAGCACAACACGACCCGGATGTGATTCGCCGTTGCGAGATCGGCCATGGACGCCAGGTTGTCTTCGGTCTGTTCCAGGGTCATCGGTCCGGTATTCCCGGCGATGTCGTTGGTGCCGGCCAGAATGACCACCACCTTCGGCTGCAGTTCGATGACGTCCTGGCGGAAGCGCAACACCATTTGCGGCGAGGTCTGCCCACTGATGCCGCGATTGATGTAGGGCTTGCCGGAAAACGATCCATCCTGACCCTCGAAGTGCCACCCCTCGGTAATGGAATCGCCCATGAATACCACCCGGTCTTCGCCCTGCGCCGGCGCCGCCACCTTCAAATCGGCCTCCTTGAATCGCGCCAGCCATGGCCAGTCGTTTTTCAATTGCTCCTGGTGCGCCCGCTCCCAGGCCGACATCGGGCTGGGTGGGGCCGCGTCCTGGACCTTGACCGGAGGCGGCGCGGTGGTCTCCGGCTTACTGGCTGGCTCCTGCGTGAGGAGCGCCATTGATCCGGCGAGTGCTGCCAATACCGTCATGGCCGCTACCGCGACACGAAAGGTGGTTCGCTTCACTGGATTCTTCTCCTTAGATTGACAAACATTTTGCTGTAACCGCGAAAGGCCATCCGCTCTATGGGCATTGATTGTAAGCAATTCCGGCAGTCGTCTGCCCGTTGTAATCGGGGGTCACGAAAGCGACAGCGCAAAGTGCTCCGGAAAAGGAGCGCGTTTTTCCACACAGAACTCCCAGACCCGCACAGCTGCTCGACTGCTCCCGATACGCTAGGCTGGATGGAGTCATGGGTGAATGCGCGATCTGCGAGGGGGTAGGACTGGTGCGGGTAATGTCGTCCGCCGGCCTGTGGGTTTCGCGCGCCTGCGAGTGCCAGAAGGCGCAGAAGGAAAGCGTGCGCCTCGCTACCGCGCACATCCCGGAACGCTATCGGCACTGTTCCCTGGATAATTTTGAAACCGCCTTCAGCCGGCAATACGGACCCTCAGCGTTCAAGAACCGGCACACCGCCGAGAAGCCCCACGCCGATCCCGTGTTGACAAATGCGCTGAGGATCGCGCGATCGTACGTGACCGAGTACTTCAACGATGACGGGCGCAAGGGATTGCTCATTTCCGGCACCATTGGGGTGGGCAAAACCCACTTGGCGGTGGGAGTCCTGAGCCGGCTGGTGCAGGAGTTTGGGGTGAAGGGCCTTTTCTGCGACTACCGCGAGCTCCTCAAAAACATCCAGAACAGCTATAACCCCCAGGTGCAGACGACCGAGCTTGAATTGCTCAAGCCGGTGTTTGCGGCGGAACTCCTGATCCTGGATGACCTCGGCGCCCAAAAACCGAGCGAATGGCACTGGGATACCGTGGCCCTCATTCTGAATACCCGCTACAACGACAAGCAGAGGACCATCATCACCACCAATTACCCCAACAGGCCGGCGGGCGGCGGTGAAAAAAACGAGGCCGAAAAAGCCGCCCGGGAGCTTACACTCGGCGATCGCATCGGCGACCGGATGCTTTCGCGCCTGGCGGAAATGTGTACGCCGATTGAGATGATCGGAGTGGATTTTCGCCGCCGCGTCCGAGGCGCCCAGGTGGTCGAGACGTAGCCATGCGCAAGGTACTGGAAGCAGCCGCCCTGGTGCTGCTTTGCCTCACCTGGGGACGAACGGCCAACGCTTTATTCGGCTCCGATGCTGTGCCTGCCCAAATCCCCATCCACTTTGATCTTTCCGGCCGGCCGGACCGATGGGGCACGCCGGAAATGCTTTGGCTGATGCCCCTCATGACCGCGGTGATTTACAGCCTGATGACGCTGGTGGCCAGATATCCGTCCGCTTTCAACTTCCCCATGCGCATCACGCCGGCTGCCCGGCCGCGGCTCGAGGCGATCGCGCTGAATTTGATCTCCTGGCTCAAGGTCGAGTTGCTGGGGCTGTTTTTCTGGATACAGTTCCAGGCGATTCGGTACGTTCGCAAGGGGAGCGGAGAACTGTCTCCCGCGTTTCTCCCCCTGGTGCTGGTAACGATATTCGGCACCATCGCATGGCACATTATCGCCATGCGACGCGTTGGCCGCGCTTGAGATGAAGGCTAATGCCATGCCGCAGGCGCGATCTGACCTGCAGTGATTTCCGGGCGCAATCAAATCGGCAGAGCGGGGGTACCTCAGAAAACCCAGAGGCTTCCCATCACGAGCAGGATCGCGGCGAGGGTAACAATCTGGTATACGACATCTTCCATGGGACGGTTGCGTAAGAAACCGTCGCGTAGCCTTGGCAGCGGCTGCGATGCGATCTGTGGAGTCGGCTGCATCTTACGTCTGCCTTTCTTCGCCGGGCGGCAACAGAGAGAGTGTGAGCGTCAATTCGATAGTGACGGCAACGGTTCGATCGTTACGGGTCGCTATCCCATTAGTGGCATGGTCTGATTCGTTCGCTTACAAAGAATGTAGACGCTCTCATTTTCGAGTGGATGCAGGAGCGGTGATAAACATTCGGTTACACATCCGGGACAGATACAGCCGTCCAGTCTAATAAGCGACAAAAAAAAGATCTGCTCCGATTGTGTGCTCAGATTGGATCATCCCGTGGTTTCTAAAGTAACGGGTGTAAAATCCGCTCGTGAGCAATGGCCCTGAACTGATCTCCGCGAGGGAAACGCGCGAACGCAACTGGCTGCCGCTGGTGATTGCCGCAGCCGCCGTCTTGCTGGTTGCGGCGGTGGTTGTCGTGATGCTTGAACATGGGAAACGGACCCCGACCGTGGCTCCGGTTTCATCGGCGGCCGATCCCTATGCCTCCAATCTCCCCATTTCCGGGCTCCAGATGAGCGAATCGGCGAATCTCGCCGGGGGCAAGGTCACCTACCTGGACGGGCACATCGCCAACCAGGGAAATAAGACGGTCACCGCTATCTCCGTCCAGGTGCTGTTTCGCAATGCCGCTCAGGAAGTGGCCCAGAACGAGACCCAGCAACTCAAGATCATTCGCGTGCGCGATCCCTATGTTGACGTGGAGCCGGTTTCAACCGCGCCGCTCAAGCCGGGAGACCAGCGGGACTTCCGGCTGATTTTCGACGCTGTCACGCGCGATTGGGATGGCGCCTACCCGCAGCTCCGGATCCTTCAAGCCCAGACTCAATAGGCACTTCACTCTCTTACAGGGTAGAAACTACCGCTTCCGGTAAAAAGTACGTAGGCATAGTCGCCGGCCGTTTGCACTTCATCAAATTCTGTGTCCCACCCCATGTGTACTATCTCATGTAGCTAAAGGACTTAGACATTTCCCATTCCCCACCGGGACTTTGGCAGACACATTGCTAACTCAAGTGGCGAGGACATGCACGGTTCCTCCCGCTTTTGTCAGCGGAAGTCAGACTCAATCAGAAGAGGCTTCTTTTAAATGAGATCCAACGCAGTTCGAAACTTGATTCCGGGCCAGCTGGCCATTGCGGCGCTGGCGTCTGTACTCGCGATACCCGCGGGTGCGATGGGATCAGGCGGTAACTCGACGTCCGGTTCACAAGACAACCCTCCTTCGACGACGCAACAGCAGCCCTCCCCAGCGGCACAGCCGTTAACGAACTCGTCGAAGGAGGGTTTTTGGGGTCGTATGAACCCCATGGCCCGCAAGAAGTGGGTAAAACGGCAGACCGATCCGATTAACGATCGTCTGACGGAACTCGATGAAGTCAACGCCAAGAACTCGAGAGATATCAAGGACGTAGATGCTCGGGCCCAGGCAGGCATCAAGCAGGCCCAGTCGACCGCTGATGCCGCCAACCAGACAGCTACGGCGGCGGCCACTCAGGCCGAGAATGCCAAACAGATTGCAACAAGCGCTTCCGGACGCGAGGACAAAGAAGGCCAGATCGTCGGCGGCCTCGACAACTATAAGGCCACCAATGAACTCGATGTGCCCTTCAAGCGCGGATCGTCGGTGCTGTCGGACGACGCCAAGGCGCAACTCGACCAGCTCGCCGCGAGCGTCAAGGATCGCAAAGGTTACGTGGTAGAAATCGAAGCTCGCTCCCCCGCAAAGGGAGTGACAGGTATTGAGAACTCGGAACGTCTGGCCGCCGCGGTCAAGCGTTACCTGGTTGCACACGACATTCCCGTCTACCGGGTGCACGCAGTAGGCCTGGGTAACGCCCCGCCTGCGGGTGCTGGCGATGACGCAGCGCCTATCAAGGACAGCAGCGTGCACGTCCGGTTGATGGAAAACAGTTTGGCGGCCCGGGATGCCGCATCACCCCAGGGTGCAGCATCCACGACCGGTGCGGAGCGGCCCTAAGACCGCGCAGCCACTCCCCCGAGGCTCTTTCCGCGCCGACGGCCACCCCGCCGTCTGGCCGCCAATCAAGCTCTCGTAACAGAGAGAACCAAGGCAACTTGGCCCCCGCCGAAAACGGGGGCCGTTTTTTTTTCTACTGGCGCAATATTGGAGTCCGGGGTACCTGCCCCGCTATCCCACAAAAGGGGCAGAACAAATCGCAATTTTCCACGCAACCAAATTGGTTCATCCGGAAACTGCAGCGAGCCGGGGGCTTTCCCGAGCAAGGCAGCAGGCCCTGTTCGCCATGGCGGAACGACTGTTGCGGAAACGCGATTGGCCCGGATCAAGTTGAAAAGCCATCGCAGAATTAGCGCCCCAGCCCGTTAAAATCAAACCCAGTATGGAGAAAATGAACGAGACTCCCCCGGCCGTCGACACCATCCTCGACGGCAGCCGATTTATCCGCGCCTGCCTGCGCCGCCCCGTCGATCGCACACCCGTATGGTTCCTCCGGCAGGCCGGCCGCTACATGCAGGAATACCGCGACGTTCGCAAGCATCACACCCTGGTCGAAATCTGCAAGCAGCCGGACCTCGCAGCAGAAGTGACCATTACGGCCGCCGAGAAACTCGGTGTCGATGCGGCGATCATCTTCGCCGACCTGTTGCTGCCTCTTGAGCCCATGGGCCTCGACTTCGAATTTCAAGCCGGAGAAGGCCCCGTCGTGCATCATCCCGTCCGCACCGCTGAAGATGTCCGCCTGTTGCGCATTGATCGCGCCGAGGATCTCGGCTATGTTGCCCGCGCCATTCAGAAAGTAGCTGCGCATTTCCGCGATCGTCTGGGCATCATCGGCTTTTGCGGCGCGCCCTATACGCTGGCCAGCTACATGATCGAGGGCGGCGGTTCGCGCAATTACATCCATACCAAGCAAATGATGTATCGCACTCCCGACTCATGGCGGCTCCTGCTCGACAAGATCGTGACGGTTCTTGAGCTGTACTGCCGGCAGCAGGTGCAGGCGGGGGCCGACGTCATTCAAATCTTCGATAGCTGGGTGGGCTCGCTCTCGCTGGGCGACTATCGCGATTACGCATTCGACGCTTCAAAACGCCTGGTGCGCGCGGTGCAGGCCATGGGCGTGCCGGTCATCTATTTTGGCGTCGAGACCGCCGGCCTGCTGTCGGAAATGGCGTCCACTGGCGCCGATGTGATCGGCCTCGATTGGCGGCAGCCGCTCGACGAAGGCTGGCGCGCGGTTGGGCACACCCACGCCGTCCAGGGCAATCTGGATCCGATCACGTTGTTTGCGCCTTTGGAAATCCTGGAGCGGCGGGTGAAGGAGATTCTGCGCGCCGCTGCCGGACGTCCCGGGCACATTTTCAATCTTGGCCACGGTATCGTGCCGAGCACGCCCGTCGAAAACGTACAGGCCGTCGCGCGCATCGTTCGTGACTTCCGCCTGGAGGCCCCGCGTGGCTAAACAGGCCGTACTACTGCTCGCGCATGGAACCCCTGAAACTGTGGAACAGATTCCGGAGTACCTGCGCAACGTGGTCAGTGGCCGTCCCATGCCTGCGCATGTGATCGAGGAGATTCAGCATCGCTATTCGCTGATCGGCCGGAGCCCGCTTACCGACATCACGCTCGACCAGGGACGCCTGGCAGAAGCCGAACTGGCCGCCACAGGCCATCCGGTGCCCGTATATGTCGGCATGAGGAACTGGCGTCCCTACATTCCCGATGTGGTCCGCCGGATGCGCTCCGATGGCATCGAGGAAGCGGCCGTCATCTGCATGGCTCCCCAGAACTCGCGTACCAGCGTCGGCCTCTACAAGCGGGCCGTGCAGGCTGAAGCAGGTTCGCTTGGCCTTGACTTTACCGAGAGCTGGGCGTCGCATCCGCTGCTGGCCGAAGCATTTGCCGAACGCCTGCGGGCCGCTCAGGCAAAGCTCAAGTCAGAGATTGGTGCGGTGGTTCCGGTGCTGTTTACCGCGCACAGCGTGCCCACGCGCACCATCCAGCCTCCGCCTGCTTCTGAAGTTGCAAACCAGCCTCGCCTCTGGCCGGGCGAAGGGGCCGATCCCTACGCTGACGACGCCAGGCGCACTGCCGAATTGGTCGCCACGCTTGTTCCCGATATTCCGAAATGGTGGTTCGCCTTTCAAAGCCAGGGCGCCAGCGGAGGTCCCTGGATCGGCCCAACGGTGGAGGAGACGCTTGATTCAATCGCCGGCGAAGGGATCAAAGCGGTTGTCCTTCAGCCCATCGGTTTCCTGTGCGATCACGTCGAGATCCTCTATGACGTGGATATTGCCTTTCGTGGATATGCGGCCAAACTCGGCATCCGGCTCGAGCGACCGGAGTCGCTCAATGGCTCCCTGATCCTGGCGAAGGCCGTTGCCGATCTGGCAACGAACGGACTGGCCCGGCTTGACTCGGCTTGAGCCGGATTCCAGCCTTTTCCCTTCACGATCCGAGACGGGTTCTGCACAATTTTGTAAGTCACCTCTTTCGGATGCGGTTACGTTCGATTATTATGATTGGTTACCTCCCTGCGAAATGCGCGGTCGTTCCTACCCTTACGCGGAGCGAAGCCGTGCGATTCAAGCTGGACCGGGTTGATTTTTTTCTCGTGCCGCGAACTCCCTGCAGGGCCCAGAAGGATTGTGCATGGCATCCGAAGCTCATCGATTGCCGGCAAGTGCCACGCGCCGCCTGCGCTGTCCCAAGTGCCACAGCCTCAGTATGCGCAGAATCAGCCGATCCGGGTTTCTGCGAGAGAGGATCTTTCCCATGTTTGGCTATTATCCCTGGGAATGCACCAGTTGCAGGCTGGAGAAACTATTTCACAATCGCGGCCCCAGGAAACCTTCCCATACCCACCAGAAGTAACTCAGTTCCAGGGCGCGCAACTCCGCCTTGCAGCGCCGTCGATGCGGGTGGTTGCGCTGCCAATCCTTTCAGTTGAGGAGTCACAATGGCCTGTCTTGTTCCGAGGCTGTCTCGCGCCGCCCTTGCTGTGTTACTTTCCCTCTTCGTGCAGAGCGCTGTTGCCGCGGAGCCGGAATCCGGAGCTCCCGCGCCGGTCGTTTATATCAAAGCCGGACACCTCTTCGACGCAACCAGCGATGATGTTCGCGAAAACGTCGTTCTTGTCATTGAAGGCGAGCGCATCGCGAGGATTGGACCTGCCGCGCAAGTCGCGATTCCTGCCGGCGCCGAGGTCATCGATCTTTCCCGCGCATGGGTGCTGCCCGGACTCATCGACTGCCATACCCATCTCTCCTTCCGGTCGGATCAATACGATCCCATCAACCAGGTGAAATTGACTCCGTTTGACTTCGGCTTCTACGCGGTGGTCAATGCAGATCGCACCCTGCTTGCCGGTTTTACCAGCGTGCGCGATGTGGGCTCGCCGCCCTTTCTGGCCGTTGACCTTCGCCGCACAATCGATGAGGGGTTCATCCCGGGCCCACGCATCGTAGCCAGCGGTCCGGCGCTCACCATTACCGGCGGTCATGGCGATATGAATGGCTTTGCTCCCGCCGTTTCCAACATGATGTATCCCGCTGAGCGCGATTTCGCGATTGTTGACAGCCCCGATGAAGCCCGCCACGCGGTCCGGGCCCAGATCAAGTACGGCGTTGACGTCATCAAGCTGCTGGCCACAGGCGGAGTACTCTCGCAGGGCGACAAACCGGGCGCCGAGCAGCTGACATATGACGAGATGAAGGCTGCCGTCGACGAAGCGCACCGTACCGGCCGCAAAGTGGCCGCGCATGCCCACGGCACGGAAGGAATCAAAGACGCAGTGCGCGCCGGCGTTGACTCCATCGAGCATGGAAGCCTGATTGACGCCGAGGGCATCGAAATGATGAAGGCGCACGGCACTTACCTTGTGGCCGACATCTACAACGACGATTACATTCTCGGCAAGGCGGTCGAGTTCGGGCTGCCCAAGGAGAATGTCGAAAAAGAGAAGATGGTCGGCCGCCTGCAGCGCGAGAACTTCGCCAAGGCTGTGGCTGCCGGCGTGAAGATCGCCTATGGCACCGATGCCGGCGTATATCCCCATGGCGACAACGCCAAACAATTTCATTACATGGTGAAGTTCGGCATGACGCCCGCCGGCGCTATTCGCGCAGCTACATCGTCCGCCGCTGATCTCATCGACCGCTCAAAGGATGTGGGCACGCTGGAAACGGGGAAGTACGCCGACCTGATCGCGGTTACATCCAATCCGCTCGAACGCATCGAAGTGCTGGAACACGTCTCCCTCGTGATGAAGGGCGGCAAAGTCTACAAAGACGAATTGAGCACGACAAAGGCGTCCAGGCCTTAAGTGGGTGGCACGAGAGAGCAGCGAATCCGGATCTCACTTCTCTCACCGCCGTCTGTGCGGTCGATGTGCTATACGTTTCGTCATGGCTCGACTCCGCTCGTTGTGCGCCGCCTTCACGATCGCCACCTCTCTTTCGATATCTGCCGCACCGCAGGTAGCACCCACGCCCCCGATGGGCTGGAACAGTTGGGATGCGTACGGACTGACGATTGACGAAGGCGATTTTCGTTCCAATGTGAAGGTCCTCGCCGGACTCAAGCAATACGGCTGGCAGTACGCCGTCATCGACGAAGGCTGGTATATGCAGGACCCCTTCGCGGACAAAGTCGAAACCCGCAAGTATGTGTGGGACGCGAACGGCAATCTCATTCCTGCTGTCGCTCGCTTTCCGTCCTCCGCGAACGGCGCCGGCTTCAAGCCGCTGGCTGACTGGGTGCATGCGCAGGGGCTCAAGTTCGGCATTCATATTGTCCGCGGCATTCCCCGCCAGGTGGTGAAAGACAACCTGCCCATCGCCGGCACCAGCTTTCATGCCCAGGACGCGGCCGACATCGCCGCCACGTGTCCGTGGGATGAAGGCAATTACGGTGTCAGCGACTCGCCCGCAGGCCAGGCCTACTACGATGGCATGCTCAAGCTTTATGCAGGATGGGGTCTCGACTATATCAAGGTCGATTGCATCAGCGATCACCCCTACCGCCCCTCCGAGATTCGCCAGATCGCCGAAGCCATTCGCAAGACCGGACGTCCCATTGTGCTCAGTCTCTCGCCGGGGCCGACGTCGGTCGAACATGCTGCTGAAGTCGCAAAGCAAGCACAGATGTGGCGGATCACGGATGACCATTGGGACTACTGGGACCCCAAGAAGGAGAGCGGCGAATATCCTTTCGGGCTGAAGGAAGAGTTCGATCGCATCGCCAAGTGGGCGCCGTATGTAAAGCCCGGCAACTGGCCGGATCCCGACATGCTGCCCGAAGGCTCTCTCACGCCGCATCCGGGTTCGGGCCAGGCGCGCCCCTCGCGCTACACCCAGGATGAACAGCGCACCGAGTTCACGCTCTGGGCCATCTCCCGCTCTCCGCTGATCTTTGGCGGCAACCTGACCAAGCTTGATGACTTCACGCGTTCGCTGCTGACAAACAAGGACGTGTTGGGCGCCAACCAGACCGCGTCCGACAGCCATCCCCTGACGAATCTGCCTCCGGGCCTGGCAAGCGTGCGTGTGTGGGTAGCTTCAAGGAGCGCATACGACAATTCTCCCGCGTTCTGCGCCATCTTTAATCTCGACGACCAACCACTGACCGTTCACTTCACATGGGAAGAGATAGGGTTTACGGCAAGAAAGCAGTCGCGCGACCTGTTCACCGGGGCCAAGGTCGCTGCCTGGAAGCCAGTAATCCTGACGCTGCCGGCCCACGGCAGCGCGATCTATCGTGTCGAATAGAGGTACGTCCTGACTTAGTGCAGGGCCGCTTTGAGCTGCGTTTCGAGGCCCGAAGCGGAACCGTGGCCGTGCCAGAGAATTTTGCCGGACGGGTCAAGCAGCATTACATACGGAACCTGGTCGTCGCCGACTTCGAAGTAGCTCTGCCATGGCTTTGCGTCCTCTGTGAGGACGACAAAGTAATCCTGCTCCGCAGCGGGAACGCCTTTCTTCATGCCACTCTTGATCATTCCGCGTATCAGGCTCGGAGCGCCCGCGATTTCTGCGATCTCGTAGACAATCACGCTGGCGAGCGCCGGGTCGGCGTGGATCGCCTTGACCCAGGCCCCGGTGCCATTGCCGGCCTCATGGCTGAAGCCGGCAACCAGGACGACTGCATGGCCCCGCACCTGTTCTGCGAGTACGATCCGCTTGCCGCTCAGCGTCTCGCCCGCCGTATTGGGCATTTCCTGGCTGGATGCCATGAGTCCCGTCATTGCTGAGGCGACGAGAACCACCAATCCCAGAGCTACATTCCTCACCGCTGTTCGACCTCCACCAGCAACCGTTCGCATCCCGCGGGGCAGGGAACTCGCATGACTCTGGTAACGCAATTTCAGGTCCGATTGTTCCCGCGGAGTGTTAGGGCTCACTGCGAGGCAGCGGTTCGGGTGTGCGAAACTAAGGATGCCGGTATCAGGATTGCACTTATTGCTCGCACCGGCAGGCCCGCTCACCATGCCGCTTCTTCGCTCCGCCTTCATTGCCCTGTCCCGCAACCGTCTTTTGCGCCGCTTCGGTGAGCGGTCCAGCGTCGGAGTCAAACTCAGTTCACGTTTTGTCGCCGGCATGGAGGTCGAAGACGCCCTGCGTGTGGCTGAAGCAGTGAACCGGCAAGGCATGTCGGTGAGCCTGGATTCGCTGGGCGAGAGCGTCACGACGGAAGCGGAAGCCCACCAGGCGGCCGAAATCTACCATCGCCTCCTGGATGCGATCGCGGCGCGCAAGCTGAATGCGAACGTGAGCGTGAAGCTGACCCAGCTGGGCCTCGGCCTGACGCACGAAATGGCGGAAGGCATCGCCGAGAGCCTGGTGCAGCACGCCCGATCGACGGGCAACTTCGTCCGTATCGACATGGAGGACTCGTCGCTGACGCAGGTCACTCTGGACATCGTGCGACGCCTGCACGCACGGCCCGGCCTGCGCGGCGCCATCGGCATCGTCATCCAGTCGTACCTCTATCGTTCGCAGGCGGACGTCGAGCAACTGCTGGCCGATGGCATTCGCATGAGGCTATGTAAAGGCGCATACAAGGAGCCGCATGAAGTCGCGTTCCCCAAAAAAGCGGACGTGGATACCAACTACATCCGCCTGACCGGGATGCTGCTCGACAGCCCCGTTTATCACGGGCTGGCCACGCACGACGAAAAAATGATTGCGGCGGCGCGTGAGTTTGCCCGGCAGCACAGTATCGACTCCAGCCGGTATGAATTCCAGATGCTCTTTGGCGTGCGCCGGGATCTGCAGCGCCAGCTGATCCACGAGGGATACAACGTCCGTGTCTATATTCCCTTCGGGCGCGAGTGGTACCCCTATTTCATGCGCCGGCTTGCCGAGCGTCCCGCCAATGTTTTCTTTCTCGCCAAGAACCTGCTGCGCCGCTAATTGGGCAGCGGAGGCCTGATCCAAGCGCTTACCCCTGGGGTCCCTCGTGTCCCAGCCAGCAGCGCAGATAGGCCAACTGCCCCACGTGATAGGTCTCGTGGAAGGCGAGGAAATTGATGACTCCGCCCGTCGTGCCATCGCCCGGCGGCGAATTCGGGGGAGCGGGCGATTGCATCGTTTCTTCCGACGCGTTTTCGAGTCCCTCGGTCACATGTCGCGTAAGGTCCTCGAAGCCGCTCAGCACTTCCTCTGGAGTGGGGTACTGGCTTGCGTCATCCCGTTTTTTCCCGCGCGCGAACTGTTTCAGCCAGGGACGTGACCACTCCGGCGCCCCCAGAAATTTCAGTACCGCGGCTCGCGCCCATACGATGTGTCCCGCGATCCACAAAAGGTGATTGGAGTTCTCGCATGGACTCCGGAGCCATTCCTCGGCGGTCAGGTCTTTGCAACTCTTGTCGAGGAGGCTCTTGTTTTGTCGAAAAGATATGGCGGCACTGGCGATCTGCAGCGGGACCGGCATGGGTTTTTCCTCAGGGATCAATCGAATCGAAAACTGGAACACCGGCTATCCTACACACGCAGTCTGGAACATGAAAGCCGCTTGCTACCGGTTGCCGTCTCATCTCCCGGTCGCTTAACGCGCAAAAACGAAACGGGCCGGAGAATCTCCGGCCCGTTTCGACCACCTGAACCCAGTCATGCAGATCGACGCCGTTCCAGATGCGGCGGCACTATTGCACCGGCTTGGCTTTGCCGTCCTTCAGGCTCTCGTCGATGATCGATTTGATCTTGACATCAGCGTCGCGCGCCAGGCGTCCCTGCTCGGCCCCGAGCTGGCCCTGTCGCTCGCCCAGTCTGCCCTGCTGTGCCCCGAGCCGGCCTTGCTGGCGGCCCAGTTCTCCCTGCTTCGTTCCCACCTCTCCCTGCAATTCACCTAGCTTGCCCTGCAGGTCGCCGATCTTGCTTTGCAGGTCAGCCAGTTCATCCACCGTGATAGTGGCATTTTTCTTCGCCTGCAGGCTGGCGGCGGCGGCGTTCAGGTCGGCCATTTCCTTGGCGATATCGGGCGTCGGAACGCTGGCCTGTTCCTGTTTCCGGCCCAGATCTTCCTGCTGCCTGCCCAGTACCTCCTGCTGTTTCCCAAGTTCCTCCTGCTGCCTGCCCAGGTCCTCCATCGGTTTGTACATCGCCTGGATCCGGCCAATCGTCTGGGGGTCATCCACGACGTACGATTTGCCGTTGCGGCTGAACCAGAGAAAGTCGCCGTGGGCCATGTTCCGCGCCTTGTCGATCTCGCCGGTGTGCATGTCGCCGGAAAAGTGCAAGTGCCGTTCGTTGCCGCTGACAAATGCATACGACTCGCCGTTGGAAGAGTATGCATACCCATAACCGTGCTCGCCGGATGAACGGCCAGAACTGCGCGAATAGACATACGAACTGGAGGAGCGGGTGCATTGCGCCGTCGTCGGTGGTTCCGGCGGCTCCTGGTCTGCGTCGGCGCTGTCGTCCGGGGCCACGGGGGCGGAGGCTGCAACGGCCGGCTTCGAAATCGCCGGCGGGGGCGGAGCTGCGCTTGCCGGTGCCGGGGCCTGGGCAGGCGCCTTCATGACTACCGGGGTGACAGGTGCCTTGGCCGAGGCCGGCGCAATTGCCGGTCCCCCGTCCGTGGTGTTCTCAGGATGCGATTGCCCCGTGACCGGACCCTGCGCAAGAACTGGCTGGCTTAAAATCCGTGCCGCTTCGACCCGAATCAGCGCAGTAGCCGAAAACAGGGCCCCGAAAACCAGCAGCAGGACCGCCATAAACCGGCGCCGGCCGCCCGTAAATGCCTGCCGAAAGCTGTTTTCATTCAGTAGCCTTTCAATGCGCTGGGAAAGACGGCCGGTGCGCGCCATGGCAACTCCGATCTGGGTTCTGCGCGGCAGGGCCGCGAATTCAAGCAGTATCCGTGCATACGAGGCGTGGCTGACAGCTTCCTCGAGCCCCGCGCGATCGCTGATAGCCTCGCTCAGGTCCGACAGTTTGCGCTTGAGCCACCAGCCCAGGGGACTGAACCAGAACAGCGCCGCGTACAGCCCCGTGAGGGCCTGGAGATAAAAGTCTCCCTGCCGCACGTGGGAGCGTTCGTGGGCCAGGACGATGCGCAGTTTCTCCGCGTCCCACTCGTCATAGTCGGAGGGCAGTACGATGCCCGAGCCCACCGTGACCGGGGAGGAAACTCTGCGGCTGGTGCGCAGGCGCAGCCCCGCCGCCAGGTACGATGGTTCCAGGTGGACGGGTTCGGCGGACTGCCACAAACCCACCGCGGCTCCCAGGCCGTAGAACAGCCTCAGCAACAGCGCCAGGCCCACAGTGGCATACACGAGCCATGCCAGATCGGAAGGCGGCAGGAAGTATTTCTTCGCTGGCATAACGGACCGCGGCTCGTTTCCTGCTCCGCCAAAATAGGAGTTGGAAATGGCCGGGGCAGGGAACCGGTCTGCCGAGGACGAAGCCGGAGTTGCGGCCACGTCGCCTTGCGCAGGCTCCGCAGCTGACCACTTCGCCGGGGCCTTCATGGGATTATCTGAACGAAGAACTTCTTTCCGCGCTTGCGGAAGAACGGCGCTTGCCGCGACCTGCAACCAGGCTTGCGCCGGCACCACCAGTGTTGCCTCGGCCGGGAGCCACGCCGATCGCGTGGCCCACGACGCCGCGAAGGGCATCACGAGCGCCCCGGCCAGCACCAGTCCCCAGGCGGCCTTCTGCGCGATCACGTTGCGCATGCCGAGCAGCCGCAGGCCGACCCAAACGATCCCCGCGACCAGCAGCGCACGCACGGCTGCATCTGCCAATGCAACCAGCCAGCCGGTCAATGAGCCGGGGCCCTGGGGGCTGTGGACGTCTACAGAGATGTTGGGGAAGATCCACGTCAGAAGCAATGCCGTCATCGCTTGCCCTCCTTCTTCTCAGGAGCGTGATTCCTTTGCGCCGCCGCAATCCGATCCGCCAGCCGTTGCAGCTCGGCGCGGTCCAGCACCTTCGAGTCCACCATGCCCACCAGCAGTTCCTCCACCGATCCCTCGCAGAACCAGTCCACAATGCGTTGCACCGCTCGCCCTGCGACCTTCTGCCGCGATTCGGCGGGGCGATAGAAGAACGTCCGATTCTCCGTGATATGCGTGAGGTACCCTTTTTCTTCCAGACGCCTCAGCACCGTGCGCACCGTAGAGTCCTTGAGCGGCCTGTCAAGATCTTCGCGCACCTTCTCGGCGGTGACATTTCCGAGCCGCCAGACGATGGAAAGAATGTCGCGCTCCAGGTCCCCCAGTTCGGCCGGATCGTGATCGGGCGTAGTGTTACTCGTCATAATGTTACCTACTGTAACATACGGCAATGGTAAACACCTGATCCATTTTTTCCTGATTCGAGTGAGCTCCAGCGTAAGTGTGACGAACCACCACGCCGCCGTGACGAACGGTTTGCGGTCAGGAGGGGCGTTCCGCGATAATCGCGCCCCACGCATCCGGGCTCACATCGCGCGCATGACATGAAAAGAGCCAGTGATGGCCTTCGAGGTCTTCCACTCCGTATTGCAGTTCTCCGTATTCAGTTTCGTGGAGTACCTCGACGATGTTTGCCCCGGCAGCTTTGCAGTGTTCAAAGTGGCGCTCCACATCCTCGATGAAGATGGTCAGGCTTTGATTTCCAAATCCGAGCTCGGCAGGACTTCGGTAGTCCCCGCGCGCTGCCCGCACCATGATGCATGCATTTCCCAGCCGCACCTGGGCTCCGGATACCGGATCGCCGTAGCGAAAGTGCTCCTCAAAGCCGAACGTCCGGCTCAACCAGTCCAGCGCTTCCGGAAGATGCTTGTATGTGACGTGGGGCAGGACGGTATCGACAGGGACGGACCGATTCGTCAACATGCCGACACCTTATCACACCTCGAAACGCGCCCTAGTCCGTGCGTAAAGCGCGCGCCGGATCAACGGTGGCCGCCCGCCGGGAGGGGATGAACCCCG
>Ga0207098_10047_pt2 | contig 16275 bp, 12 predicted proteins | sample Alteio_BWMinHeat_84_FD_153548 | JGI IMG/M metagenome (GOLD analysis project Ga0207098, IMG submission 153548) | Enriched cells from forest soil in Barre Woods Harvard Forest LTER site, Petersham, Massachusetts, United States -... | ecosystem: Environmental > Terrestrial > Soil > Temperate forest >...
GTCAGCTGCGAGACCACCACGATGCTCAGTGTTGGTGAGGTGGCGGTGAAGCTGTTGGCGTCCTTCACACTGACCGTGAAGGCGGACGTGCCCGCCGTGGTGGGTGTCCCAGCGATGGTGCCAGCCGCACTCAGGCTCAACCCTGCCGGTAGGTTCCCTGAGGCGATCGACCATGTGTAGGGCGCCGTGCCGCCTGCAGCCTGCAGCGTCTGACTGAACGCCGCGTTTAACGCCCCTGCCGGCAGGCTCGTCGTCGTCACCGTCAATTGCGAGACCACCACGATGCTCAAGTTTGGTGAGCTTGCGGTGACGCTGTTGGCATCCTTCACACTGACGGTGAAGGCGGAGGTCCCGGCTGTGGCCGGCGTGCCGCTGATGATCCCCGCTGTGCTCAGCCTCAACCCTGCCGGCAGACTGCCCGTTGCAATCGACCAGGTGTAGGGCGCCGTGCCGCCCGCAACCTGGAGCGTCTGACTGTACGCCGCGTTCAACGCCCCTGCCGACAGGCTCGTCGTCGTCACCGTCAGCTGCGAGACCACCACCATGCTCAGCGTCGAAGATGTAGCGGTGCGGTTGTTGGCGTCCTTTACGCTGACCGTGAAAGCGGAGCTGCCCGCTGCGGTCGGTGTTCCCGAGATAGTCCCTGTGGCACTCAGGCTCAACCCCGCCGGCAGACTTCCCGAGGCGATCGACCAGCTATAAGGTGCTGCGCCTCCCGCGGCTTGTAAAGTCTGGCTGTACGCAGTGTTCACCGCCCCTGCCGGCAAGCTTGCCGTCGTCACCGTCAGCTGCGAGACCACCACGATGCTCAGTGTTGGTGAGGTGGCGGTGAAGCTGTTGGCGTCCTTCACACTGACCGTGAAGGCGGACGTGCCCGCCGTGGTGGGTGTCCCAGCGATGGTGCCAGCCGCACTCAGGCTCAACCCTGCCGGTAGGTTCCCTGAGGCGATCGACCATGTGTAGGGCGCCGTGCCGCCTGCAGCCTGCAGCGTCTGACTGAACGCCGCGTTTAACGCCCCTGCCGGCAGGCTCGTCGTCGTCACCGCCAGCTGGGCGACGACCACGATGCTGAGTGATGGCGAGGTTGCGGCGAGGCCGTTGGCGTCTTTGACGCTTACGGTGAAACTGGAGGTGCCCGCGGTGATCGGTTTTCCCGCGATTACCCCTGCCGCACTGAGATTCAGGCCCTGCGGAAGACTGCCCGATGCAAGCGACCAGCTATAAGGCGCGGTGCCTCCCGTGGACTGCAGAGTTTGGCTGTACGCGTTGGTTACCTCCCCGCCCGGCAGGCTCGCCGTCGTCACCGCCAGCTGGGCGACGACCACGATGCTGAGTGATGGCGAGGTTGCGGCGAGGCCGTTGGCGTCTTTGACGCTTACGGTGAAACTGGAGGTGCCCGCGGTGATCGGTTTTCCCGCGATTACCCCTGCCGCACTGAGATTCAGGCCCTGCGGAAGACTGCCCGATGCAAGCGACCAGCTATAAGGCGCGGTGCCTCCCGTGGACTGCAGAGTTTGGCTGTACGCGTTGGTTACCTCCCCGCCCGGCAGGCTCGCCGTCGTCACTGTAATTGCTTGATTCACATTTTGAGTGAGGGCTGATGATGTGCTGGCAAGGAAGTTCACGTCGCCGGAATACTGGGCCGTCAGCGAATGCGAGCCCACCGTCAGATTGCTAACTTGAAGAACCGCCTGGAAATTACTTGCCAAAGTCACGGATCCCAGGCTGTTGGTGCCGTCTAGGAAGGTTACGTTGCCGGTCGGCACAGCCCCCGCGTTTCCGCCTGTGATGCTCGCGGTCAGGTCGACCGTCTGACCGAAATCGGAGGGATTTGCGCTGGAACTCAGGTTTGTGGTGGTAGGGCTCTGCATCACGATGAATGGGTAAGCAGCTAGGCCGCCGATGTTCTCGTTCATGAAAAACCTACCCCCAATACCCGTCTCCTGCCCGTCCATGGCGTACGCATAGAGGATGTGAGGACCGAGCGAGAGCGTCGCGGTCTGACCGGAGAACGTTGGGTTCAATCCGGTGGCTTGGGTCCAGGGTCCTTGCCACGTGTCCACCTGGTAATACACGGCCTGTGGCGTTGGAGCGATCGGAACGAATGAGCTGGTGACGGTAAAAGTAAAAACGGGAGTTCGGTCGGTTGTCTGGTTTCCCCGCATAGCTGTGATGGTTGTGACCAGCGGAATAGGCTGCACTTGCTCCTCGGTCAAGACGGTCACATTATTGCCGCCGTCGTTGGTTACGTATATTGCATTCGTGACTGGGTTTACAGCTACCGCATAGGGTCCGTTGCCAGCCGGGACCGTGTCAGTGGTGTTTGTGGCGCCGTCGATCACCGTCATATTGTTCCCGCTCTCATTGGGAACGTAGATCTTGTTGGTGACTGGGTTCACGTCTACCAAACCGGGGGCCGTGACCGCCGCAAGCGTGACAGTGGTGTTTGTGGCGCCGTCGATCACCGTCACATTGTTGCTGCCGTAGTTGGGCACATAGATCTTGTTCGTAACAGGGTTGACTGCCACCGCGCAGGGTTGGATGCCCGCTGCGACAGTTGCCGTGGTGTTCGTGGCGCCGTCGATCACCGTGACATTGCTACTGAGTTGATTGGCCACGTAGATCATGTTGGTGGCCGGATTCACCGCAACCGCACAGGGCGTCGTGCCTGCTGCGACGGTGGCAATGACGGTGTTGTTCGCGCCGTTGATCACTGTCACATCACTGCTGCCCTTGTTTGCTACGTATATCGTGTTGGTGATCGGGTTCACTGCCACCCCCTCGGGTGCGGTGCCCGCTGAAATTGTGGCTGTGGTATTCGTAGCGCCATCGATCACCGTGACGCTATTACCAACAAAGTTTGTCACGTAGATCCTGTTGGTGACAGGATTCACCGCTGCTCCAACTGGAGTGTCGCCCGCTGCAACCATGGTCGTGGTCTTCGTGACGCCGTCGATCACCGTCACATTTTTACTGTTCTCGTTGGCGACGTAGATCGTGTTGGTGACCGGATTCACTGCTACCGCAAATGGATTGGTGCCCGCAGCTATTGTGGTGGTAGTGTTCGTGGCGCCGTCGATCCCCGTCACATTGTTGCTGCCCATATTTACCACGTAGACCGTGTTGGTGAACCAGTTCACAGCGACACCATAGGGATTGGTCCCGGCACCCACCGTGGCAGTGGTGTTCGTGGCGCCGTCGATCACCGTCACATTGTTGCTGTTAAAGTTGGCGGTATAAACCTTGTTTGTGACTGGGTTTAGTGCAACGGCAACGGCATGGGCACCCACGGGAAGAGTCGCCGTCACGCTGTTCGTGTCGGCGTCGATCACTGTCACATTGTTACTGTCCTGGTTAACCGCGTAGATCTGGTTCGTAAGCGTATTCAGTGCCAAATCGAAGGGGCCTGTGCCCGTCGTGACTGTGGCCGTGACGCCGTTCGTGACGCCATCGATGACCGTCACATAATTACTGGCGTGGTTCGCCACGTAGATCTTGTTCGTCACCGGGTTCACTGCCACAGAAGAATAAGCATCGGTGCCGGCTGCAACTGTGGCAGTGACCGTGTTCGTGTTGCCATCGATCACCGTCACACTGCCGCTGCCCCCATTGGCCACGTAGATCTTGTTGGTGACCGGGTTCACCACCACAGCATCGGGGTTGCTACCCACGGCAACCGTGGCAGTGACGTCGTTGGTGGCGCCGTCGATCACTGTCACGTTGGTGCCGCCAAAATTAGCCACATAGATCATGTTGGTGACCGAGTTTACTGCCAGAGTCTCGGGAAAGCTGCCCGCTGCCACGGTGGCGGTGACCGTGTTCGTAGCTCCATTGATCACCGTCACATTGTTGCTGCCTTCGTTAACCACGTAGATCGTGTTGGTGATCATGTTCACCGCAACCGCAAACGGAGTAGTACCCGCTGCCACGGTGGCGGTGACTGTGTTCGTGGCTCCATCAATTACCGTCACATCGCTAGTCCCATCGTTGGCTACATAGATCGTGTTAGTCACAGGGTTTGCAGCTAGCCCCTGGGGACCTACGCCTGTTGCGATTGCCGTCGTGGCATTCGTGGCGCCGTCGATCACTGTTACGCTGGCGCCATTGAAGTTGGTCACATAAATCTTGTTAGTGACCGGGTTCACCACAACCGAATCGGGGCCGGTGCCGGCCGGGATGGTCATGGTGACCGCCTGGGCAGAAGCGAAGACAGAAATTCCGATGAACGCTGCTAAGGCACATGAGACGTACAAGTAGCAACGGCGCATCAAAACCCTCTCCTCCCAGCAGGCACTCTCACTTCTCTTTCGTCCCAGAGGGTTGCGCGAACGAGAACGGTATGAAGAAAAGTTTCGGCTGGTTCGCCGCAAGGTCCGCCAACCAAACAGGTGAACTGTCTCCGCTGTTTAATTGGAAAACGCCCTCCCCCGCTAGTGGCGTAAGCTCTGTTGAAACGCAAATGCACTGGACACTCTGCGCCTGGCTCTTTCCGGAAATGTCAATGCGTATCAATCTGCCGCCATTCTCATTTATGACGGCAGCCCAACGATTGTCGAACGAAGCTGCAACGGCAGATGGCTTGCTTAAGCCATCTTTGGCAGAAGCGATAGACCTCAACGCGAAATTGGCTCCGTCCAGATGAAGCAAATAGAGGACGTTTTTATCATTGTCTGCAACCAAGGCGTCGCTTTTCCCACGAAGGAATGACATGCCCCCGAATCCAGATAAGCTAACGATGGACGAGACTGACCCATCGGCGCCTACTGAAGCAATCGACACCGACCCATCCTGCACTTTGTAGGCTAGGAGCAATGTACCGTCATCGCTCGGCGCCGCTGCCGAGAGCGAACCTGGTACATGCAGCGACCGCTCTGACAGCCGCGGCGCCCCGCTCAAGCCAGTGACTTGAATCAGGCGATTGGACCCTTGGGCGAAGACTACGACCGGATCACCACTTGGAGCGAACACTATTTGTGACGGTTGCGTGAATCCACTGAGAAGCTCTTGGGGCTGCACGTCCTGTTTGGGGCGATACATCCACAGATTCCCATTGCCATCCTCCAGGAGGATCGTGTTGCTGCGTACAGAGGCTGCAGCGTTCCTGTATTTGTGCGCTGCAAACATAGGTTCCTCAATGTGCGCTGATCCAGGCACGCCGGAGATGGCGCGGACAGTCGAATCAGAAGATCGCCAAATGTAGCCAAGATTGGCTCCGGTGGGGATCGAGGTTGAGTGGGTTGCAGGCGAGGCCAGAGTATGCCGTGGACCGGCCGGCGCTCCGCATCCGATGACCAGAATGAACGCAAGGCAAATCCAGTTGTTCCGCGCGATCATGATGAGTTCACAGGCCCGGAAGCGCCTCTTCCTTCTCATATTTGCTCCGTCACATGGAAATCCGTTTCCTACCCAGGCTGACGACGGGGTGCTAGCGATGATGTCTTTGGGCCTGTGGCGCCTCTACAGTCGTCCCTCCGGTGGAAATAACGATAGACTTACTTCCGCGTGAGTTTACAGCGACGACCCCACCTACGGCGGCACCACCAGCGATAGCCGTCCCTATCAACACCAGCTTCAACGGAAAGACATGGGCTGCGGCCGATGCGGCCGAAGATGAAGCGGAAGGCGAGGTTGAACTCGAGTTCGAACTCGAAGTCGACGTTGATCCGCTAATGTAGTTTTGCTCACTGATCGTTGTGGTGGACGTGGATTTGCCATCGCTTACCGATACATGCATTTCGTATTGTCCGGCGACTTGGTTTGGCTTAAATCCGGTCCCAATTGCCTTCCCGCTTCGATCAGTGGTCGTGCTGAAAACGCGCAGTCCCTTGATGAATGTGCCACTCGGACCTTGATCAGGGAGCGTAAAGACCACCGTGGCCCCGGCGACGGGGCGATGGTTTTCATCCTCTACTTGCACGATAGGCTCACGTGCTGTGCGCTTGGTTATGTCGTTCAGCGCTCCTTCGCCTTGGAGCATCACGATTGTCAAGCGAGCATGCTCTTCTCCCATTGCATAAGTACTTACAGATTGCAACAGGAGCGCAATCAGATACAGAAAACTATTTGGTTTGAGGTAGAGATACCGCCCCATAGATACCCCCAAGACGGATCAACACGACTAGGAACTTCTCCCACGGGAAGATATGAGAGATTTTAGATGTGTTTCAATCTAGGCAGATCCCCTTCAGCCTAGAATCAACAAAAGAATGCTGCAATCGCGCCCAAGGATGGCTATGTTGGATTGATGTGGTGAACAACAGCAAACATGTTGCACGCCAAAGGAATATTTGTCAATGAATAAATGTCCGGGGCTCAGTTGATTGGTGCGAGGTCCAGAATCCGGATTGGGGAAGAGTGAGCGCTGAACCTTACCACCGGCCTTTTCGCGAGATTGCGAAAGCGGACCGACAGTGGAAGCATTGAATCAAAATCCAGGACTTCAGTTTTTCTGCCACATCTACTATCTTGAAGCGGCTATCGGCCCGAAACTCGACCTTCTGGCTTTGGAGAGCGAGTCGGCGATAAAATCTGCTCGACCCCGCCAACTGCGCGGGCGAGATTCCGTGCCCACTTGAGATCCCACCGACCTTGGAAATCGATCAAACCGATTTCCACATTCCCACCGTCACGACGACTACGACGACATGAATTAATCTCTAAAACCAACCGACCTAGGGGATACGCATTCTGAGGGCAAGGTCACCGCAACTTAGCAGTCATCCCCAAAAGACACAGCGAATTCCAGGTAGCCAGCAATTGTAGTCTGCACTCTTTGGGTCGATAACGCACCCAAAACTGGTTCAGTTATACACTGGAGTCGCATTGTTGGACGCACTGCTGCAGTTGCGTGTCGCAGCTACTGGGGCACTTATCGAGTCCGTTACCGCATGAGTTGTTGCAACTGTCGTACGCAACTTGTGCCGATCGCAATGCCGCAGCGGCAGCAGCCGAAGCGAGGGCAAGACATAGGGGGTTGGGAAAACATCGCACTGCCGCTGCTGCAAAACTCGTCGCGATAGCTAACGCAGCGGCGTTGTACTTGGCATCGCAATCCGCCCCACACGAGTCATAAGTCGTAATACAACCATCCCGGCAGCTCGAATACATGCTCTGACAACCCAAGTAACAATCGTTAGGACCTAAGCCATTGCCATTCCCATTGCCACCCCCATTTCCGCCAAGCCCACCATCTCCATTTCCGCCGTCAGGCGGACCGCATTGGTCGGAGCAATCGCTGATATCTCCTCCGTCCCCAACACAGCCTGCAACGCAATCGAGGTAATCCTCCACCGCAAGCGCAGGGGTCACTTTCAAATCATATTCAGCGCGCCGAGGCGCGAAAGCGTCACGCTCGACTGGAGCAGACTGTTTCGGAATGTTCATACGGATCTCCTTTCCCAACTGAGGTCCTTATTCGCCTGCCGCCCTTGTCGCGTCGAATTCGCTGAGAGGCAAGAACTCTGCCCTCGTCATGCGCGCTGTAAACATTGGCAAGGCTCGAGACCTCATCACTGGACTGGACTGATTTGGTAGCCTCGTTTAGATTCTCCTCCTTTCGGCTCCTGCCGCTAGTACTCGTCCCAATGGCGCACCTTGCCAACGGTAACGGGAATTACGTCGCTAACGTCTACTGTGAATCTGTATACGTGTTTTGCTTGTTCAAATCGCATTGCCGGGTTGAAGAAAGTAAGTTTGACGTCCCAGCAGTCAGAACCCGGACGGCAGATTGGGCTCTTTTCCGTAGTAATCGAGTCAAGCTTAAGGTTGTCAGGTCTGCCATCTCGATTGAAGTCCGTCGTGAGTGCTGACTCGAAAACCCTTTCGGCCTGGAAAGCATTGGTTGCCGCATAGTTCACTGCTCGCTCTTGTGGCGCGATGCCAAGATTGCGGAGCGCATAATAGACACGTTCCAGGAAATTGCTTACATCACTCACTTTTTGTTGGTAAGCCGTCACAGTTTCCTTGTCTTTCTCTTTGGGTTTGGAGCCAGCGACCGCCTCGACTAGCGCAGGAGTTGACCAGCTGTACAGTCCTCTGAGCTCGGGAACGATGTTCGGGACTACCTGTCCGTTGAGCAGGGGAATCTTGCCGACCACAACTCCCGGTACCGAAATGCGCTCGACTCCCGTCAACTGGGAACCAAGAAAGTCGCGAAGCTTTTCATAGTGCATCGCCGCAAAAGGACCCGCCGGGACAATAGCGTAGACCGGAGTGGTGTCCTGGTTTAGCGTCCATGTGACGGCGCTGGCGAATGCTGGATTCGCAGCCAAGAACGTTAGGAGTTGCGTCGCGTCGTGGGGATTTGCAAGGCCCGCCTGCACGAAGGAATCACGACGAGCTTGAGTACCGAAATCGTATCCAAGCTCTCCGAGCGCATAGACCAATGAGGGCTTTCCAGAATCGCCACAGCTGCATTTAGTGCTTCCGCCTCCGCAGGTGCATTTTTCTGCACCACCGCCGCACCCACAGTCGGAAGAAAGTATGCAGCTGGACGTAACGGCTGTTGCATCTTCAAGTGGCATTGCTGCAGATACAGTCGAAGGTGTGAATTCGGAGCTCGCGCCGAGTGGCAACTCACCAGATTCATTGGCTTGAATTCCCGTTCTCGCATCGGACATGATCGCACTCTCACTTTCAATTGATTTGGAAAGGTTCTGCGGAAGTGAACTGAAGGGAATACGCAATCCGGAGCCATCCGATGAATTGACCAAGCCCAAGCCGTACGTAAATATTGCTCGACGAGCCCCAGAAATGTTGAGGCGCCCGACTAAGTATTGATCACATTCACCAGGGTGAGTCGCAATGCACTGGGTTGCGCTTTGCAAGAGAGCCTTCATCACGCTTTTGGAATCAAATCGACCTCGCGCCTTTAGTTGAATGCTTAGGAGAAGTGCCGAAATACCCGATACAATTGGAGTCGAAAAGCTTGTGCCGCTCCGGTGCGCAATGCGTCCCCCTGGAACTGCCCCCGGGATGTCTTGCCCCGGTGCAAGGATTCCCTGCCGTTGATAAGGACCTCCCCAGTTACTGGAACTCAATGGAACTCCACTTGAGTCCATTGCTCCGACCGCCAAAACCGCAGGAAGTGCCGCCGGGACGTGCAGGCATTCGCACCCTTCGTTCCCAGCAGCCGCCACAATCAAGACGCCGCTCTCATTACAGAGTTTCACGGCATTCGCAAGGTAGTCGTCTGGAGCCCCACCAGGCGATAATTGACCGGCACTTATGTTGATTACATGCGCCCCTGCTTGAACGGCCCAAGTTATCGCCCGAGCAAGATCCAATTGCGAGCATGGCTCTATGGTTCCATCCGCTCTTGACGCAAAGACGGGTATGATCAATCCTCTACAGCGGGGCGCAATACCGCGAACAGGACTTCCGTGCTGCCCAAAAATGATGCTGGCGATGTGGGTGCCGTGTGTGGTTGCAAAGCCAGCGTTTGGATCGGCAGATGCAGTGATCTCCTTTGCGCTGACGCATGCTCCCGCGAAACACGGATGGGTGAGATCGACAGGGCCATCAAGCACAGCCACGCAGATTTCAGGCTCTCCGACTGATTCCCGCCAAAGGGAGACAAGATCAGGGAGCAACTCTGCCACATCACTACACCTGACGTCGATCTGAGTCTCCGCTAGTTGCACGTTGCCCATCCTTTTCGAAATGCTGAGAAGGTAGGATTGCTGGAGGCACAGCAGCTTTCAAGCGCAGTCCGGGGAGAAACCACAGCGAGTGAGTCCCTACACACTCCAAATCAGAGACTCTTGGGTACTTGTTGTTTTGGCAGGGAAATCCCAAGTGTGTTCGCCCCATCAGGTGGCGACAGAAATGCGTTGCTGCCTCAAATCCGCCAAAATCGCATTCGGAATTTAGACCAATTTAGTGGATCAGTCCAGGTCAGCAAAAGAAGTTGTGGATATAGCTGAGCAGTAGGGTCGGATGCGCTCAGCAGCTTTTGTCGCATCCCCGATAACATGCAAAGCACCCCTTGCAATAGTACCGGCAAGATTGAGGAGTGTCACACCCTGCACATTCGAGACACCAATTGTCACAAACACTGCAGCAATGACTCGGCAATACCCGGTTTTTGTACGTAGCGGACGATGCCGTCCGAACGACTGGAAGCGCCTGTATGGGCAATTGCATTGTCGCTCCTTTCTGCCAAGGAGTTTCACTCCTCGTTATTAGCGCCGCTGACGGATGATGCGCTCCATGACATAACCAGAGTGGCGAGGCTAACTGGCTTCGCCACACATTTTTGGAAAGGACCTGTACGATCACTCCCCCGATGTTGGACGCAATACCGCGAGCAACGCCTCCATGCCCGAAGATGATGCTGGCGATGTGGGGGCCATATATGGTTTCAAAGCCAGCGTCTGGATCGATAGATGCCGTGATCTTCTTTGCGCTGATGCACTCTCCCTGCCAGACAAGGATGGGCGAGATCGACGCGCCAATAAATCACAGCCACGCTATTTCCGGCGCTCCCACTCATTCCCGCCAGAGCGAGACAAGATCGGGGAGCAACTCTGGCACATCACTAAATTCTGTTCTCGGTTGGGAATACCTGTCCCCCATTCCTTTCGAAATGCTGAGAAGGAACATTGCTGAAGGCACAGTTTTTCAAGCGCAGACAAAAGGGAAAAATCACGCAAGTCGACCCCTCGATACCTGATTCAATCAAGTCTGAGATTTGGGTGATTGCCGCTTCCTGAAAGGGGACTCCTGACCGTGCACCAAGATACCGATCAAGAAATGTTCCTGTCAAGCAAAAAGCTTCCGTCGGAGACATTTTAGTGCGATTTCCAATCGGAAAGCAAGAAGTCCCGCCAGGTCGTGGCCAACCCAAAACGGCGGTCTGGGAGATTACTTCCTGGAAGTCGGCTCGCCGACCTGTCTGCGCAAAACCTCGGTTGACGAGACCGATGTACACACCGACCGAGAATATTCGAGTTCCGAGCGCGTGAACATTCCGTCGGTTGCCAAGGACAAGGCTAATCTGCCGTTCCCAAAATTGATCTGATCACCGCAAACAGAAGTCTCGCTCAGCAGCATCCATCGGGCTGACAATATCGATTCGCAGCCGGAAGGTACCGCGTCCAGTCGGATGCAATTCCGCGTTGGGCAGAACCTAAGGAAATCCGTCCCTATTACCAGTCATACGCGATATGCTTCTCGGCCTCGCTCGTTCGGCAATTTCGGATACACCGCGTCTTCCAGTCCGGGTTTCTCAGAAGTGTGACCGTGACAGTCGGAGTAGTCCCTCCCAGCGTGCATTGAGGATCGGGGATCGGGTACCCGTGGCTGCTTCGAACCGTGCACGCTCTTTACGCCTCTCGTACTCGGCCCGAATCGATTGAGAGATGCTTCTGTGCTGGTTCAGAGCGGTCTCGACCTCAGTGCGACCTTCATCCTTTGCAAATTGGTTTACATAATCGCGCATGGTTATGCCCAGCAACCGGGTTTGATTCACTTTGCTGAGAATGGCTGCTATTTCAATGAGAGTACCGATCGGCTCCACAACATCTTTGGAACTAGACCACAGTTGATTCCAAACAACCCAGAACTCGAATAGCTGTAGATCAGCTCGTTCCATTATCCATTTCGGTTGAAGCTCTTCGGTGAACCGCAACAATTCGGCTGAGTCGAGGTGTCGGGCGGCTTTTCCGTATTCAAAAAAGTGCCACGGTGAGAGAACTAGGCTGATCCGCCCAGAGTTGTGCGCCATATTCAGCGTGTACTGCCACGACTTGTCTTTAATGCAATTGATCAAGAAGTTCTGATCTGCGTAGACGTGCAAAGCCACGATGCCCTTCTCCCAGTCCCGTGCAATCAATTGCAATTCTCCCCATTTCGCAGACACTGCTTCCACGAAGCACAATCTGTTCCCTGAAATTGTTGATGTACACGTCTCCGGAAACCGCACTAATCGTAAAAGACAGGCCGTCATACTTGATGGACATGCTCGTACCGGCAGTTGTGCTCAGATTCACAACCTTGCCAGGTGTCGAAATTTCGAGTGTTCCTTGGTAGCTCACGACGGCGCCTTCGATTACCTGACCGAACTGGGCAATCACGCCGACGAGTTGGCTGCCCGCCCGCAGGAATGGATGCCGTGGAACTATCGCGGCACCTTGGCGCGAACTGCAGAGTTATGATGAATCCCTGATGGCCGAAAAGGATACTCTGCAGCCATAGGTCGGGAGTTCGTTGAATGCCCGCAAAGCGCGAATCCGAAAGGAACAAACCGCCGAAGTTTTTCGGCCGCTCCGGTAAACTGCCGAAAACCCCGCTGCGCGTCGCCCTCTATGTCTGTGGCTGCCGCAGCAAACGCCGCAGGCGCCTCAATTACTTGGTGTCGAGGCTTTGACTGGATCTAAGAAAAAAATACGCCAATTTTCACCTTGCTTCCTGTTTGTTATCCAAAAGCAAACATCCATGATCGCGACTTCGCTGGTGCAGAAATTTCCCGGTCTGCTTCTGTAGGTCTCCAACAGAATTTCTGCCTTCTTTTCTGGCTGTGTGTATCTTGTTGGACAAGTTCTAAATCCTGTAAATTGGACTTCTTCCCCCCAGAGCCCCAGGGGGGCCGATTGAACCCATCAGCCCTAAAATCCATTTTTCAAGGAGCGGCCTGTGATGCAAATCAAATCGATCGTATTCAGCGCAATAGTCGCGCTGGTCTCTCCTTCTCTCTGCGCCCAAGTGTCCGCTTCAGGATCATCCGCCAAATTCGCGCAGATGTGTGAAAACTTCATCCACGAAAGACTGGCGGTCTCGCCATCGAGGGCGTCGACGGTTGGATATCACCATCACGTGGATCTCAAAACGGGGAAAAGGATTGCGCTCGACGCGCTACTCGACGACATGAGCCCGGCCGGGTTGGCCGAACAGCAGCGCGTCTACACCACGTGGCGCCAGCGGTTTCATTCCGAGACACCGCTTGAATCGCTCGGTCCAGAGGATGCCGCCGACTGGCGTCTCATTGACGATCAGATTGGCCTCGGCCTGCTGGAATTCGACAGCATCCAGAGTTACAAACACAACCCGACTCTGTATGTAGAACGGATTGGGAACGCACTATTCCAACCTCTGACCGATGACTTTGCGCCCGAGGACGAGCGCCTCGGGGATGTCATATCGCGCATTGAAGCTATTCCGAAGTTTCTCGACCAAGCGCGCGCTGAGCTCGTGGATGCCGACCCCATCTTCATCAAAGTCGCGGTGGAAGAGAACGATGGGAACGTGGACCTCATCAAGGGTAAGATTTCGAACGCGATCCAGTCCGGTACGCCGCTAAGAACGCGCTTTGACAAGACAGCGCCGGCGGCGTTGGGGTCGTTGACGAGATTCTCTAGCTGGCTCCAAAACGATCTGGCGAAACGCAAGACAGATCGTACCTGGCGCCTCGGCAAGGAACTCTATGCAGAAAAGTTCCGGTTGGTTATGGAGACAGAGATCACGCCTGAGCAAGTTCTTTCTGAGGCGGAAACTGCAATGAAGCAAACGCGGACGGAGATGTTTGAACTTGCACTACCGCTGCACAATCAGTACTTCTCCGATCATGACGATCATTCCTCCCTCAGCACGAGGGAGCGGGAAAACACCATCATTGGCGAGGTCCTGAACAAGATTTCCGATGACCACCCTAATCGCAACGAATTGATTCAGGATGCGACACAGGAACTGGAGGCGATCAAACAATTCATCCTGGACAAGAAGATCGTTTCGCTCAAGTCGCGCGACAACCTTAAAGTAATCCCCACGCCGCCCTACATGCGTGGCCGGTTTTCGGTAGCCGGATTCCACAGAGCACCTCCCCTTGACCCCAACGCAGAGGCGGAATTCTGGGTGACGCCGATCGATCCCCAGACTCCCGACGCCAAGGCCGAGTCGAAGCTTTGCGAATACAACAAATTAGTGATGAAGTGGCTTTGCATTCACGAGGCCCTGCCCGGGCATTATGTGCAGGCCGAACATGCCAACGATATACAGCCGATCTCGCGGCGCTTGGTACGCGCCCTGTTCGGCAACGGGGCGTACGTGGAAGGGTGGGCCGAGTACATTGCCCAGGTGATGATGCAGGAGGGCTTCGCCAACAACGATCCGCGCTACCGGATCAGCTATCTGAAGATCTGGTTACGGTCCATCTCGAACGCCATTCTCGATATCCGCCTGCAGACAATGGGCATGACCGACGATGAGGCCATGGCGTTCATGACAAAGGACGCGTTCCAGACGCAGGCGGAGGCGGAAGGAAAGTTGCAGCGCGCAAAGCTTACCTCGACGCAGTTGCCCACGTATTATGTCGGCACCAGCGACTGGTGGCGCCTGCGCCGTGCGTACCAGGCCGCGAAGAGAACCGACTTCACGTTGGCCGAGTTCCACGACCGTGCGTTGGACGCGGGCGAGTTGCCGGTTCCAGAGTTGCAGAGGCTGCTGCTTTCCGGGAAATGAATGAGTCATTCTAATACGCATTCGGCCTTGGCGAGGGATGGCAGCAGAGCAGTGTACCGGGTGGCAGCAAACGATTGTTCATGTCCCTAAGAGATTTTGCGGTCAGCGGACCACGAACATTCCCAGTTTTCCCTTGGGGATCCTTCGCCGACTGGCGCTCCTCGTTACTCGCTGCCCGGCGCAAAAGTCCTCTTCGCCCCACCATGCGACGCCAAGCACGTCAGGCATGTCCAGACACGTGCCGTCGAACCGGCACGGAGCCGGATTGTGTTAATCCGCTTCTGCACCCTGCAACCACGCAGCTTTACCGGAAAGACACAGAATTTTGACGATGTTCTCACCATCGAGTTTGATATTGTTCGGCTTTATGTCTCGATGAATTCGGTTGCATCGGTGAATATCGGAAATACCAGAAGCGATCTGATACAGAATCTTGATGTAATCGTAAATTGGATCAGACGTGGTCGGGTAGTTTACGACGCTAGGCCCAGGAACGAACTCCTCGACCAAACCGAGGTTGGCTTTCGAGGTAGGATAGATGATGTCATAAAGCTGCGCAACGATTGCTGCCGGTCTCGGTGAGCGATGAGCAGCCGGCCGAGACCGATAACGAATGCGAGTCTATTCTGTCCGAATCCAAAAGGGAAAATCGCTCCTTATCAAGAATGTGAGCGCAAAGCCCACGGCGAAGTAACGCTCAATGAACGGCAGATAATCGCCTAACACATACATAGCGAGGTCCTGCGAATTATTAAACCGGCGTGACTTCGAGACCATCATGTCATCTAACTTTGCGCGGCTCAACCGCCTCGACCTCCTCGCGTCGTGGTCGGAGAGTCAAGACCCGACCGTCGATCCTCCAACAAATGTGAAGTGGGAGGAAGGAACTCCAGCCTCCATCCAAGATTATTTGGCGCACCTCGATGACACGTATAGATGGGATGATTCAGATAAACAGCAAATCGCCGAAGCTTACCATCTTGGCGAAATCCCCTTCGACCTGGTCTTGCCGGACTGGGACTTCAACATCGCCCCTACGACATTCCAGCCGGTCATACGCAGCGCCAAGGAGACGGGCCAGCGTGAGCTGGTCAGGATTCGATGATGTCCAACGTGGCGGGAGTCACGCCCCGACCACTGAGTTCCCATACGCTCGAAAGGCTATCGTACTTCAAATGACCCAAGATTGACGGGAGGATAATGCGACGGTAACCGGCGGACGCATGATATGTACCCCACGGAGCAATCGCTGAAAAGCAAAGTGCGCGACATGGGCGCCGTCCCGTAGCAGCGGGAGATGCTGCTCAAGATCGTTGCGGACGACGAGGTGATCATAAAGCCGGAAGACATCCATTACTACGGCGAGCGGCCGGCCGGCATCGCCGCGGCCAAGTACGAGCCAATAAAGGCGCTGACCAAGGTTGTCAATGCCCTTGCAGCTAGATATTCTATTGTGCCGTCATTGTATTCCACGGGATTGCTTAGCTCAGATGTATCCGTGACGTGGCGCAAAATCGAGCATCTGACGGAGCGCAACCACGGGCACCCCGCCGCCCCGTGCCGCTCGTCCTCGCTTATCAAACCAAGTGTACTTGATCGACTTCGATCTTTTGTCGCCCTTATCCCACGAAGCGACGCCGAGCCTCAACTCATCTCGCTTAGTTCTCGGCACCCGTTCTACAGCCTCGAAATGAGCGACATCATGGTCTACACACGAATGCCTCTCCCCATTGGCTCTGGTGCAAATTGCGAACCCAGCTCGGATAGAGTGGTTGCGGGAGCGAATTGCGAATGGGTTCGAGACTAAAGAGGGTGAAGGAA
>Ga0207098_10287_pt1 | contig 16267 bp, 10 predicted proteins | sample Alteio_BWMinHeat_84_FD_153548 | JGI IMG/M metagenome (GOLD analysis project Ga0207098, IMG submission 153548) | Enriched cells from forest soil in Barre Woods Harvard Forest LTER site, Petersham, Massachusetts, United States -... | ecosystem: Environmental > Terrestrial > Soil > Temperate forest >...
AACTTTACTTCGCAGACTTCGGGGAGGATTGCGCCTTGCGGGAGGTCATCCTTGGCCCACTTAGCGACGTGACCGGGCATACCTTGCGTGAAGCACTAGGAGACATGAATCTGGGCCACGTGAGGTTGACAAAAGCGAGACTGGCGTTCAACAGCTTTCGGGTTGTCACTGACCAGCGCGGGTTGCATTCAGAGTTCACACGCGACGAATAGGAGGAGCGATGTGAACGATTCGCAATGTCGGTGTGGCACAGACGAAGCTGATCGGAGCCGCATGGATGTGTACTTAATTGACGGGACGTATGAATTGTTCCGGCACTTTTTTGCCGTGCCCGCTGCGAAAGATGTGAACGGCCAAGAGGTTGGCGCGGTACGCGGCGTCCTGACTTCCGTTTTGTCCATGATCGAAAGCGGAGCAACCCACATGGGGGTTGCAACCGATCATGTCGTGGAGTCGTTTCGCAACGATCTGTATCCCGGGTACAAGACCAGCGAAGGCGTGGCTCCGGAGTTGCTCTCTCAGTTTCCCGTACTTGAGGAAGCGCTGGAGGCAATGGGAGTGAGGGTATGGCCCATGGTCTATTTTGAGGCGGATGATGCGCTTGCTTCCGCGGCCACCCAGGCAGCACAGGATGACCGTGTAAAGCAGGTGTTCATTTGCACGCCCGACAAGGACCTCAGTCAGTGTGTTGTGGACACACGAGTCGTTCAGATGGACCGCAGACAAAATATCGTGCGCGATGAGGCCGGCGTTGTGGCCAAGTTCGGGGTGAAGCCTCAATCGATTCCGGACTACCTGGCCGTGGTCGGGGATAGCGCAGACGGCTTCCCAGGTGTGCCGGGATGGGGAGTAAAGGCTGCAGCGCTTACGTTATCTCAGTATCCCCATCTTGAAGACATTCCGAAGAATTGGGAGGAATGGCATCCATCAATCAAAAGGGCCCGTGTTCTGTCCGAAGCTCTATTCACCTCATGGAGCGACGCCCTGTTGTTTCGCACTCTCGCAACCCTGCGGCTCGATGTGCCCGTTTTTGACACGGTCGAGGACCTTCGTTGGAAGGGACCACGTCCGGACTTTGAGGACTGCTGCCGTCGAATGAAATCACCCAATCTGTTGGGTCGCGTGACATCGGCAAAATCGACGATCACGGAACGCGTAGGTCGGTCTTGAGAGTCGGTGGCATTGCTCATACGCTGGAGCATATTCAGCCTGTGTTTCGCAGCAGCAACTCTCACTCCCCACGGCACAGGTACTCCATTTCCTTGGTACGGGTTCAACGCGAAAGACAGGAGTAGACTTTGCTGCATGCAGTAGTGGTGAAGTTGCACAATACCGGCAATCCAGAGGCGTAAGTACGGTCTCATGGGGGGAAACGTGACAGCCACGAGTCCGGAAGTTCATGCTTGGTAAAGCCAATGGATCAAGTCGACCCACTCCGCCGTGAGCCTTTTTCTAAATGGGCGCCGCGACGCGCTTGGCAGGTCGCTTCGATCACCCTCATGGCGGTCTCGGTCGTCCTCTTCGTTGCCGTATTGATTTCGAATCTTCAAAACCCAAAAGTGTCCATCCTGCTGTTGGTTGCGATGACCGCAGCTTTCTCCATGTTCAGTCTTCTTTTGGCGAGGGTCTTTCTGCACCTGCACCGTGACCAACGCAACGCAGCCAGTGTCGTCCAAACTACCGAGCAGGAATTCCACCAGATGGCGAGCAATATCCAGGAGGTCTTCTGGATGATTGATGCCGAGAGCAAGAAGGCTCTTTACGTCAACCAGGCCTATGAGACCATCAGCGGGCGTTCGTGCCAGTCTTTGATGGAGAATCCCTCTTCTTATGAAGAAGTCATTCACCCCGACGACCGTGGTCACGTGCTTCGAAAACTGGACGAAGCGTCACAGAACGGACAGTTTGATGAGCAGTTCCGGATCGTAAGGCCCAACGGCGAAGTGCGCTGGGTTTGGGCGCATGGCTTTCCGGTACGCGATGCCGGAGGCAAGATTGGCCGCCTCGTCGGCACAGTTCTTGAGATTACGGCGCAAAAGGAAGCGGAGGAACAAGGCGCAACCAATCTTGCCCTGGCCCAATCCTCATCGGCCGAAGCCGAGGCTCTGCGCAAGGCAACGCTTGGCCTGACCCAGGATCTCCGCATGGACGTCGTTCTTGATGCGCTTCTCCAATCACTGGCAGACCTTGTACCGTACACGTGCGCTCGGGTCTTGATCCCGGAAGGCGGTCCCCATGTGCTGTCGCTCGGAGAGAAACTCCGCCACGAGACTCCAAAGCCCCGTTCGGAATCCCCTCTGACTCTCAATGCCGACGACTCTCCGTTCTTGCAGCGCATCTTGGCTGGACAGAGAAGTGTCTTGATTGCAGATACCAGGCAAGAAGAGTCGTGGCAAACCTTCGAGGGACATGCACATCTGCGCTCCTGGCTGAGCGTTCCACTGGTCGCGTCCGAACGATACTTGGGATTTCTTTCCGTCGGCCACACGGAGCCCAACCGCTTCACTCAAGACCATGTCCGGCGGGCAGAATTGTTGGCAATTCCCGCGGCGGCGGCAATTCAGAATTCCCGCCTTTACGAGCGCGCAGAGATTTACGGCGAGGAACTGGAAAGACGCATAGAGGACCTGCGCCAGGCCCAGGCCGCGTTGCTGAAATCGGAGGAAGGACGCCGAGTCTCTGAGGAGAAGTTCCAGAAGGTCTTTCGCTCGAGCCCAATTCCGTTCTCCATCACAACGTTGGCGGAGGGGCGGTTCCTGGATGTAAACGCCGCATTCGAGCACCGGTACGGCTATTCCCGGGCAGAAGTGCTCGGCCGCACCGTCCATGAATTAAGAATGTGGGAAGATCCGTCAGACCGCACACTGATGGTCACGCAGCTCCAGCGCGGTCCAATCCGCAACGTCATCACGCGGCTTCGCACGAAGTCCGGCGAGATCAAGACCACGGCTTATTCCGCGGACAAATTCCAGTTCGACGGCCAATTATGCGTTCTGGCCGTATCAGAAGACCTGCCGGAATATAAGCAGTCCTTAACCAACTGAGACATTTCCAAGTGCGATCGGAAACGAGCAGGTGCAGTGTCCGCCCTCGATTTGCAGCAACTGACTGACTCCATCCGTTAGCGTCTCTCTCTTGGCGCCTCTGCTGTCCGGAATTCCGACCGTAGAAGAGAAAAATCACCACCTCTCAACGGAAGTGCGGCACGATGGTTCTCATCGTTTGACGTCGGATGTCGGTGTCGCAGCAAGCGTGGGGTGGGTCGGGAGACCGCAACCGCGAGACGACGGCGGCTCCTATTAAGGGTACTGTACAGGCCGCTCTTGGCAAGTCCATAAGAATGCACCATTTCGTTTGACGGCCAAACACGCCATTGGGCCAGGAGTTTCGCGATGGATGGGCCATTGAGCCGCGAGAGTGCAGTTTGCAAACGAGGTCGCGGGCTCCACGCGACCTTCTCTAGCCGGCAGAAATTCCCTCTACCCAGATGGGAGAGCGTCATATTGTCCGGTTTCCCGACCGCTGGAGAACCGTCTCTTTCACGCCGCATCTGCCCCGGAACAGACCCCCGCGCTCTGCCTTCAGATTGGAAGGGAAACCAACTACCGCTGCCACGGGACGGCATCCCGCCGCAGTTTCGCTAGTCACGTCCAGAGTTTTCCGCCTCCGCCTGGCCCGGATGTGCCGCTGTGAGAGTTTTGTATGTCCAGTGCCGGCGAAGAAACGCGTAATCAAGCCAACATCAACCCTCGATTGCTGCCTGCGATCGATCGTTTGCTGATCGCTGGGATCAAGCTCGGACCGGCGAGAAAGCACAAGGCGATCAATAAGATCTTGCAACTGGTGCCGACGTGGACACGCGGGGATTGCTGGCGGCGCATCCGTCAGTTGCGAAAGACTTCCGAGCTTGCGAGTTTTGCGCAGACCCCGTTACGCGACGAGTTAGAAAAGTCCGCGGGCGTCGCCTCCGTTCGACGGGCGCCTTCCCGGCCATGGACCACTGCAGATGATGACAAGCTATTGAATTGGGCTGGGTACGAACCGGTGAAGAAGATTGCCCAGCGGCTCGGCCGTTCGGTTCGGGCTGTCCGCTTCCGGCTTGGAGCGCTGGGCATGAGCGCAAAAGTCACTGACGGATGGTCGCAGCGCGGATTGCGGACGCTGTTGCGCGTAAGCCCCGCCAGGCTCCGATATCTCGTCGGAAACGCCATGCTGAGAGTTCGCGATTCGCGTATTACTGCAAGCTCCTTGGCGGCTTTGTGCGCGAAGAGCCGTCCATCAATGGATCCCTCCACCATCGAGAGACTCACGGCTGCGCTTGCCAAGGATGACGCACACTCCTGGGAGCGGGCAGCCGGTCTCTTGGGGGTTACGGTGGCGCAGGTGCAGAATCTGATTTCCAGCAGTCAGCTGAAGCTTGTGGATATGTTTGTCACCGACAGGTCGTTTGAGGAGTTCTGCAGGAAGCATGGAGGCGAAATCAATACCCCGCTGATGGATCCCGCGACGGCAAAATGGCTGGCGAGCGAATACGGCGTATCAGGATCTGGCAACGGCAGGACTCTTTCGCGCGCTCAAAAGCACGCGTTGGTGACCAGAAGGTGCAAGTGCGGAAAGAAAATAGCTGGCAATGTCTATTTCAAGCACGTGAAGCACTGCCGTCCTGTGGAAGGGCCGGCGATGCGTAAGGCCGGTTGAAAATACGAACATCTATGCAGGATTGACACGGCGGACCAATCTGCAGGCGTCGACGTGAGTCCGAGCTTTGTCGCCTTTGACATCAATATGGGCTGGAATAGAACTAACGGCAATTACGTCTGAGGTAATAAAAGTGCGTGAGGGATTTCCCGATGCGTCCCCCTCTTGGCAGAATGATGGGCTTAGTTTTACGTAGATGAGGGCGGAGATAAGGTCGTTCGGTTTTCAATCAGCAAAAGTGCTTCCAACGAACTCATCGGCACCGGGGCTTGCGTATCGGTGTCAAGCCGTACAAAATCGAAGATCACGCGGCATTTTCGGATACCCGAGTCATCGCAGAGTCAATCATGTTCACCAAGTCAGGAATCATCGAATTACACACCACCATGCATGAACGGTTGGACCTTCTATTACGCCATGTTTCAACCGTCCCTGATGACCTCCACCACAAGCCGATTTCAGGATTCGGCCATCCCTCCATTTGGAAACAGCTTATACATATCTTGACCTGCGAGGAAGGCTGGGTCCATGATCTGCAGAACAAAACGTTTGCCGGTTGGCACGAAGAAGACTGCCCAACCATGGCGGACTTGCTGGCGGCCAAAGACCGAATACGAAAGGCGACAAGAATCTACGTCGGCGATCTCACGGAGGAGCAACTCAACACGACCCTGGCCAAGCGCCCCGTGGATTGGGGCGGTGAACTCCGGAGTCCCGCTTTTATCCTATTGCACGTCATAACCCACGCATTTCACCACAAGGGCCAGGTCGTCGCGATGCTACGAATTCTCGGATATCCAGCTCCGGACACAGACCTGCAGACGGTGTAGGTTTCACGACCCTTCGGCGGTTGCCAGTACAAATAGTGAGACCAACCGACCTCTTCTAGCGTTTCGGGTGTTGCCGATGATTCATTTTGACTTGCCTTGCTTACGAGGATCCTCTGTGGCATCCACGTACTCGGTCGAGGATGGACCGAAACCGCTGATCTGAACGACAACAGCTTCGTTACCGGTCTCCGCGAAGTGATTCCGAGAGGGTGGCTCGGTATAGAAACTGCCTGCCGGCAGGGCCTTTAGCTTCGCCTCGTCAAACTTGTCGCCGTAACCGATATGCCATGTGCCGGAGATTACGGTCGCAACCCTGTCATCGCGATGGGAGTGCGCGGCGATCCGTGTGTGTGCCGGCACGCGAAGCATGATGGTATATACGCCTGCTTCTTTGGGATTACCTTTCAGAACAACGGTCTCGATACCGGCGATGCCGGAGCTTCCAGTACCCGGATTGCCCACTTGCGGAAACTTATACTCCGCAGGAGTGAAGCGCTCTTCACCCAAGTCGCCGCCGGCACTACTTGCAACTGGAGCACTAGCAGGACCATCCAGAAATTTGCGAATCAGCGCCACTGTGTAATCCGGTCGTTCTTCCATCAGCCAATGTCCCGAACCTGCGACGACCTCCTCCTGCACGTTGATCGCTACGTGACGCATGATCACAGCCTGGAGTGCACCGAAGGACTTCTCTCCACCTACGGCCATCACAGGCATAGTCAGCTTCGTTTGTTCGAAGACTTGGTTGTCCTTCGCATCCTGCGAGAACGCGGCAAACTGCGCGAACCCGGCCCGCATTCCACCCGGTTGCGCGTATGTGGCAGCAAAGAAGTTTCGGGTGTCCTCGTCAGGTTTACCCGGATCACCGCTAAAGTCATTCCATATCCTGTCAAAGTAAATGCGCTCCCGACCGGCCACCAGCCGTTCCGCATCGGGTCCATGAAAATTGAAATGCCAAACTCCGGGATTCTGGAGAATCTCGCTCCATGGATCAATCCCGGGGATCGGCGCGTCCATCACGACCAGCCGCTCAACCTTGTCGGGATACGTCGCGGCGTAGGCGTACGCGACCATGTTGCCGATGTCGTGAGCCACAACAAATGTCTTGTCGTATCCCAGCGTCGTCACGACGGCACGAATATCCTTGGCCTGAGTCCTTTTGTCATATCCGCCGGCAGGCTTGGAGGACCGCCCGATGCCGCGGAGGTCCGGCACCACAACGGTATGGTCCTTCATGAGGTCTGCAGCCAGAGGAGCCCACGAATCGCTATTCTCCGCGTACCCGTGGATGAGTACGACTACGGGCCCGCTTCCTCCCCACCGCACAAAAATGTCTGCCCCTTCCGGACTGTGTATCGTCTTTGCCTGAAAGCTAGACGGCAAGGAAGGCTGAGCATGGCCTGAAACTGTTGCCAAGCTGAAAAACGCTACTGCGAGGAAACATCGAATCATTGACACCTCCGTACACGGGAACGATTGGTGTGTTCGGCGTCACGCGAATTGAACTGCGCGCGGCGTTACGGATTGTAGACCACCGAATGCGATCCGAGCTATCTGGGACTGGCTTTCGTGTTCATCGGTAACGACAAGTCGGTTTTATCCCAGCGCTCTCCTGTTTTCCTGTAACTTACCTAATCGCATTGCGGAAGGTTTCGGGGTGCACTGCTTTTCGCTGATGAGTGACGTCCGCGTCCGCCCGGGTGTATTTTGTTGACAGCCCGAATTCTGACGAGCGTGGTTCTGCTCTCCCAGGCGCTGAGACAGGTGTGAAACATTGTCAAATCGGAGCCGCCGATAGGGATGAGCGACATGGACCAATACGCGGCCGGGAAGGCGGCAACCGAGCGATACGAAGCTCTCTTCCGCGTCTCGCAAACCCTCATTTCAATCCGCTCTTCGGAGGAGCTCTTCAGGCTTCTCGCACGCGAGTTGCGCGCGGTGGTGAATTTCTACGTCATGGGCGTCGGCATCTACGACGAGAAGGCGCACGAAATGCGCACCACGTCGTACGGCGAGCCCGGTGTTCCCCTGCAGGCTCCACAATTCGCGCCGGAAGAAACCTTCAGCTGGTGGGTGTACCAGCAGCAACAGCCCTTGATAATTCCTTTCTTGGACGCGGAGACACGATTCCCAGCGGTAGCCGAGATGCTCAAGAACCGCGGGGTTCGGTCGGTATGCGTGCTTCCATTGACGACGGTACATCGGCGCCTCGGGGGCCTCGCTTTTGGCAACACAGAAGCTGATGCCTATAGCGAGGAGGAAGTCAGCTTTCTCTCGTTCGTCGCCAACCAAGTAGCGCTGGCGGTGGATGACGCGCTGAACTTCGACGCCTTACAACATGCCGAGGAGGCGTTGCGCGCGAGCGAACAGAGTTTGCGCCGGATCGTCGATAGTATCCCCGGCCTCGTTAATACTACGACGGCGGAAGGCGAGTTCGAATTTGTCAGTCAGCAGTGCCTGGATTATTTTGGCACCACTCTTGAAGAATTGAAGGCCCAGGAATCGAAAGGTTGGACCACCTCAAACATTGTGCATCCCGATGACTTTCCTCGCATGCTGGCCACGTGGAGGCGCTCGGTCGAAACTGGGCATCCATACGAGTCTGAATACCGTGTCCGTCGTGCCGATGGCGTGTACCGCTGGTTCCATGTACGCTCTCTCCCCTGGCGGGACGCGGAGGGACGTATCATCCGCTGGTATACCCTGCGGACGGATATTGACGATCGCAAACAGGCGGAAGACCGGTTGCAATTGCTCCTCGACGTCACCAATCAGGTTGTCTCAAACTTGCAGCTCAGCGACCTCCTGGGCGCAATCTCGTCTAGCGTCCGGCGCGTCATGCAATGCGATCTGGTGAGTGTCTGCTTCCCCGACTCGGAGAGGAAAAGATTGCAAACGTTCGTGATCGATTTTCCAGACAGCAAAGGATTGATTCGAGAGGAGCTTATTTCGATTGAAGGGTCGCTTGGCGGTTTTGTTTTCCGCAGCGGCAAACCATGGGCGGGCAATGCTTCAGACCTACTTCACTCAGGACTGAAGAATGAGCCGGCCATTGCCGAGGGTCTCAAAACCGGCTGTGTCCTGCCACTGATTAGCCGGAATGGCGTTCTCGGCGTTTTAGCGCTTGGCCGCCGCGAGGACAATCCCTTCAGTCAAGTCGATATCGGGTTCCTTACGCAGGTGGCGAACCAGGTAGCCATCGCGGTAGAGAACGCCACTGCCTATGGCCAAATCGAAGAAGCTAGGGCCCAACTGGAAAAAGCCTTCAAAGAAATTAAAGATCTGAAAGACCGTCTTCAAGACGAGAACGTGGCGCTCCGGGAGCAAATCGATCAGGCCCTCATGTTTGAAGAGATTGTAGGGACCTCTCCCGCCCTGCGAGCAGTGCTTTCTCGCGTGGCCAAGGTTGCGCCGACGGATTCAACTGTTTTGCTCACTGGTGAAACGGGCACAGGCAAAGAGTTGATCGCGCGCGCAATTCACAAGAGGTCTCGGCGGTCGTCCCGTGCCTTCGTCAGTGTGAATTGCGCTGCAATTCCAGCTTCCTTGATTGCATCGGAGTTATTCGGCCATGAGAAGGGGGCTTTTACCGGGGCAACGCAACGGCGACTGGGGCGGTTCGAGCTTGCGGAGGAAGGCACCATTTTCCTCGACGAGGTCGGTGAGCTACCCGCGGAAACTCAAATTACGCTATTGCATGTTCTGCAGGAGCGGGAGTTTGAGCGTGTGGGCGGCAATCAGTCTATCCGAGCGAACGCGCGGGTCATCGCCGCGACCAATCGCGACTTGGAGGCTGCCATCGCTGAGGGTAAATTTCGGAGCGATCTGTTTTACCGCCTCAATGTTTTTCCGATTGAGATTCCTCCTCTGCGGGAGAGAAGAGAAGATATTCCTCTGTTGGTCGAGTATTTCATCGACCGCTTCGCAAGAAAGGCAGGAAAGAGTATCCGCGGGATGAACAAAAAGACGCTGAATCTTTTTCTATCCTATCCCTGGCCAGGGAATATTCGGGAGTTGCAGAACGTCGTTGAGCGGTCTGTCATTGTATGCGAAACGGAGAATTTCTCAGTTGATGAGAGTTGGTTATCACGGAAGCCTCTTGCAAGCGAACCGAAAAGTCAGTCGGAACTATCTCAAAAGCTTGCTGCCCAGGAGAAAGAGATGATTGAGGCTGCCCTGCGCGCAAGCGGAGGGCGGGTGTCCGGACCCTCCGGGGCGGCTGCAAAGTTGGGGCTTCATCGATCAACGTTGGAATCAAAGATCGCATCACTGAAGATCAACAAGTATCGCTTCAAAACTGCAAACTCCTCCAAAGTCAGCTAGCCGCATTTCTACCTTCCCTCAGCACAGTCGCCTCCGAAACCTGTTGTAGGGAATTTCAGCAATTGACGAAGACCCCGACATTCCACCAACAGCTAAAACATTTAGGTTGAACATTTTGCGGTTGGAACCGCGAATGCCATAACAGTACGTGCGACAGGCAATGGCGGAGCAAGAAACAATCAAGAGAGCGCAGCGAGGATGCTCAAGATCACGAGGGCAACGAACGGAGAAGTGATCTTTACAGTGAGCGGCCGAATGGACACTGAACACCTGGCCGAGCTGAAAACGCTGCTCAGTTCGGAAGCGTACGGTTGCAGCATAATTTTGGACCTAAAAGATCTAACCCTAGTGGATCAAGACACTGTCAGTTTTCTAGGGCGCTGCGAAGCCGGCAACATCCAGCTCAAGAATTGCCCAGCATACATCCGCGAGTGGATCACGAGAGAACGAAGAGAGAGTTAGCAGAGGTTCGCATTTTGCCTTTCACTTTGGCGATCGATTAACAGCTATGAGCAACAAGCGGTCAATGGGAGCGGTGATGGAGGTCTCGCTGTTAAAAATGGCCTGCGTACTCGTCGCAACACTGTGCCTATTGCCTTGCGCCAGCGCGCAAGGGAGCGGTGGCGGGGTACTCACGCTCGACGAAGCGCTCCGGCTGGCGCGTTCAAATAATCGAGACCTCAAGCAGTTCGGACTTGAGGTAGGCAAGCGGCGAGAAGCATTAGGGGAGGCCAAGACGCATTTGTATCCTCGGTTCGACACTTCCGTGCTTGCAGCCCAGTTGCTTGCGCCGCTCGATTTCACAATCAGGAAAGGGCAATTCGGTACTTTCCCCGGAACCGGGCCTATCCCGGGATCGAACACCGATCTTCATACGCCTGCCCGTCCCATCGCGATTGCCTCGGTCACTGCGACGCAGCCCCTCACGCAACTGCTTCGCATCCATCTGTCCATCGCGGACCAGCGGCTCAAGGTTGACGCGGCGCAGTTGTCTTTTGACCAACGTGAACAGAAGCTAGCGAACGATATTCGCCAATCGTATTATCAGGTTCTCCAGTCCCAGATCCAGTATGAATCCCAACAATCGGTGGTGAAGTATCTGGAGGAGTTGCTGCAACTCGCGGACCGCCGCTTCAACCAACAAGCTGCTCTCAAAGCCGACAGATTGAGTGTCAAAGCTGAACTAGCCAAGGCAAGTTATCAGCTGACCACGATCGAAGACACGCTGGCAGATAGCAAAGAGGCCCTGAATCACCTCTTGGGTCGCGGCGTGCAGACGGAGTTTTCGGTGGAACCCGTTCCAGCGACGTTCCCGGAGCAAGAGGATCTTTCCGCCGCCCGGGCGACTGCACTCGAACATCGTCCGGAAGTGAAGTTGGCGGCAAATCGAGTGAGTCAGGCTGAGCTGGCGACCAAGAGTGAGAAAACGCATTACATCCCGGATGTCGCCATCCAGGCAAGCTACGTCACTCCGGCAAATGTCAATTTTCTGCCGCAAAACATAGGCACCATTGGCGCCTTGCTGACCTGGCAGCCATGGGATTGGGGAGAGAAGCGCCATAAAGTTCGACAAGCTGCCCTTGCAGAGCAGCAGGCGGCACTCTCGGTCGAAGACACACGTGAACAGATTCTTCTTGATGTGAATTCGAAGTTTAGGCATCTCCGTGAAGCGCGCTCGCACCTTGAAGTCACAGAGGCAATCCGTGATGCCGAGACCGAGAAGATGCGGAACCAAAAGGAAGCATATTCCCAGCAGGCGATCCTGCTCAGCGACTTGCTAAAGCAGCAGTCTTCCCTGGCCGACGCGGAGGGCCAATACCATCAGGCGGTTCTCGCCTATTGGAGTGCGCGCGCTGATTTCCAGAAATCGCTGGGTGAGGAGTAGAGCCGTGAAGCCTTTCACGATCCCACGTCACAGACTGAACACACCACTAGCCCTCATTGTCCTATCGGCGACGGGAGTGTTGGGCGGATGCAGTCACGAGTCGCAGATACCCTTGCAGCCGCCGAGGGCCGTCCGGCTCGCGACCGTCGCACCGCCCCAGACGAGCGCAGAGACATTGCGCTATTCCGCGTCCATTCTTCCTTACGTGCAGGTAGACCTCATGTTTCGATCTTCCGGCTACGTAACGAATGTAAGGCAGGTGCGAGGTGCGGATGGGCGAACTCGCGACATCGGAACCGGAGATTACGTGGAACAAGGCCTCACCCTTGCGCACATTCGCCGGGAAGACCTGCAGAATCAAGTGGCGCAGGCGCAAGCCCAATTCGATCAAACTACCGCGCAACACACCAAAGCCGATCAAGACTTCCAGCGCGCGAAAGCGCTCTATTCGACACAAAGCCTCACCAAGCCTGACTACGATCAGTCGGAGGCAGCCTTCAATGCGACGCGCGCTGCGATGGACAATGCAAAGGCCGCTCTCCTTCAATCCCAATTGACACTTGGAGACGCCGACCTGAAGGCGCCGTTCTCGGGATACATCCTCAGCCGGAATATAGATTTAGGCAGCTTGGTGTCGCCGTCCACGAGTGCTTTTACTATCGCGGATATCGGTCGCGTAAAGGTAGCCTTTGGCGCCCCGGACTATGTTCTCAGTCGCGTACGTTTAGGGCAGGAACTGACGATCCAGACAGAGAATGATGCCGCTCCTGTGAAGGGGCGGGTTACGAGCATCTCCCCAGCTGCCGATACGCGAAACCGAGTCTTCGCGGTTGAAGTGACCGTCAGCAATAGCGACCGTCATCTGAAGCCGGGCATGATCACTTCGGTCGGTCTCGGTGAAGTCCCTCACTCGTCCATCTCGATCCCACTCAGCGCCATCGTGCCGTTCCCTTTGGAACCCGATCAGTTTGCGGTAATGGTCGCGCAGGATCGCGCCGGCAGGCTCGTTGCCAACTTGCGCAAAGTTCAGTTGGGGATTACGCATGACAATTCAGTTGCGGTCGAAGGAGTCCAACCCGGCGAGCGAGTGGTCTCCGTAGGTGCTCAACTTTTGAAGGATGGCGACCCCATCCAAGTGATTCCTTAAGCAGACGCATCCATGGCATATAAAAACGACCAGGATCGAATCGAGAAGACCCACAACGCCCCCCGGTTCTTCGTGGAGCATCCACAGGTCTCATGGGTGTTGCTTGTCGGTGTTCTCATTTGGGGTTGGTTTGGCTACCACAGCATGCCACAGCGGAAAGACCCCGACATTCCGGTCCGAGTCGCGGTGGCCTTCTGTTCATGGCCTGGCGCCACGGCGCAGCAAGTCGAGCAGTTTGTCACCCGTGCAATCGAGGATGCCGTCGCCGAGAACAAGACGATTCATCCCGGTACAGCTTCAGACTATGGAGTTCGCTCCGTCTCTCTCCCCGGTGCCGCCTACGTTTACGTACAGCTCGCCGAAAATGTCTCCGACGTCAAAAGGCAATTCAGCGACATCAATCTCAAGCTGAACGCGCTAAACCCCCAACTGCCCCAAGGTGCAGGTCCGATCTCATTCCAGAGCGACTTCGGGGACACTGCTGCACTCATGCTGACCATCGCGAGTCCGAAGGCAGACCAGGCAGAAACCAATATTCGAGCGCAAGAGATCCAATCCGCAATCGAATCGGTCCGGGCAAAAAGGAAACATCCAGAACACGATGTGCCAGTCGCAATCGTCTATTCTTTCCCTCGGTCCATTTCCCCGGAGACGATGCTCGACGCGGTACAGCTCTTCGAGCAGCAAGCAGAGGAACAGAGCATTCTGCGCGCGCCGCAGGTGATCTCAGGTAGTGGTTTTATTGCTGTGGATGGTATTTCAGATAAAGATGATGCGAACATCCATCGCTTCGTGGAAACATTCTTTCAGAAGCAATTGCAGCGGTCCGATTTGCATCCGGACGGTTGGACACCAATCATCATCCGTGATCCTCATGATGTTCGCGCCAAGCTGGCTGATGTCGCGGGCGACAAATATAGTTACGCCGATCTCGATAACTTTTCTGATCTGATTGGGAGAACCGTGCAAGGGGCGCTAGAGACCTCGAAAGTGGAAAGGCGAGGCCTATTGCCCCAAGTGGTCTACCTGGAATATTCGCAAGATCGACTGGCCGAGTACGGACTTCAACCGGCAGCCCTGGGCCAGGTACTGCGCGCGCGCAACATTATTGCGCCGGGAGGCGCATTCGAGACGGGCCAGCGACAGATCATTATCAATCCCTCCGGCCAGTTCGAAAGCAGAGACGCAATTGGGGACGTTGCTGTCGCTAAGACCTCGACTGGAGCTCCCGTTTATCTGCGGGATCTGGTCCAGATCTTTCCCGGCTATCAAGCTCCTGCCACCTATCTGAACTATTACACGTGGCAGGACTCCACTGGACAATGGCAGCGCAGCCGTGCAGTCACCTTGGCGATCTATATGCGCGATCAGCAACAGATCGCAAACTTCGGTCAGTCGGTCGATGAGAAACTGGCACAGCTTAAACAGATTCTTCCGACGGATCTGATCATCGCCCATACCTCTGATCAACCCCTGCAGGTTAAGGAAAACATTCATCTATTCCTGCGGGCCTTGCTGGAAGCGATCATTCTCGTAGTCGGAGTGTCGCTGATTGGATTTTGGGAATGGCGTCTCGCGCTCATCATGGCACTGGCAATTCCTATCACTCTCTCCATGACCTTTGGCGTTACGTACATGTTAGGCATCGACCTGCAGCAGGTGTCGGTCGCGACGCTCATTATTGCCTTAGGTCTGCTGGTCGACGTTCCTGTAGTGGCTGGCGACGGTATCAAACGCGGTCTCGCGGAAGGATTGCCGCGCGGAGTAGCAGCGTGGCTGGGACCGACCAAGCTGGCCACGGCCATCTTTTACGCAACCCTGACGAACATCATTGCCTATCTTCCTTTCCTCATGCTCAGCGGCAACACCGGAGAGTTTCTCAAAAGCCTCCCCATCGTAATGACCACGGCGCTGCTCTGTGCTTTGGTGGTTGCCATGACGTTTGTTCCACTGCTGGGTTACTACATTCAACGAGCGCCGGCTAGGAAAGAATCGACCCTGGAGGAGAAGCGGGAGCGGGGTTTTTATGGCTTCTATAACAGGCTGGTCGGCCGGGCAATTCAGCATCGCTGGTACGTTCTGGCCGGTTCCTTCGTGTTCTTGCTGATCGGCGGCTTCGCAGCTTCACACCTTAAGTCACAATTCTTCCCTGAAGATGTCCAATATTGGTTTTACCTCGACATTTGGCTGCCCAACGACGTTCCCTTGAGCGCGACCAACGATACCGCAATGATGGCAGAGCAGGTGGTGCGCAAAGTTGTTGCAGGTGTTCCTAAGGAAATAACAAAGGAGACAGGAACAGACCACCTTCTGACTTCCATGACGAGCTTTATCGGGGGTGGCGGACCACGGTTCTGGTTTTCCATCGCTCCCGAAGCGACCCAGACCAACTATGCGCAGGTCATTGTGCAGGTGCGCGACAAGGAAGCCACTCCAAAGCTGATTGGACCTCTTCAGGATGAGCTCAATAAGCAGGTCCCGGGAGCATGGATTACGGTGCGACAGCTGCAAACGAATCCCGTCGAAACTCCGGTGGAGGTCCTGATTACTGGCCAGGCGGATACTGATCCGCGAACCGAAACCGAGGATATCCGGTCACTCCGCGCCATCGCGTCGCAAGCGATGGAGATCGTTCGCCAGTCGCCTGGGATCTCAGTGTTGAGGGACGATTGGAGCCCCGACAGCCCGCAGATGAAAATCGAGATTGATCCTGATCGCGCTAACCTGGTTGGAATTACGAATGCCGATGTCGCAACCTCCACCGCTGCCGCAATCAGCGGAAGCCCGGTGGGTATATATAAGGAGGGAAACAAGAACATTCCGATTGTCGTCCGCCTCCGGTCGCAGGATCGCGCACGCCTTTCGCAAATCGAAAATCTCTACGTCAACTCATCGCAAGAGAACGTCAAAGTCCCTTTGCTGTCGGTGGCGACCTTGAAAGACGTCCTCGAGACGGCGCGTATTCGGCGCCGCGAACACTTTCGCACGCTATCAATCCTGTGTTTTCCCGCGCCCGGTGTCCTCGCATCGGAGGTACTCGCACCGATCGAACCGAAACTGATTGCTCTCAAGAAAAGTCTTCCACCAGGCTATCAATTACAGATCGGCGGGGAAAAGGCGAAGCAAGTTGACGGATTCACGAATCTCGCCGTCGTTCTTCTGATTTCGCTGGTCGGCATCTACTTAGCGCTCCTTATTCAGTTCAACAATGCCGTCAAGCCGTTGCTGGTCTTCGCGGCCGCTCCCTATGGAGCGATTGGTGCACTAATCGCTTTGGCAATTATGGGCACACCCTTTGGCTTCATGGCATTTCTTGGAGTGGCCAGTCTAATCGGAGTCATCGTAAGCCATGTCATCGTGCTGTTCGACTTCATCGAGGAGATG